>Ga0247822_10000862_pt1 | contig 17501 bp, 16 predicted proteins | sample 13C_Cellulose_Da_FD_192423 | JGI IMG/M metagenome (GOLD analysis project Ga0247822, IMG submission 192423) | Soil microbial communities from agricultural site in Penn Yan, New York, United States - 13C_Cellulose_Day30 | ecosystem: Environmental > Terrestrial > Soil > Agricultural land | place...
GCCCACGGCCTACTCAATCTTCAGAATATGGAGTCGCGCACACGACTATGAGAACGAAATTTGTTCTAGCCTTCCTCGCTGTTTTTATTACTTTTATTTCGGTTCCGGCACAGGACGTTCACAACGTGACGATCAAGGTCGCGGTTGTGGACAAGGACTTGAGCGTCAAGAACGTGCCGAAGTTTCTGCTGACGGTTGCGAAGAAGGACAACGCGTTTGCCGAGTGGAGGATCGCGACGGGATTTGACGGAGTGGCGTCGATGACGCTGCCGGCGGGCGAGTATGTCTTGACGTCTAAGGAGGCGTTGCAGTTTGGCGAGAGTGCGTACTCGTGGTCGGTGAATTTCAAGATCGCTGATGATGCCGTGACGGTCGTCGAACTGAGCAACGACAACGCGAAGGTCGCGACCGGTTCGAGCGCTCCGCGTCGGCGTGTGAGCGAGGCAGCGGAATTGTTCAAGACGCTGCGAAACGGAGTCGTGACGATTGAAGGCGAGCTTGCCGCAGGAACCGGATTCGTGTTCGATGAACGCGGGCTTGTGCTGACGAATCATCACGTGATCGAGGACACGAACGACATCCGCGTGCGATTCGATCGGAAGACGGCTGTGCGTGCGAGGCTGATCGCAAAGGACGTCGAACGCGACCTCGCGGTGCTGCAGATCAACCTGTCGGCGTTTGCGGATAGTCACGTGCTGCCGCTCGCGCGGACGGACGGGCCCGAGCCGGCGGTGATCGTCGGCGAGCACGTATTCTCGATCGGGAGTCCGGCGAATCAGGACAAGATCCTGACCGCGGGAATCGTGAGCAAGATCGAGGCGAGGTCGATCATTTCGGACATCTCGTTCGGCAAAGGAAGTGCCGGCGGGCCGCTGTTCAACTCGGTTGGCGAGGTGGTCGGGATCACGACGTTTCGCGTCGAAGAGCGCGAAGGATTGAAGAAGGACGACGTGAAGGATTCGGACTTTGCGGGCATCATCCGCATCGAGGTTGCCGAGCCGCTGATCACAAAGGCTCGCGAGATAGTCGCGATGAAGGGTACGCCGTCCGCCGAGCTGATGCCGTATCTTCCCGACGGCTTATTTCCGATCGAGACGATCAAGACCTCGCTCACGTCGCCGCAGTTCGCGTCGAGCCAGTACGTCTCGGACGTGAAGGATTATCAGGTGCGGTATATGACGCCGGTCTACAAGTTTTACATGATCGAGAAGGACCGCATCGAATCGCTGAAGATCCGCGAGCGTCGGAATAAGGACAAAGGAAAGCTCGATGCGGGTGAGATGTTTAAGGATCTGCGCGTGTGGAAGGAGTATGCCGGCGAGCTTGCGCCGGGTGTGGACATCCTAGCCCTGCCCGAGACGACCGCGACGATGAAATCGATGGCGCTGAGCGCGATCACGAACATGACCGTCGGCTATTCGACGCCGCTCGATCACAAATACAAGGCGGACTTTTCGCAGATGAAGCTGCTCTGCGACGGCAAGGAAATCACTCCCGTCCGCCGCACGAAAACCGAGGTCGCCCGCGACCTGCAGAACTACTACAAAACGAAGAAGCGCTACACCTACGCTGGGATCTATACATATCCGTACGAGGTGTTCGCTCCGGGCCGCTGCTCGGAGATGGTGGTGCACGTTTTCTCAGAGGAAGATATCGAAACGCCCATCGTCAGTACCGTGACCGATACGATCAAGAATCGGATCTGGAATGATTTTGCCGATTTTCGATCGCAGGCTAAGTAAGGTCCCGCCCGCGTTTTAATGTCTATTTCCCCTTTCGTGCATTTCGTGGATACCATCCGGAATCTATCCACGAAAGACACGAAATAAGAAAATTAAGAAAAGAAGAGGACTAAGAAAGGGGTTCAGAAACCCTGAGGATCTCCATTCCCTCGGTGGCGTTGGTGCGGCAGGAGATGAGGGCTTTTTCTTTTTCGCCGTTGCGGATCCATACCTGGCAGTCGAGGCATTCGCCGTTCCAGCATAGGTCGGCTTCGGAGATCTTTTCGACGTCGAGATATTGGAGGCAGCGGAGGATGGAGTTGTTCTCAGGGACGAGCTTTTTCTCGCCGAGGAGCGTGATCTCGATAAGGCGGTCGTAGGGTTCGAGGATGTCGTCGAGTGGATGCATTTATTAGGCGGCGGCTTTCTTTCGGAGTACGGCTTTATTGTCCGACATAAATCGGATGAACGCATCTATCGCGGCCGATCGTGAACCTTTGAGCGACGCCATCGAGACGGATCGTACGAGCTTGTGGTCCTTGATGCGAAGCCGCGAGAGTTCGCCCGCCTCTACTTCCTCTTTCACCGACCAGCCCGGCAGCAGTGCTACGCCGAGACCGCGTTCGACCATTAGTTTGATGAAATAGGTGTCGTTCGATTCGAGCGCCTTTTCCGGGACCATTCCGGCTTCCTTAAAGAAGGCGTCGGTCGCTCGGCGGATGGATGCTCCGCGTTCGAAGAGGATCCAGCGTTCGTCGCGGATGTCGTCGACCTTGACCGTTCCCTTCTTTGCGAGCGGATGCTTCTTGCCGACGGCGAGCGTGAGTTCGTCTTCGAAGATCGGCGTAAACGCGAGGCCAGGCGAATAGACCGCGAGCGAGGCGAAACCGACGTCGATGGAGCCGTCGAGTATGCCGGTGACTGTTTGTTCCGTGCTGGTCGTCGTGCGGAATACGAGTTCGACGGACGGATGCGAGTCCATAAATTCTTCGAAAAGCGGCGCGAAGAGATAGACGAGTGCCTGAGTCGCGGCGGCCACGCGGACCGTGCCAACCAGAGCCTTTTCTCGATGGGCGACGGCGAGCACCATATCCTCGGCGTCGGAAACAATCCGTTTGGCGTGTTCGTAGGCGAGTTTGCCCGCGTCGGTAAGCTTTACGCCGCGGCTCGCTCGGATAAACAAGGGCGTACCGAGTTCTTCCTCAAGCGCCTTGATTTGGTGGCTGACCGCGGATTGCGTGAGATTTAGCGCTTCAGAGGCCTTTGTGAAATTCAAAGTCTCTGCGGTCGCGACCAGAGTTCTGAGCTGCCAGAGTTCCATCTTATTTATTGATAACACATACAGTCATTATTTTCATTCATATCGCGGATGAAAAACTAGAATTGGTAAAGACGGACGAGCGTTCATTATAATTACGTTTGTCTGGTGGTTGCGAAAGGTTGCTGCCCGGGCAAGTGATCAGACGGAACAAGAGGTGAAAGTAAATGGCTACTTATGAAATGGATGCGACGGCGAGCTTTTCAGGCACAACTGATGTCGCCGCTCAGGGTTTGGTCGAGGCAATGACCGGAATCGTATTGCCGCGACGTGAAGCGAAGATCGTTTTGGAAAAGATCCCCGACCACAAATGGCTGCTGAGCGAACAGCTCGGCCGCGATGTCGGGATAAAGGTCGCAGCGATGGACCTGGTCGAGAATTTCTATGCGCCCGTACCGGAAGGCGGTGTCGGCATTTTCGCGAATAAAGTTTGGAATGGCGTGAAGGCTGCGTTTGTCCGCTACGCGGAAGCGAGAGGCAACGTAATGCCGTTATAGTTTGAGTTGGAAAGTTCTTTTGGGGGAGCGGTTTGTCATTTTGACAGCCGCTTTTTATTGTTCGCGGGCGATGGGATAGAATAGCGCTATGTCGTTAGTGATGTACGTCAAGCCGGGTTGCCCCTACTGTCAGAAGGCCCGGGACCACTTTAACGCGAACGGGATCGCGTTTACCGAGTTCGACGCGCAGACTGATAAGGCAAAACAGCGTGAGATGCTCGAGTTTACGGCCGGTGATCTGACAGTCCCGGCGTTCGTCGAGAACGGAGTTTATGTAAGTTCGGGGTGGGGCGATCCGCCTCGCGGCTGAACGATCCACCCGGATTAGCCGGCAGGTTGTCGGCAAACGTTAATTTGTGATTTGGGATTTGGGATTGCGGAATCGAAGGCATAGAATACACCTTTGTCTGGCGAGTCACGGCAACCTAGATCCGCGATCCGCAATCTCAAATCCGAAATCGGCATGATCGGTTCGCAGATCAATCAATACAAGATACTCGAGAAGATCGGGTCGGGTGGCCAAGGAACCGTTTACAAGGCCCTCGACACGAAGCTGAATCGAACCGCCGTCGTCAAGGTACTTCCACCTGAACTCACCGGAAAGCACGCGAACTTCAAACGCTTCGAGCGTGAGGCTCAGCTTTGTTCGCAGCTCGATCATCCGAACATCTGCACGATCTACGACTTTAACGAGGCCAACGGCGTTTTCTATATCGCGATGCAGTGGATCGACGGGAAGAACGTTCGTCAGTTGGTGAATGGACGGGCCCTTGAGATCAAGAGTGCGTTGTCGATCGCGATCCAGGTTGCGGATGCCCTCGCCTACGCGCACTCGAAGAACATCATCCACCGCGACATCAAGGCCGGTAACATCATGGTCACGGACAGCGGCCAGGCGAAAGTACTCGACTTCGGGCTCGCTAAGCTGCTCGAGGATGAGCAGGTCGCCGCGTCGAACGGCCTTGAGCGGTCGGAGATCACTGAGCTTGGAATACCCTACGGCACGGCGACGTATGCTGCTCCCGAACAGGCAAAGGGCGAGCGTGCGGACGAGCGATCGGACATCTTCTCGACCGGCGTGCTGCTGTACGAGATGCTGACGGGGATTTGGGCGTTCCAGGGTAAGACAGTCGTCGACGTGCGGCACCAGGTCTTATACGGAACGCCGAAGCCGCTCAACGAGATGCGGAAAGATCCGGTCCCGCCGGAGCTACAGGCGATCGTCGACAAGGCTCTTCAGAAGGAACCGAGGAATCGTTACCAGAAGATCTCGCAGATGCGGGACGATCTGCGAAACATACTCGCCGCTTATTCCGGAGCTCCGCTGATGCCGTCGGATACGTTTGCACCGGCACATGCGGACGGCGGTGTATTTAAGCGGGCGTTGAATTGGTTTACAGGCAAGTCCGTCCCCGAATCGTCTGCGTCGAAGAGTTGGCCGTCGGTGTCGAACGCTCCGTCGCTCATTCCGGAGCTGAGCGTTACGACCACGGGTGCCGAGAAGAAGAGCGTCGCGATACTTCCCTTCAAGAATCTTAGCGGCGATCCGGCATCGAACTTCTACGAATTCGCGCTTGCCGATGCTGTTATTACGGAACTCGCACAATTGCGGTCGCTGGTGGTCCGGCCGAGTTCGGTGATCGCGAAATATCAAGGGACTGACATCGATCCGCGTGAGGCGGGACGCGAGCAACGGGTACACGCCGTGCTTGCAGCCGGTTTTCTGCGTGGCGGAGACCGGATCCGCGTGACGGCTCAGTTGATCGATGTGACGAGCGGCGACATTCTGTGGAGCGACCGCATCGATGCGGAAGGCAACGATATTCTTTCGCTGCAGGACGGCATCGCACAGCGGATACTCGAAGGTTTACGGCTCGAACTTTCAGACAAGGAAGCCGAAAAGCTCGGCCGCCGCGCGACCGAGAATCACGAGGCGTGGGAAGAGTATTTACGCGGACGCGACAATTTCGGCCGCTTCATATTCCGAACGCTCGCGAAGGAAGATTGCGACGCCGCGATCCAGAATTTTAAGAAGGCGATCGAGCTCGATTCGCACTTCGCTCTTGCATATAGCGGACTCGGAGCCTGTTACGCCAACCGCGTATTCAAAGCGATGGGAGAGCCGGAGGATTACACCCTTGCCGAAGCCGCGTTTTCGAAGGCGTTCTTCTATGATCCGAACGTAACGGAGGCACGCGTGCTGATGGTGATGATCTATCTTGCACGCGGCGAAAAGAAAAAAGCCCATTCGGAGATAGAGCTACTGGCGAAGCAATTCCCGAACGACGCGCCGCTCTATTTTGTGAAGGGCGTCGTGCATCGGTTGAGCGGCGAATACGACGAGTCGCTGCGGGCCTTTGAGAAGCTTTCGAGGTTGGATCCGGCGGCCCGTGCGGTTTCGGCTTATAACAGCGCCCGCATCTTCATCTATAAGCGCGAGTACGACAAGGCGATCGAATACATCGAGCGCGGCGAGCGGGCCGAACCTAATCACCCGATGCTCAAGATCTTTCGCTCGGCGGTTTACTACTATCGCGGCGATGCGGATATTGCGATCGGCCTGATGAAGTCAATTTTGGAAGAACACCCTGAGATGGACGGCATCCGCCCGCTGTATGCCGTGTACCTTGCCGGGGCAGGCAAGCTCGACGAGGCTCGCGCCGAGCTGAACGAGGAAGTGCTCGCCGTTTCGCGCGCAGATCACGACTCAGCCTATTGGGTTACTTCAACCTACGCACTGCTCGGGGAAAAGGAATTGGCCCTGAAGTGGTTCGGACGCGCGATCAAGCTTGGCAACGAGAACAAGCCGCACTTCGAGAAGGACCGAAGCCTCGATTCGCTCCGCGACGATCCGCAGTTCAATGAGTTGATGGCCAAGATCGGGACAGAAGGTTAATTGCCGCAAAAAGGCACAAGAAAAGCGCAAAACAGATCTCCGTTTTGCGCTTTTCTTGTGCCTTTATTGCGGCCAATATTTATACAGTAACGACTTCGTTCTGTTCCGCGACCATGTTTCGGACCCGCTTTTTGAGGGCTTTTTCAAATTGGCGGGCTTCGTTGACGCCTTCGAACGATAGGGCCTGGAGGCTTGATTCGATGCGTTTACGGTAGTCAGAGACGAGCGAGTCTGATACGCCGAGCATCTCGGCTACTTCCAACTGCGTGCCGCCATCCGAGATCAGATAGCAGTGCCACAGGACGCTGACCATACGATCGTACTGCTTCGCCTTTCCGCGGACTGATTTGCTGAGGCTGCTAAGAAACTTGTCAACCGAACCGGCAGCGACTCCCTCGGCTTCGACGCGGAGGAAATCCTGTTCGGGATTCTCGCGAATATCAGGGATCTCGTACGAAACGCGGTCTTCATCGTCACTATCGCCTGATCCTCCCACGGGCACGAGGTGGATATCCATTATAGGCAGCCGCGACATCACGAACGATCGCAGGCTGCGAACATCGACCGGTGAATCGACGGCCTTGAATACACGGATGATCAGCTTTTCAAGTTCGACGTTGCTGATGACGATCTGTGCGTCGCCGGTGCAGCCGACCATGCGGGTGTCACGGTGCAGGAACGCGACCGCCTTTACGCGTACATCCATGTCGGCAAGATCGCGACGCATTTTGTCGTCACGCCAATCGGCGAGGCCGTAAAGTCGGTCAGCAAGGCGTCGGTGGATCTCGGTATTTCCGATGTTGTCGAACCGCTTGAAGGTAAGGCTTGTTTGAATGATCGTCGAGATGCGGCGGGCGAGTCGGTAAGATTCGGGATACCGCTTTCGAAGTTCCGCCGTCAGCATATTGGTCAGCTCGATCTGACTGATCTCGGCTTCGACCTCGGCATCGGTCATTCCCGTGTCGAGATAATGCTGAAAGCGTTCTTTGCTTAGGAGTGCGACGAACAGTTCCTGGGTAAGATCGGTGTAAGCGTTATATTTCCCTTCCTCGACAAGGAATCCGGCCCGTTTTGATGCCCTGACCAGCGGATGCGATGAAACGATGCGATGCAGCTCGATCCAGATCTGATTGACGTCGGAGGCACGAAGACTTTCGTTCCATTTACCGACCTTGATCTGTCGATTCGGCATCTGCCGTGGCGTTCGCTCCTGTTGGTTCACTGGATTCATACGGAGGGGATTCTGAAGGATAGGAATTTACGTCGAACTTAAGTTACGAGGTCTACTGTGCGTGACTTTCCACGGCCGAGAGAGGCAATAGTGGAAGCCAGCTAATTTTGTCTTTTTATATGGGTGTAAGGTGTTTTCCGAGGACCTTTCGGTCGTTTGGGTGGGCAATGACCTCGGTATCGGTCTCTGCCTACATTGAGATACTAGCAACTCTTCCGATTTTCGGCAAGATTTTTTTCTGGCAGGTCAATGTGACCGACAAGCGCAATAAATATTGATAATAAAGGCGTTAGGCGGCGTCCAAAACGATCGAAAATGAATCAAAATGATGCGCAGGTTTTTGGAACTTCAAAACCATTATGGATTTACTAGAAAGTAAGCGTTAGAACGTATGCCGAGATCCGCAAGATCCTTGCTTGTCGGCGTGTGTTTGGTGCTATACTTCGGGGCAAATCAATAATCAAGATGGCTACGTTTCGAAAGCAGGAAGACTGTCCGACGTCCCAGCAATTGCTGGCCTATCAACTCGGCGATCTGGAACCTTCGGCAAGCCGGCCGATCGGCCGGCACCTCGCGGTGTGCGAGTTTTGCACGTCGGAAGTGGCCTTTTACGAACGTTACCCGGTCGCGCGCGAAACGGAAGAATCCGCGGCAGAAGCCAAGATGCCCGAACCTCTTTTCGAACTTGCAGAAGCCCTGCTAAATCGCAAACGCGGACAGGAATCGATGGACGAAATGCTGAAACAACTCGACGCCGCCATCCACGAACGACGATAGTCCACAACCTTTCCGTACCTTACTTCAATCCTTTGATTAATACTGCGTCATGCTTCCATGTGCCTTGCACAATGGCGAAGCTGTTGCCATCGGGCGCAACCGCGAAGCTGCGGCTGCTAAATAATCCCTCATCGGGCAGATCCGCGATCTTCTTCGGAGTTGCCTGGCCCATCGGCTGCGCCCAGAGTGTGTTGTCCTCGTAATCATTGATTGCCGCAATGTAATAGAGCGTATTACCATCTGGCGACCAGGACATACCGGCGATGTCGGCGACGCCGCTGCTTATCGGGAAAGAGTTGAGCGTTCGGCCGTCATCCAGCGAAGCAATCACCAACGTCGCATCTTTTCCGGCGCGTTCCGTAAACGCAACACGGGAGCAGTCGGGCGAGACGGCAAAGGCTCGCTTAGAGTTACTCACTACGGCCTGCTCGACACCATCGGCAACCGAAACGCGGCGCAGATTCCTTGCGAGAGCAGCATGATAGTAGAGCCATTTCCCGTCTGGCGAGAGACCTAGCGGATTTCCGCCCTCGATCAAAGTTAGTTGCCTCTGATCTGAACCATCAGACCTCATTCGCCATACCTGAACAGCGTCAGTGCGGTTCGATGAGAAGAATACGGTCGTCCCGTCGGACGAGACAATACCGCCAAAATCGTCAAGGGGATCATTCGTCAGTTGCCGCTCGGCACCTCCATTAGGATCGATCCGCCAAAGGTCGAGGTTTCCCGGACGACCGGATGACACGACGAGATTTCCGTCAGGCGAGAAACTAACCGAGGCAGCGTCAGATAAGACTCGACGGGCTTTCGTTAGGTCATTAGCCCCGTAAAGATTCAGGTAAAAATCCGGCCTGCCCTGCGTCGCAACGAGCGTGTCGGCATCTTGATCAAGACTCAATTTGTAGTAATCTTGCGGCGTTTTTGTTACGTCAACCGCCTCGCCCGTTTTTGCGGAAAGACTCCAGATGCGGAAGTGCTTGTCAGGGAACTTCAAGGCGGTCAGGAGCAGGCGGTCTTGGTCGGGCAGCCATACGATATTGTGAAAATTGAAGAACTTTTCTTTGGAGAGTTCCCGCTCGTCTCCAGTTTCGATATCCACCTCATACACACCGAAGGCGTTGGAAGCGTCTAGCGATTGACCGGCACCAAAGGCGATCTTCCGTCCGTCGGGCGAGATCGCATTGTCCCCGATGCGAAGCGGCGCAGCCCGCGAGATCAGTTTTCTTTCGTTCTTTCCGTCGGCGTCTGCGATCCACAATGAACACGACTCGTCTTGAAGGTGATAGCACCGTACGAAAGAGAGCTTCGTGCCGTCACGCGAGATACTGATCCAACCCTGCAGTTCACCTACAAGCTTAGTTGCAATTCCGCCAAATATTGAGACGCGATACAAGGTGTACTGAACCGGGATCCCGGGTCTTGCTCCGCGGACAAAGTAAAGAAAATTACCGTCAGGAGAAAACGTCAGATTGTAATAGAATTCGTCGGAGGGCGGGATGATCTGTACGTTGTTCGAAGTGTCGAGTTGCCTGAGCCAAACGCTTTGTTTATCGCTTCCGAGCCCATTTGTATAGGCCACGTTCTCTCCATCGGGCGAGACTACTACCTGTCCAACCCGGCCATTTGTCGAGAGGTTCTCTGAGCTGAAGGGTGCCGATAGGATCGGGGCTCGGGATTGCAAGCGACCATTCCCTGCGTACCACCACCAGCCGGCAGCCCCGACGGCAACTAGACATACGACCGCGAGCAGTGAAAGGCGTAGGAAAGTTCGTCTCGGCGCATTATTCTCGGCATTCTCGACCGACGGAGAAACCGATGGGGGCCTTCCGTTTTGCGACTCTTTCTCCCCAAGCCTCTTTCCGACCTCGGCAATGAAACGATAGCCGCGACGGGGCACAGTTTCGATAAATCTAGGTTTGGCCGCGTCGTCGCCCAATGCCTTCCGCAGCATTTTAATGTTGAACGCAAGATTACTTTCCTCAACAAAGCGGTCTTGCCAGATCCGCTGCATCAGCTCGTCCTTTTCGACGAGATGTCCGGCATTCTCGACGAGCACCTGGAGGGTTTCGAATACCTTTGGCGTAATGGAGATGACGGCGTCGCCGCGCTGAAGGCGCCGCTCATCGAGGTCGAGTCGGAATTCCCCAAACTCCAATAAGTGTTGCGTTTGCAGTGACATCGAGCACTCTCAACGAATTCTCAACGAACTCTCACCAAACTCTCAAGACTGGATCCGCAGGAAAGATGTAGTCTTGGCAATCGAAAGATATCAGCGAATATAGCACGGGCGTGGGCGGCGCTCGAAGGAATTTTTGTTGCCACTTGTTCTCATCGCGGAAACGCAAAATGAACCGGTGCCGAGCCGGATCGAAACGGATTCCGATGATCACCATATTCGTTTCGGAGTCCCTCGATCTCAGTGGAGAAATGAAAATGATCAAACACAATAGCAAAGCTCTTGCGGGACTCGTCCTGCTCGTCGTGGGAGCATCGACGGTATTGCCGATGACGCCGACACGTACGATCTCAGCCGACCTATTCGGCAGTACGCATCACATCGGCTGCTGCCCTGACGTTGCGGCTATCGCTGCCTCCGGAAAGATCAGGGGGCTTAACCAGGGTGGCGTCGAACTATTGGTCGACACTCCCGATGTAGGAGCGACCGGTGGGCCGTTCGTTGGCCGCTTTACGTTCGTTGCAAATGGAGGCCGCGGCCAGGGTAACGCTACTGACTCTTTGTCCGGCATCGTGGCTGAGGGCGACGGCATTGCGAACACCAATGGCTTCACTGTGGTTTATTTTGCTGATGTCACCATCACGGGCGGCACCGGCAGATATGAGGGAGCGACCGGCACGATCAGCGTCACGGTTTCACAATCCGGTCTCTTCGATTACGGGGATCTATTCTCGAGCGTTCCCGCCGAGATCATTCTCGACGGTCAATACAGCGTGCAGTAAAGAAGTAGAGGTAGAGAACATGAACCAACAAAAGGCTCTTTGTATTGCGTTGATGATCGTTGCGTTCGCTGCGGGCATATTGAGGACGAATGCAGATCCGGGTGCGTGTCCCAGCGATTCGAAACTCCTGAACGGCGGCCCAACGGCGGTTTACGGTGAAGGTGACGGTACGTGGTGGGGTCTGGTGATCGGCGGGATGAACGATGCGGGTTTGACCGACGAGGAAGTCCAGGTCGCCTACCTGAGCGGCCTCTTCGGCATCGAGTTTCCAAGTCTAAACGAAGCCGAGCAATACAACCTCGACCTGCTTTCACAGGTTTTCGATATTAACCAGAACGGTTACGTTTGCGCTTATTCGCTGCGCGGAGTCCGGGGCCAGGCCGACGACCCTTATTTCAACCTGACCCACTTCGGCGTCGGTGACGACAGAGTGAGATAGAAGAGAGTCCGTGAAATGTAGGGGCAAATCGGGAGTCCGGGAATCAGTCCATATTAAAATTAAAAGACCGGTCAAAAAGGACTTTCAGAGAACCGAGACCGATCCCGGTTGCTAGTGGTTCTTCGCGGCCGTGAGGTTACTTTTCTGACAAACCCTTTGCAACGGACCCGCGGGAGCAATGATAGATGTTCTAAATTCCGGTCGGTTGTCCGCGACATTAATAGGAGACTCCTATGACGGTGAATGCACGCGAGTATCATCGCACGTTTAAAATTCTGCGAAACAGCGGCCGCATGCCGACCGGGGCCGAAATCGCCCGCAACGCAGATCGTGAATCAAAAGAGGCCCGGGCTAAATATCCTGGGACTCCGGCCAACTGGGCTCTTCACCAGTTGCATGCAGACAAAGCTAGAATACCCGTCCACGATGCGTTTGAGGAGACCGGGAACCAGTATAGGACGGCGCGAATTGAAGAAAAAAACGACCAGCAGTTCGAGAAGTTTGCGACTCCCTGGGAACTCATTTGGAGCCGCCTTGTAATGTACTGGAAATCGCGACTAATACCTGTCGTGGATAGCAGTGGATTGGTGGTCGCTTACGCCGGAGACGTTAACTACAAACATATTCTAATCGACCCTGCCAGCCATTCGAACCCAGGAGTATACCGCGGCATGAAAAATGTAGAGGTACTTAAACATTATCGGCTATTCGTGGGCACGAATGAGTTCTATGGCCGGAGCGATCTAGAGCTTTTCGGCGAAAATGTCCGGGGGAGCTATCCAGTGGTGACGGATATCTACGGTGAAGTAATGTATTTTGAGTTCGGAGGCCTCCAGGATGATTCAATTTCTAGTGTGAGCTTACTGGAGATTGCCGGAGCCTTTACCCTTGTTCGGGGCGCATTAGGACTCGTTGTATCGCTTGGGAAAACTGGCCTTCGCACTCTGGTACGGCGGCCTCCGACTCCACTGAGTACGATGGGAGCAAATGAGACTCTAACAGGCGCGGCGGTCTCAAGAGGTTCGAGGCTGCCCGCCAGGCATTTGACTCAGCGAACGATCATAGCCGGGGGGGACGAAGAATTGGCGGCCTTGGATGCTGCGTTTACCCTTCATGCAAAGCGCACACCTGGGATATACGACATTGTGATACACGGGAATCAGAATGGTTTTGCCATTATGGTTAAAAACCCAGCGGGACAACTAGTATCGAAGGCGGTCAGCCCTCGCGATGTTGCCGACGCCGTGCGGCCCTATCTTAAGCCAGGCGATGAGATCCGGCTAATAGCCTGCGACGTAGGAAAAGGGGGCGGCGTCCCGGCACAAGAACTTGCCGAACTCCTAAAGAGAGCGGTTTGGGCGCCCACAAATGAGGTTTTTCCTAGAATGGGTCAAATGATGCTCAACAAGAACGGCCAACAATATTTCACCGGCAGAAAGAGCTTTGTGCCTCTTGGCTCTGGCCAGTTCAGACAGTTCAGTCCAACTCAAAGCGGCTCTACAACATCGCCCCCGATGCACTACCAGTAGCCCAAGGCATGTGGCCGGAAGGACCCCTGCGGCCTGGCAGACAGGTATGAACAGAAGCGATCTATCCACGGCTTGCCTTTCTTGTTTGGCACCCAACGAGCGATCCGCCGAAGTCTGCAAAAGCTGCGGCGAGCCGCTTGACGCTACGTCAAATCTGGATCCTATGAAGGCGATCAGGTTAGAGGGGGCTCTCTTTCAAAAAGCGGTTTCCAGTCGGCCGAAACTTATAGTCGTGGTCGGTGTTTGGATCATCTTCGTGCCGTGGTTGGTGGCAAGCGGTGCTGTCGCGATATCCAGCATCCTGTATCCGGACGGATTTGCTTCGATTGTTTTTTTCTGCGTCGGAATGGCATTGTCTTTTGTTGCGGTCAAGATAATGTTCACGGTGACGCACAACTACGTTGCGCGACCTGCCCCGGCGGACGCCGATAGAATTGGGACAAGAGACAAAAAGGAGGCTTAGCTGCCACTCATCTCGTCTATGGCCTTGCCGTACTTTTCGACGAGCACGGAGCGTTTCATTTTGAGGTCCCGACCGCAGTGTTGCCGAGCCGCTGGTCGTCTTTCGCCTGACCAGATCGAACCCTGAACAACAGTCGACCTGAACCCGATCTGCAAGAAACTCATCAAAGCGAATACAGCTCCAGGACGCGAAAGGAAACTGTTATTTGCGCCCCGAATGGATCGAAAATAATGGGCTGACGAGATGGCACCCGTGAGCTTTGGGGTGTAATGAAAAGCGCCGGAACATCGATGATCTTTTCCGGTGACATGCAGGGCCTTGAAATGATATAACCGCTCGTAAGAAAAATGAGAATGAACCGAAGAATGATCTTTTAAGGAGAATTTATGGGTGATCCACAATGGGACGCACTTAGAATGGATCTTGCGGCGGCTGAAAGACCAACCGAGATAGCCAGGGTGGAAGCGCGTGCAGCAAGGCTGGCAGCAAAACAAGCTCAGATGATAGCTGTTTCGATGTCCTATGAGGACCTAATGGCTGTGTCGGCAGGAAACTTGGCCTCGGCTGTTGAACACCTTGCAACGGGCCTGCGGGCCACGTACATGCTGCTTCAACATATTCAACGGGAGCAAAAAATGAGGCGGCCGTGACCCGTGAATTCGGTTTCATTGAACCGGGAGAGGGGCGTCCCCGAAGATGCGTGATCTCGTTGACGGATTCTGAGAACGCCGCGTTTGGGCGGCTAGCTGCCGCAGATCTCGTCGATGGCCTCGCCGTACTTTTCGTCGATGACGGATCGTTTGATCTTGAGGGTCGGGGTCATCTCACCTTTGTCGATGGAGAATTCTCGCGGCAGAAGATAGATCCGTTTGACCCTTTCAAAATCGGAAAGTTCTCGCGTAAGTGCGACGGCGTCGTTTTGGACTCGTTTGATGAAGTGCGGGTTGTCGGCGAGTTCTTCGCGAGGGCCATCGGTCGCGACTCCGTCGGCCTGCATGGCTTCCTTGAGGGAATCCCAATCGGGGACTATCAGCGCTCCGACTTGTTTGCGGCCTGATCCGACTACGACCGCCTGAGAAACTAGAGGACTTTGCTTGAGCAGACTCTCGACCTGCAGCGGCGCGACGTACTTACCGTTGGAGAGTTTGAAGAGGTCTTTCAGGCGATCCGTAACATAGAAGTGCCCGTCGCTGTCCACATAACCGACGTCGCCGGTGTGGTAGTATCCTTCTGAATCTAAAGCCTTTAGCGTCTCTTCGGGCTTGTTGTAGTAGCCCTGCATTACGTTCGGGCCTTTGATGAGAATCTCGTCCTGAGGGCCGATCTTCATGTCGATTCCGTCGAACGGAGTGCCGATGGAGCCGACCTTATTGTCGTCCGGACGATTGGCGCAGACGATGCAGGCTTCGGTCATACCGTAGCCTTGAAGGATCGGGATGCCGGCGGCCCAGAAGGCGTATGAGAGTTTCTTCGAGAGCGGCGCACCACCCGACACGAAGAATCGAAGGCTGCCGCCGACGCCGTCACGCCATTTTGAGAAGACGAGTTTGGACGCGAGCGCCTGTTTAGCAGCGAGCGCGGGCGAGATCGATCCGTGCGTATCCTTGGCCGTCCAATATTCCTGACCTACGTCCAGAGCCCAGTTAAATAGCTTGGTTTTGAATCCACCGGCGGCTTTCCCTTTCTTAACTATCTTGTGATAGACCTGCTCGAAAAGACGCGGGACGGCGGTCATGATCGTCGGTTTAACCTCTTGGAGATACGTCGCGATCTGATCGAACGCCGGGCAGTAATGGACCGCGACTCCGTTCGATATGAGCACGTAAAACACGGTCCGCTCGAAGATGTGCGAGAGCGGCAGGACGGCGAGCGAGCGGTCGTTGTTTCGGATCGGCAAGCCTTTTGAGATCGCGGCGACGTTCGAAGTGAAGTTCTCGTGCGTGAGCATCACGCCTTTGGGTTCGCCTGTCGTGCCCGATGTATAGATGATCGTCGCGAGGTCATCGGCCTTTAGCTCGGCCAGAAGTCGTTCAAAATCAATACTATCGCCCGCATCCATCCCCTGCTGTTCGATCTCGGAGAGCGTGAGCGAGCGGTTGTCTCCTGCGGGTTTTGCATCGTCATCGAAGAAAACCAGCCGCTCAATTCTTTCGACGCTTTGAATCGCAGCTTCGGCGTGTTTGAGCAATTTCTTGCCAGAGACAAACAGCATCTTGGCACCGGAATCTTCGAGGATGTAGCGGATCTGTTCGACGGCCTGGGTGGTGTAAATCGGTACGTTTACAGCCTTTAGCGACAGGATGGCCAGATCGGTCAGCGACCATTCGGGCCGATTCTCTGAGATGATCGCGATGCGGTCGCCTGCTTTCACACCAAGCTGCGATAGGCCGATCGCGATTCGGCGGATGCGTTCGATGACGTCAACACCGCTCAGACGCTGCCACACGTCATCGACCTTGAACGCGAGCGCGTCGGGTTTATTGTTGCGTCGGAACGACTCTATGCAGAAGTGCGGGATCGTCTGCGGAATTTTATCGAACCCGATGAGGTTTTCAGCGATCATTAAGTGAGATTTATCGAGCTATAAGTTATCGGCATATTTTCTCAGAGATTTCGGCGTAAAGTCCAATCTGTTAAAACTAGTCGTTCTCCTCGTTCTAGCCGAAGTCGTATAGATCTTTTTCCACACCGAACCGCGGTCCGCGTGCCGCTTTCTTGTTCCTTTTTCTTTGCGGTGTCCTCGTTGCAATGGCGGACCACCTGAAGGTGGAACTCCGAACTTTGGCGGCAGCCTTGCCAGAATGTCTATACTGGGAACGATGAAACTCGATCGACGTGATTTCTTGCGAACTTCTACCGCGGCGGCATTTGTGGGATTGGCGGCGGGGATGAACCGCAGGCTGGTGGCTCAGTCGTTGAGGAAGTTTGCTCCGGTGAAGGTTTCACGGGATCGGATCATTCGCGAGGTGGTTGGGTTGCGGCCGTATCGGGATGAGGGGTACGTCGTGCGAGGCGAGAAGGCTGGGTCGAAGCTGCTGGTTCATCATTACGGCCACGGCGGAGCGGGTATAACGCTTTCGTGGGGGACGGCGGTCGAGGCGGTTGAGCTTGTTCGCGGGTATCAGTTCCCTCCTGTCCGAGGTCGAGCGGGTCAGCGTCGCTTCGCCGTGATCGGCTGCGGCGTGATCGGGTTGACGACGGCGTTGATGCTGCAGCGACGTTATCAGGATGGCCCGGGAACGGTGACGATCTATTCGAAAGATCTGCCGCCGGATACGACATCAAACATCGCAGGCGGATTCTGGTCACCGACTTCCCTTTACAGTAGAGATGCGGTGACGCCCGAGTGGAGAGCGGCATTTCGACGGTCGGCGACGGCGGCGAACCGTGCGTTTCAGTTACTCGTTGGCAATGAATACGGCGTGCGGTGGACCGACACGTTCGATCTCTATCGTGCCGAGGCGAGCGTCGGCAGCGAACTTCCGGGCGGGAACGACCTATATCCGAATATGCAGTTTCACCGCGATCCTGCGACGTATTTCGGATTCCCGATCGTGCGGCAGTACAGCACGATGATGATCGAACCGCAGCATTATCTCGCCAAGCTTCTAGGCGATTTTTACACGGCGGGCGGCAAGCTGATCGTGAAGGAATTCAAGACGCGAGAAGAGG
>Ga0247822_10000863_pt1 | contig 17488 bp, 25 predicted proteins | sample 13C_Cellulose_Da_FD_192423 | JGI IMG/M metagenome (GOLD analysis project Ga0247822, IMG submission 192423) | Soil microbial communities from agricultural site in Penn Yan, New York, United States - 13C_Cellulose_Day30 | ecosystem: Environmental > Terrestrial > Soil > Agricultural land | place...
CGCATCGGTACCGGCCCGGCGGCGGCGCTGAGTGTGACCGCGATCGATTATATCGACAGCGCGGGCGTTGAGGCCGCGATCGACGAGGGCGGGTGGACGGTTGACGCCGGCGGCGGGGTTGTTCCGTTCCCCAGCTCGACGCGCTGGCCCATCGGTGCGGGCGCGGTGACGGTGACGTTCGACGCGGGTTATCCAGCGGATGCGGTGCCCGCGGCGCTGAAGGGCGCGGTGATGATGTTTGCCGCCAACCTCTATGCCAATCGCGAAACGCTGTTGGCCGATGGCTATTCGGGCGACGTGCCCGCGGGGATCATGGCGGCGATCCGGCCTTATCGGATGCCTGTTCTGTGAAGACGACGCCGGCGGGCAAGCGGGATCGGATGATCCGGTTCGAGCGCGTCACGACAACTGAGAATGATCTGGGCGTCGAGGTGCCGGGGGACTGGGCGCTGATCCAGGACGCTTGGGCAGCGGTGCGGTTCGGGACCAGTGCGGAGCGGCGCCAGGCATCGATCGAGAATGCGAGCCAAGTGGCTACGTTCCGTGTGTTGACCACGGTAGCCCTGCGCGGCGTGACCGTGGAAGACCGGATCGTGTTCGAGGATAGCCCGTGGAGCATCACGGGCATCGCCGCGGTCGGCGGCGCGGCCCGCGAGATCGAGTTCACCGCGACGGTGCGAAAGGGCTGAGCGATGCCGATGGAAGAGGCGCTGCGCGCGCGGTTCCTTGCGCTGCCCGCGCTGTCCGGCGCGAAGGTTTCATGGTTCGAGCGGCCGCGGCGTGCGGCAATGCCGCATGTATTGCTCACCGCCATTTCGCCCGGTGAGGATTGGGAGCACGACGGACCCGATGAGCTGACGCAGCCGCGCACACAGATCGATATCTGGGCGGCGGAGAACGCACCCGTGATGACGATCGCGCGCGCATTGCTTGCTGAACTGCGGCGCACCACGAATTTGACCGTTTCCGGAATTCGATTTGAGCCGCCGGCGATCGTCTATTCGGACCGGAAGTCGATGGACCCACTTGATGGCGGAGATGACCTGTTCCGCCGAACCATCGATTTCGCGCAGTGGGTGAGACCGGCATGATTGAGAGGGTCGAGGGCCTTTCCGAGTTGGACTTCGCACTTGGAGAGTTGCCCAAGGCTGTCGCACAGGGTGTGCTGCGCCGGGTTGGGCTCGCCGCGCTCGCCCCGTTCGTCGAAGACGTGCGGGCATCGGCGCCGGTGGACGAGGATCCGGCGAGCACGCCGGGCCGAGCACCGGGCACGCTTCGCGACAGCTATCACACGGGCACGAAGCTGAACAAATCGCAGGCCCGCACCGCGCGGCGAGAGGGCAAGAGCTTCGTCGAAGTCTATGCCGGCACGAACGATCCAGCGGGCGTGCAAACCGAATTCGGCAACGCGCATCAAGCGGCACAGCCACACGCACGCCCTGCCTGGGATGGAGCGCAGCGCCAAGTCCTTGAGAGCGTGAAAGAAGGCCTCGGCACCGAGATTGAGAAATCCCGCGAGCGTCTTGCTCGCCGGGCCGCAAAGCGAGCGAAATGAAGGAGTGAAACGATATGGCTGGTGAAAGTTCATTCGGCGCACAGTTCTGGCTGGACGACGCCGATGGCGATCTGACGCGGGTCGCCAATTCCCTGATCGTGCCGCCTCCGGCACTCCAGACTTCGGCGATCGACGTTACGGACCATGACAGCGAAGATTCGGAGTTCATCGCTTCGGGACGCCCGCCGATCGTGCCGGAAATGTCGGTAACGATTCATCGCCAGGCCGGATCGACGAAAGATGCGCTCCTGTTCGCGGCGGTCGGTTCCATCCGAAGCTTCGCAAATGTGGAGAAGAAGGGCGACGGCACTCTGCATGGTCACCAGGGCGAAGCGGTGGTGATCGGGTACAATCCCGACGGCCTTGAGATCGATGGCAAGAAGACCGGCGTGGTAACGCTGCAGCCGACGGGGGCGATCACTCGCACCACCTTCACGCCGCCGGCACCCTGATCCATGAGCGATCTTCTCAAGCTGCCCGACAACCCGCTGCGAGGCGAGGTCAGCGTCGAGATCGCAGGTGAAACTTATCGCCTCGTTCTCGATGTACCCGCCTTCATCTATGCGCAGCAGGCGACAGGAATGAAGATGGAGGAGCTCGTCACAACGTTCATTGATGCGGGCGACGACTTGCTAATCCTCCGTTGCCTGTTCTGGGCTGGTCTTCAACGCAATCACGCTCAACCAATCGAAGCTGCGCAGGATCTGCTGTCGACCGCCGGCCTGGCGAAGATTCGGCTGGTTGTAATGGCCGCCGTTGCCGCAGCGGTCGGCTTTAGTGCGGAGGGTAAGAAGGGCCCGTCCCCTCGGAGGCGCGGGGGGAAAGCTGGGACTGGCTGAGCCTCTACGAGACATGGTGCGAGGCGGGATGGAGACCCGAGGATTTTTGGCTTCAGACACCCCGCCTGTTGCGAGCAGCCATGAACGGATATGAGGAGCGGATCGAGAAAACCCGCATCCTCGCAGGTGGCAAGCCACGCCCCAAAGTTCAGTCCCGCGAAGAAATGTCCGAAAGCATGGATGCTTGGGCGGCGGCGACGGCGCACCTCGCACACGGCTAGTAAAGGTCTACGCCGTGTCCTGTCGCAAGGGCTAGTCGTTTGCCGCTTCGAAATCCGTAGGCGACGACGTGATCGTCGCCCAGTGGCCGACCATACGCCGCGCAACCGAGAGCAAGGAGAAATCCTCGCTTCGATCCGGCTGAGGTCTCTGACCAGATACGGTCTTCGACATTGATCCGAACTGAAGTGGGTCGTTCTTTGATGAGACCGATCCTCTCGCCAGACTTCAGAACTTCTGCACACTGGGCGATCCGCTCCTTTGAATACGGAGGGTTCGACACCGTTGGCGTGGCTGATGGCATGGACGAGAAGAGCCAAATTGCCCCGGCGATAACGGTGGCAAATATCGCCGTTCCGGCAAAGACGAACGCCCTGTCATTCGCTGATGTGCGATCCGCCTGCGGCGCACCGCAGAATCGGCAAACCTTGGCCGCCGATTGAATGCTCTCGGCGCACTGATTGCATTTCTTCATGCAGGCCTCCCGACGACGGGGGTTCTAGTTTCATAAAAGGAGAACGCAAATGTCCAGTGGTGGTGGGCTGATCGGCGCGCTGCGCGTCACCCTTGGACTGGATTCTGCTAACTTCGAAGCTGGAACGAAGCGCGCTCGGGGTATCGCGAAACGGGACATCGGAGAAATCCAGCGGCTCGCGAACAGCGCGAAGCTGGCGCTTGGGGGCATTATGAGCGTGGCGACAGCTACGGCCTTCGCCGCGGCTTCGAAGCGTGCCTTGGACTATGCGGGCGGCTTGGGAGAGTTGGCAAAGCAAGCGGGGATCTCTGCGAAGGCGCTACAGGAGCAGGCTGCTATTGGCGTAGATGTCGGCCTGACGATGGATGATCTAGCTGCGGCGAATGCTCGGTTGTCGAAGACGATCGGTGCTGCGCAGGATGGGAATAAGAAGGCCGCTGAGACCTTTCGTCAGCTCCAGTTAGATATCACGGGACTAACGGCCGAAAGCGCGATGCCGAAACTGATAGCGGCGTTTGAGCGGATCAAGTCTCCAACAGATCAGGCACGGATTGCCTCTGAGTTGTTCGGCCGAACGGCTGGAGCGAGGCTACTGCCCATGCTGAACATGACGGCCAAGGGTTTCGAGGAGGCTCGTCAGGGTGCGCATGAACTTGGCCTCGTCCTCAGCGATGAAGCGATCGAGAGTGCCGACGCCGCTTCAGATTCTCTCGCTCAGTTGGCGAAGGTCGTCGAGGTCAACCTCGCCGCGGCGATGGTTGGAGGAGGGGATTCTGTCTCGGCGATGGCGGGTGAGCTCGCCAAGATGGTGGCGGCGCTACCGGGCCATATCGCCAACATTCGTAACTTTGCGTTCGCATCGGCCGAGGCGTTGAGATCCATAGGTCCCTTCGGCGAATTCGTTGCAAATCAGGCCCGCAAGGCTGCTTCGGTCGGTCTGGATAACAAGGCCTTCGCGAAGGAGATGCGGCGCGTAAAGGAAGCCATTGAGAAGAACCCGAACGATGCCGAGTTAGTCGCTTACGGCGATTATCTCGTTGGGCAAATTGGTTCCCGCCGGAAAGGGGCTTCACCGGTAACAGTGCAGCCGCAGGGTGAGGACCTCATCCCGCGCACGAACCGGGGTGGAAATCCGAAGAAGGGATCAAGGGATCGTTCGGCGGATTATCTCGAGCGCTTTCTGAACGAAATGGCGGGCCTCGCCGATGAGCAGCTGCGGCTGCAAATCGAACAGACGACTTCGCTCGACGAGCGCGCGCAGCTTGAAGCCCGACGTATTAAGACAGAGCGAGATGCATACGATTTTCAGGTGGCGAGCCGGGTTAAATCGGGAGAGCTGACCGCCGCCCAAGGCGAGGAGTTGAAACTCGCGCACGAGAAAATCGCGGCTGCGCAACAGGCGATCATGTTCGACCGGATCGGTGCAGAAAAGCTGGAGGAGGCGGCGCGTCTTCGCGACGCTGAGTTCGACATTCGTCAACAACAGCTCGATGCAGATCTCGATATGGCGCGCTCGCAGGACGAGCGTCGACGCGTCGAGCTTCGGCTTCTCGATCTCGATTACGAGCGCGAGCGCGCTGCGGTCGAACAGGTCAAGGCGATGTACGAACTGAACCAGGCCACGTTCGCGGAGGTCGAGGCGGCGGAGCGCAGGCTGGAGGCAATGGAGGCACAGCGCGATCAGCGCACATCGGCGATCAACCGGCGCACCATGGGTCCACTCGAATCGTGGGTCGATCAGAGTAAGCGAAGCGCGGCCGAGCTGAAGGAGGCGTACGAGCAGGTCAGGGTCGATGCGCTCAACAACGGCCTCGACATGGCGTCGCGCAATGTCCTCAAGCTTAAAGGCGCGGCGGGCGACCTGTTCAACCAGCTGATCTCCGACGTCATCCGGTTGAACATGCAGCAGGCACTGACCGGTGGGGGCGGAGGCATCCTCGGCTCGATCGGCAAACTTCTGGGGCTAGCAAACGGGGATAGCGGCGTAAGCGATATGGCCGCGAGCATGAGCGGCATGTTCCAGCACGGCCTGCGGCTACCCGGGATGGCCACCGGTGGATCGTTCATGATTGGCGGGCGCCCCGGCGTCGATAACCAAGTCCTGGCGATCGATGGTATTCCGCGTGCGCGGGTCTCCGGAACCGAACGTATCGACGTTGTCCCGGCCAACGATCGCGGTGGGTCCGGCGGGGCGCCCATCGTCTTCGATCTCCGGGGGGCAGTGATGACGCAGGACCTGCTCGCACAGATGAACGCGATTGCTGCAGCGCGATCGGCTCAAGTCGTCGGCATTGCTGGCCGTTCGATGGCCCGCCGCAACAACCGGAAGACCGGCTGACACATGGCGGCGATCGATCTCAACTCGCTGCCCATTCTGGTCAGCGACCCGCAACCGTTCAGCGCCAGCGGATGGCGAGGCGGTGAGGGCGGCGGGGCAATGTTCTATCAGGGTATGCTGGGCGACCGGTGGCGCATGGTGGTCCGCACGCGTGAGATGAAGGCTGAACCGGATTGCAGGCGAGCAGGAGCGCTGCTCGATCGCGCGCGGCGCCTTGGCGGGTATATCAAGATCCCGCAGCTCGACCTGAACATCAGCGCGCCCGGCTTGCCCGAGATCGCAACCACCACAAGCGCGGGGCGATCGGTGCCGATCACTGGCCTGACGCCCGGGTGCCCGCTGCGCGAGGGGCAATGGCTGAGCGTCATCGCCGGTGGGCGCCGCTACGCCGATAAGGTCGCTGCACAGGTTATCGCGGATGCAAGCGGCCAGGCTGACGTCGAGATCGAGAACCTGATCCGCAAGACCATGACCGCGGGCGACACGGTCGAGGTAGCGGCACCGATGATCGAAGGCGCGGTCGAGATCACTTACCGCCCGCCGCAAGTGATCGAGCGTACCGGGTACTTCGAATTCATCATCACCGAGCGGCGTTGAAATGGACCGGATCACATTGGCGACGGCGCTCAAACTTGAGTTGCCCGGACATACCGCGCTGATCGCCAGCGGCGGGCAGTTCGAGTTGGCCGGCGAGTGGTATGAGGCTGAGCCTGACGCGCTGGTGGGCGTGCCGGAATCGTTCGACGCGGGGGAAGAGGGCGTTGGCGATACGGCACCATCGATCGAGATCACATTCATCACACCGCCCGAAGACGAAGTGCCTTCGGCCGATCTGAACACGATGGCGCTGGCGAACTCGCGTCTGCGGATATGGGTCGTCGAGATTGACGAGGGCACCGGGCTGGTGGTCGGCGACGGCGACCAACTGTGCGACATGATGCTCGACTATCCGCGCCTGTCGTTTGAGGAGGATGGGAGGCGCCTGATCCTCGCGTTCGTGCCGACGGCCGATCGCCTGTTCGCGATCAATATTGGAAACTGCCTGTCGCCATCCTTCCATGAGAGCATCTGGCCGGGTGAAAAGGGCCTCGCCAACGCATCGGCGGTCAGCCGGTCCGTGGCGTGGGGTGCAGCTTCGGCGCCCCGGGGCTCTTCAACCGGCGGCGTTGTAAGCGGTGGCGGCGGAGATGGAGGCGGGAACCAGCTCCCGGCACCAATCGAATGATGAACCTGAAACAGCGCGTCGAGCGCACGGAGCAAGTGCTTGCACGATTCCGCGACAAGCCGTTCGCGTGGAATTCGCGCGGAAACTGCATTCATCTGGCCAAAGCGCAGGCGCGCGCGCTGGGGGTGCGGACGCCGAGCGTGCCGCGGTTCAGTAGCTATTCCGGGGCGGTCAAGGCGTTGAAGGGCACCGGTCACGATACGCTCGAGGCTTTGCTGGACACGATGTTCCGGCGAATCCCTCCAGCGAAGCTGTTGGTAGGCGATCTGGCAATGGTCGCCGGCGTCGCGCCGTTCGGGTCGCTGACCATCGCGTGCGGCGGAGCTTACGTGTTGGGATGGCATGAACAGGATTTGACCCGCATGGTCCCGATCGAGATCGCACGATCGGAATTCATCGCGGCGTGGGCCGTAGGCCGATGAGCGCGGTTTTCCGGCATGTGGGGAAGGTGGCGGGCATCGTCGCGGCGGTCGCGCTGACGGCGGGCACCCTGGGTGTTGGTGGCGCCGCGACGGCAGCGCTTTTGACCTCAATCGGCAAAGCCGCGGCGGTGAATGCGCTATTGGCCAATGTCGGTGCGCAGCTGACGGCGAAGAAGCCGCCGAATTATGCGGGGTCGGTCGCGGATATCCAGATCGGCGCCGACATGCCGTCGCCGATGATGCTTGGCGATGATGTCTATTGCGGCGGGAACATCGTTCATCAGGTCGGCTACGGCCCGACAGTCAACGACATACCCAACACCTGGCTGTTCATGGGGACGATCTACTCAGTCGGCGGGCCGATCGGGAGCATCAACACCTATTACGCCGACTTTCAGCCGATCGGGGTGAGCGCTCCTGGCCCCGACGGCGTGCGCGCGGCGACGGGCTATTTCGACAGCTTCCTGCATTTCTATTCGCAGCTTGGGGCGAGGCCAGAAACCTCGGCGCTCAAGACGCCCGCGCACTGGACCACGCCTGCCACGCCGCCGGATTGGGGTGCGGCCTATAAGCTATCGGGCAAGGCCGCCGTCGGCTGGGCGCTGAAGTGGGATAGCAAGAAGGGGAAGTTCGCAAGCGGAGCGCCGCAGCTTGGCATCAGCGGCGATGGCGTGCAGCGATACGACGCGCGGCTCGACGACACTTACGCCGGCGGCGAAGGCGATCATCGCTGGGCGGATCCGCGCACCGACAAAGCGGGGTATGACGCCGCGACGACGACCTGGGGGCCTGGCGGTAATCCCGGCATCGACGGGCTTGGCTACGCGCTTGGATCGTGGGAGCGGAATACCGCCGACGCTGACAGCGAATACAAGCTGGTCTTCGGCATCGGCTCACCGTGGGATGGGGTGGTCGTCGAAGACTTCATCGAGCTGGCGAATGTGTGCGATGCGAACGGGTGGAAATGCCGCGGTGTCATATGGGAGCCGGGCAACAAGATGGAGAATCTGCGCCGCATCGTCGAAGCGGGTGGCGCGGAGCCATGCTGGAAGGGCGGCAAGCTTGGCCTGAAGATCAATGCGCCGCGCGTTGCGCTCGACACGATCGAGATTGATGACATCTTTTGGGATGGCGTCGAGGCGGCGGCGGGTCAGGGCTTTAAGGACCGGATCAACACCGTCATCCCCAAATGTGTCAGCCCGGCGCACAAGTGGTCGCTCCAGCAATCGACGATCCGGATCACGGTCAACGACTATGTCGCGATCGATGGCGAGGAGAAGGCGACTGAGGTGCCCTTCGATCTGGTTACGGACTTCGACCAGGCCGCGCAGCTCGCCGCCTATCGCATGTTCGACACGCGCGAACAGGGGCCGATCCGCCTTCCGGTGAACGCGCGGCTGCGCCGTTACAAGGCAGGATCGCTGCTTGCATTGTCAGACGCCGTGAAGGCGCGGTTGGGCCTTGAGCATACCAATGTGGTGATCCTGCAGGTCGATCCTGATCCGGCGGAGATGCGGTGGGTGTTCACCATGATGACCGACAATCCGGCGAAGCACGATGCGGCTCTAGCCGCCACCGGCGCCGCCCCGGATGCGATCACCCTGCCATCCACTGAAGAACTGGACAGCATCATCAACGGTCCGAAGCTGGCAGGCTTCAAGGCAACGGGGATCAATGCGACCGACGCGACGGGCGGAGCGGCCACAGTTGCATTCCAGTGCCCGCTCTCCACGGGCTGGAGCTTCGTCGAGATTTGGCACAACACGGTCGATGATTTCGACACGGCGACATTCGCAGCCGGTCCCGGCGCGATCACCGGGGGCTTGGGTGAAGGGAAGTCCGAAACGGTATCGGGTTTGGGCAGCGGCCTCCGGTATTTCTGGGTGGTCACTTACGACGACACCAGCGCGCAATTGACGCGCACTGACAGTGTGAGCGCGACCGTCACCTGAGCAAGTTCGCACGAGCGCCAACTTAGAGGTTCAAATGCCCCAAAAACTGACACTGGCCGCGGCGCGCAACGTGCCGTGGGCGCCGACGATCGAGATTCGTTATCCCGGAGCAGAGTTGCCGTTGTCGGGCGCCACCGTGAAGATGCAGGTCAGGCTGTATCCCGGCGCCGATGGCGCGGCGTTGATTGATCTGACGGATATCACCTTCGAAGATTTGGAAGATGTGAGCGCCGGGTGGCGCGTCCTGCGCCTCTATCCCGAGGTCGCGCAAGCGACCCTGGCCGGACTGCCCACCGGGCTCAATCAACCCGAAGCGGGCGATGCGGACCGGTTCTTCCACGACATCGTAATCGAATATTCCGACGGCGCCGTAGATCGCCCCGCCGCCGGTGAATTCCTTCTTGAGCCGGGAGTGACGATTGATGGCTGATACTTTCCGCGTTGCAGTGGGTGGCCTGCGCGGTCCCGGCTTGTCGGCGGCCGATCAGGCAACAATCGCCGCAGCGGTGCTCTCCTCCGGGCAGGTCGCCGCGGTGCGTGAAAGCCTGACCGGTTGGACGCAACCAGCCTATACCGTGACCGAGGGTTTTTATTACGACCCGGGCAGCGGTGCACATACGAGTGCCGCCGGCTGGCGGAGCCTGAAGTACGAGATCACCGGCGCGGAAAGCGCGCTGCGCGCGACGGGTAAAATCGGAGCATACCCCTCGCTCATCGTCTATTTGGATGAGGCGGACGCGTTCGTCGGCATCCAATACCCGTCGCCTGAAAGTGGCACCACACTGCACACGAACGCGATGTTGACGGTTCCCGTCGGGGCGGCGTTCGTTTGCGTCAACAGCCTCAACGACACCGCGATCCGGTTGGAAGCGGGGGCGCTGGTGGAGGATGTCGGGCTGGCACTGAATGAGGCGGACGCTCGCCTGGATAATGCAGAGCCCAAGGTCGATAGTCTCATCGAGGCGGTGCGCGTTTGGGAAGCGCCCGCGGGGGCGGTAGCGACCGCCAACCAGTATATCGACCGCGGAACCGGGAGCGCGGTGTCGCTGTCCGGCTACAAGACGCTTTCCTATGAACTGACGGGCGCAGAATATGGGCTTCGCGCGACGGGCAAGATCGCGGGCGACGCGACGGCGCTCGCGGTTTATTTCGATCAGGCAGACCAATGGCTTGGCTATGAGTTCGGCGGCAACAACGATGCGCCGATCACGAAGATCGACCAGATCCTTACGCTGCCCGCTGGTACAGCCAAGGTCGTCCTGACTGGCAGGTCAGATTTCGCCCTCGCTCTGGAACAAGGTGTGGTCGAACCGGCAAGCGGCGCGCCACCGGCGCTGATCGGTTATTGGTACCAGAAAAGCGGTGCGTGGTTCGGCACCTCCATACCAGCGGGAGGCGGCCCAGCGGGCAGTTATGTCACCCGTGTTGCGTTGGCGCTGGGAATGGACATTACGAACGAGGCGCTTGGCTCGAGCATGGCGCGCAATGGCGTTGCGGCGAAGCGCACCGCCGCCGACCCTTGCGGCTGGACTGGCCTCAACTGGCAGAATGTCTCCCGATCGCTTTCAATGACGCTCGCCGAATATGACGAGCTCATCGACAATTGGGAAACGAAGTGGCGCGACCTGTTGGTCGGCGACGATAAGCCTGCAACCGTGGATGAAAGCACGGCGAACGTATGGAAAGACCATAGCTGGGAAAACCGGCTGGCGCGGCATCTGGGCGTTGATCGTCCGGATCTGTTCGTGCTCGATCATGGACCGAACGATCAGGGCGCGAACCAGACCGGCACGAGCAGTGGCGCGCTGACGGGCGGCAACGGCGACATGGAGTTTCTTCCCGCCACAATCCCAACATATCCGGATTTGGTGACTGGAGTTGGCGGGGGCGCCGATCCAACCCGAGATCGCGGCACCTTCCTTGGTGCCATGAACTTCCTGATCGACAAGATTCTTGCCGACAAGCCGCGCGCGCGGATCGTGTTTAGCGGCCACTATGAATCTCAGTATCGGCCGAACATCGTCGCAGGTCAGAAGAAGCTCGCCACCTATTGGAGCTTTCGGTTGATCCCGCTGGATGAAAAGCTTGGCTGGTCGCAACAAACGATCAAGTCCGGACCGTCGGCGGGCAAAACACTGACCCAAGTCTGGATGCCGCCAAGCAGTGGCGATCCGGGCAATGTTCATCCTCATAGCGATGAAACCGGTGAGGCGAACGATCTGATCGGCGAAATCCTGACTGCAGAAATTCGGGACGTGCGCTGATCGCTTCGGCGTTCGGACGCCGCCGAAGTCAATCACGATGCTCGCAACATCACTTTTGGGGGAAGGTGCGCGGATGTGTTCAGGTGATAGCTGTGAGTGAGCCAACCTTGCTTGAAGAGGGCGTTCAGATCGCGAGCGCCGGCGTTGGCGTTGGCGGGGGATTCTTCGCTTTGCGGTGGCTCGTTGGCTGGCTGACAGGGCGTATGGACCGGCGCCAGCTGCTGCTCGATGCTCAGGATGAACGCGTCGATCGCGAGTGGCAGAAAATCCGCGAGAGGGTCGAAGAGCGCTTGGGTAAGGTTGAGCGCCAGAATGAGGCGCTGCGGTTCGCCTTTCACCATGTTGCGGGCGCGCTGATCCGCATCGATCCACAGAACCCGGCGCTCGCCCAAGCGGAACAGATGCTCTCACAGGCTTTCCCTGTCGACTTCACGCTGCTCGCCGAGCGCGCCGGTAGCGCGGTTGATACCGCAGGCGGCTGACTACCCGAGTAAATCGAAAGGACGAACGATGGACGTAGCGACGCTGCAGCGGCGCCTGATGGATCTCGACCTCGATCCGGGGCCGAATGACGGAATATGGGGACCGAAGACACGCGCGGCGGTTCTGCGGGCGCTCACCGATGGCCCTGACTACAAGCTGACCGCTGCGGACCTCAACGGTGCCGCCACGCGTCTGGGTATTGACGTCGCCAAGGTCTGGACCGTCTGGGATGTCGAAGCGGCGGCAAGCCCCTTCATCGACGGTCGTCCTACGATCCTGTTCGAGCCGCATCGGTTCAGCCGCGCGACCGGGCACCGGTTCGATAAATCGCATCCGGCGCTTTCCTCGCGCGCCTGGAACAAGAAGCTCTACCCCGGGAGCCAGAACGGGCGCTGGGATCAGCTCCTCAATGCCGTCGGCCTGGATGTCGACGCAGGCTTCGCAAGCGCGAGCTATGGCGGGTTCCAGATACTCGGCGAGAACTATGAGGTCTGTGGTTCGATCTCGCCCTGGGCGTTCGCGTGGAAGCAGGCGCAGACCGAGGGCGACCAACTCGAGGCATTTGTCCTCTTCGTTGAAGGGAATGGCCTCAAGCGCGCGTTGCAACGGGGCGACTGGGCGGCTTTCGCCAAGGGCTACAACGGCACAGCTTATCGAGTGAACCGCTACGATGAGCGCTTGGCCGCGGCCTATGCGCGGAGGCGCGCGGCATGAGCGCCGCGGGCCGGTTCCTCCGCCGCACCCAGCGCGGATACATGTTCTGGTGCCCGGGATGCGAGAGCGCACATCTGGTGACGACCGATGGCACGCCGGCTTGGTCGTTCAACGGTGATCTTGAGGCGCCGACATTCTCCCCGTCGGTGCTGGTGAAATGTGGGCGTGCCGTCGACCCGGCGTTCGTGCCCGAGCCCGGTGATCCGCCGGGAATCTGTCATTCGTTCGTGACCAACGGGCGCATCCAGTTCCTCGAGGACTGCACGCACGCGCTCGCCGGTCAGACCGTCGACCTGCCAAATTTCGAGGAGGCTTCAAGATGACCGACACCAATCCTGGCACACCGAGTAAGCCGATCGAGGTTCCGGCCTCTCCAGCGCCCGCCCAGACCGCGACCGGTGCGCGCGATATGCTGTTGCTGATCGCAGCGCTTCCCGCTCTGGTGGCTGTCCTGGGCACCCGCGACGTCAAGCAGATCATCGACTGGCTGGCGAGCGAACCAGGCCTCGCTTTTGTCGGCCTGCTGATCGCGATCGGCACGCCGATCTGGCGTCAATGGCTGGCGCGGCGCACGCACGCCGAGCAGGTGAAGATGGCCACGGTGGCACCTGATCGGGTCGCCGTCGTCAAGAAGTGACCCCGCCGGCGGGTCGCCGGTATCATCACGAAAGGAGCGCATCATGCGCCGTTTTTTGATCTGCGTCGCCGCATGTCTTGCGGTGGCGTGCACTCCCCTGACCGGCGTCGAGCCGCCTGGTTCGCCGCCCAGCGCGAAAGCGGAGGCGATCGAGAAGGCCGCTGTCGTCGCGGCCGATATCGCTGATGCGCTCAACGTTGCGCCGCCTTCGACGGCCACCGGCAAGACGACGATCGACGAGCGCTTCGTGCGCGGTGCGTTCCTGTCACTCAACGCGGCGGCGAACGCGATCGAGGTGCTGTTCGACCTGGGCACGTTCCAGCGCAACAGCGCGGTGGCGAAGCGATTGCGAAACGGTCTGCTCGACACGAAGCGATGGCTTCAGGCCGCATCGGCCGCGCAGCAGGCGGGTCAAGCTGCCAGCTATCGCGATGCGGTCGAGCGGGCGCGCACCGCCTTCGCCGGCGTCCAGTACGCCCTCAAGCAGTAGGAGGCACCATTGAGCATCGATCTCAAGAAGCTGGTCAACGGTGTGGTCGGCATCGGCAAGGCCGTCGCGATCATCGATCCGCGCATCGCGGGCGCGATTGCCGCGGCGGAGAAGGTAGTGGAAGTCGTCAAGGATCTTCGCGAAACCGCGACGCTCGACGATGACGATATTCTGAAGCTCGAGGAATCTCGGGGTGAGCTGGAAGCTCGCATCGCCGAGAATGTCGATCGGGTGGCGAACAAGATCGCCGACTGATCGCTTCCTGCCATCAAAAAGGGCGCGCTCCGGGTTTCCGGGGCGCGCCCTTTTTTCGTTTCAGTCCTTACGCTGCGCGCTCGACGGGCGGAACGCGCGCGATCGTCGCCTTGTAGGCCTCGCGCTTGTCAGCTTCCTTCGCGAGATCGTAGGCGTGCTGATAGGCGATCAGGAAGTCGGCGACGTGGTCGTTCATCAGCGCGCCCAGCTTGTACGCAAGGTCGCGGCTCACATCATACTTGCCGTTCAGGGTATGGATGAAGCCCGCCCTGTCGACGCCGATGCGGCGCGCGACGTCGCTGATGTTCTTCAAGCCATATTCGGGCAAGAGAACGTCCCGGATGAACGTGCCGGGGTGCTGATCGAGCGGAGGCAGCGCGGTGACGACCATCTCGGCCGCGGTTTCGATCTTATACAGGGCGGTATCCCGCTTCATGACCTGTCTCCTTCATGGTGAATATAGAGTGCCGCTCTACACACGGCAACGGAGTTGTTGAGCGCGCCTCTACATCCATGTCGGGAAGGTTAGCGGGGGCCTTCACCCCCGCCTCCCGCTTAGTGATAGTCCTCATAGTCAAGCACGCTGACCTCCTGAAGTTCGATGTCCACCATGAAGGTCAGGCGATAGTTGCGCGTGACGAACAGGCTCCATTTGTCCGGCTGGCCGGGGGCCAGTTCGTGCGCCTTCCACGAAGGGACTGCGAGCAGCTGGAGCGGGTGGGTCATCACGCGGATCGCGACGATCATTTCCACGATCTTGCGCGTCTCAAGCTTGTCCAGCCCCTTCACGCTGGTAATCGCCGGGTCTTCGACCAGAGCCTTCACCCGCTTATCCCGAACCGAAACAATCTGCATTGCACTTCCTCCGTTGTTGTTGAGTGTCACTCTACAACTTTTGAGAGCTTGAGCAAGAGAATTGTTGAGTGGTACTCTACATTTTTCGGCTGCTCTAGATGTTGCTGCATTCGGGCGGCGAAGCGGCGCACTTCCCGACGACGATATTTGTTCGCATAATGTTCCAATAATGCGAGTCGGTCGAAAACGCCTGGTGTTCCACGCTCTCTGTGTCCTTGAGGGAGCGAAGCGCCGCACCCGCTCGGGCCGGGTGTCACCCTATCCAGAGCTGCGTCTGGCGCTGGGTGTGCTTGCAAATGCAGGGGCGCGACAGGAAACAATCCAGAACTTCTGGATCGAGGTGACGCAGGAGGACGCAGCTGAAGGCGATCCGCGCGCCTTCGGCCGACAACAGACGCTGACTTGCCTGATGAACAGCCTCGCGAACCAAGCCGGAATGCCAATGGAGGTTCCGGTGTTGTTGGCGATCAGCGACGCGATCGGTGCGCCTGATCGACCGCGCAGGCCACATCGGATGAGGGGCTAGAGGCTGGTGTGTAGAAGGCAGGTTTGCGGATGAGTCTCTAACGGGAACTATCTATTATCCTGCCTTCCGATGGAGTGCGCGCCGCGGCGCTTCGCCGGTGGCGAGGCGCAGGGCTTCGTCTATGCGGGGCTCAACGGTGATCACAGCACCACGGCCCACCGGGTTGGGCGATAGCACGACCCGATGGATTAGTGCCCTGAAGCGCGGAACGGCCTCTAGGCTGGCTTCAGGCGATGCGAGGGCTTCTTCCAGCGCGGCCATCTCACGGCGATATTGCTCGCGCACGCCCGGCAAGAACGGGATCAACTCGACGGCTTCGATCTGGTCGAGCTGGCGTTCGATATCGGCCCGCTCGGTTCGCAGCGTGGCTAGCAGCGTCACGATTTCCGACACGTCGCCGGCGCCGTTCGCAATCGCGTCGGCAAGGCGCTCTATCTTGCGTGTGATCTCGCCCCGCTTCCGCTCCAGCTTTTGCCGGTCGCGGCGTTGCGACGACAGTCGTTCCTTCCGCGCCTCACGATATTCAGCCTCATAGCTGTCGAACAGATCGGGGTGCATCAGGTCGTTGTTGAGGGCGTCCAACAGCGCGGCCATGTAGCGCTTTGTCGCGACGGTGTGCCCATTGGTACACGCCCCACCTTTGCTGCGCTTGGCGCATGACCACTGATCGCGCCCGGCGCGGGTGTAGGGGGAGCCGCAGACGCTGCACACCCCCAGCCCTGAAAGCCAATGCTTCGGCCGGCGCTGTGCATGGGCCGGGCCTTGCGAGCGGCGCGCAATCTCGGCCTGAACGGTGTCCCATACCTCCTGATCGACGATGCGCAGCTCCGGCACCTCCTTCGACCGCCATTCTTCCTTGGCGAGCGGGCGATAGCTGATCTTGCGCGAGCGGGGATTTTCCACGCTGACCGTGCGGCCTACGACCAGCTCGCCGATATAGGCGCGGTTGCGCAGGATGCCGTTTCCGAATTTGGGGTTCCCGAAAATGGTCGGCGCCATCCAATAGTTGCCGCGCGGCCCGGGGATGCCGTCGAGGTTCAGGCCTTTGGCGATGGCAAAAGCACTTCGCCCGGCGGCTGCTTCGCGGAAGATGCGGCGGACCACCTCGGCCTGATCTTCGTCAATCTCGCGAAGGCCGCGGATGACCTCGCCGCGTTCGGTCAGCTTGTTCGCAAGCTTGTAACCGTAGGCAATCCCGGCTGGCACGCGGCCCTGATCGATGCACGTCCGTTGGCCGCGCCGGACATTGTGGGCGATCGCTCGCCGTTGCTCAGCGTCGACAGCGGCCTCGATCGATGCCGTGAGTCCTTCGATCACGCCCTTCTGAAGCGAAAACAAGCGGCAGCCGACATACTTCAGGTCGTCGCGGATCTCGATACGATCGCGCTCATTGCGGCCTATGCGACTTGTGGTGTCGCAGAGAACCTGGTCGATGCCGCCAGCCATAACCAACTGCATCATGGCATAGAAACCGGGGCGGGCTTCTTCGGTTATGCCCCTGTTGCCGCTGATCGCCGCGTCGTGAAACTCGCCGACGATGGTCCAGCCCTCGCGCTCACAGCGCGCGCGGCAATCCGCGAGCTGGCCTTCGATCGAACGGCTGTCCTGAAGCTTACTCGAGTATCGGGCGTAGATGACCGTCTGCACCCACAGGTTCCTTTCCGGGAATCGCTCCGCGGCGAAGCGCGGCATAGTCACGCGCCTCGCTGGCGCGCGCAAGGGCTCGCACGAAAGCGATCGCTTCCGGGCTGGGTGGCGACCGATCGCACGAGGCGGCCCGGCTGGCCATCAGGTCAGGGGATCGTAGCCAATGGCGAACCGGCGGTTCAGGTATTCCGGCCATTCCATGCGGCCGGCGGCGCGATCCTCATCGCGATGCTTCTGGATCAATGCGTGATGCGCCCGGCACGCCGCGCGTCCGGCTTCACGCGCGTCGGGTGTCCCGCGCGTGCCGTTGCGGGTGATGCTCGCGACCATGGACAGCGGCGTCAGGGCGCGACCGCGCGCAGTCGAGCGGTTGTTCCAAGCCGTGTTGTGCGCCGGGGTGCAAAATAGCTGATTGTGCACATTGGGCTCAAAGAGCTTCAGGCACTCGGGGCATGGGCGCGGTGCCCATCCGCCCTCCTGTTGACCCGGAAGGCGGTTGTGGCCCTTCCTAGAGCAGCCTTGTAACAAGGGTGCTTCGTCGGTCACAGTAGGGCGCCGATACGCTGGGGCCGCTGGGGAAGCGGCGCCCTAC
>Ga0247822_10000864_pt1 | contig 17481 bp, 12 predicted proteins | sample 13C_Cellulose_Da_FD_192423 | JGI IMG/M metagenome (GOLD analysis project Ga0247822, IMG submission 192423) | Soil microbial communities from agricultural site in Penn Yan, New York, United States - 13C_Cellulose_Day30 | ecosystem: Environmental > Terrestrial > Soil > Agricultural land | place...
ATGCTACTATTTTCATTATAATGGAAAATAACCGGTCAGAGCCGTATCGCATCCACGCACTCCTGAGTGAGTGATCAGAAGCATTTTTTAGGCCTGTGATAAGGCCGGCTGACCCGCGGCGTTCGAAGTGGAAGCGAATCCGCTTATTGCACACTGTGACAGCCTGCCACCCTTGCCCCATCTGGGCTCTTGACGAATCCTCCCTCGTGGGGAGGATGCCTTTTTTCCATGCCAGCCGATCCTAATTTTCCCGCTTCGCCACGTGCAGCCCGGCGAGATTTACCACTGGTGCTCGGGCTGATCGCCATCTTGGTGTTCTTCGCAGGCAGCGGCATCGTTTCTTATCGCAACGCGACGTTCCTGGCGGATGATGCGGCGCAGGTCGCACATACCCATGAGGTGATCCGCGCACTTAATGATGTGCTTTCGCTGATGAAGGACGCGGAAACAGGGCAGCGGGGTTACCTAATAACGGGCGATGATCGCTATCTGGAGCCGTTCCTGGCAGCCCGGGCGAAAATTGAAGAGCAGATCAAACTGGCGGAGACGCTCACGCTGGACAATCCCGATCAGCAAAAACTCATCGTACCCATCAAGCAGCACATCGCCGGAAAATTCACCGAACTCGACGAGACGATCAAGACGCGGAAGGACGGTGGATTTGAGGCAGCGCGTGAGATCGTCATCACGGATCGCGGCAAGACAGAGATGGACTCGATCCGATCGGCGATCTTCACGATGGATGAGGTGGAGAATAAACTCCGGCAGCAGCGGGTAGACGACATGCAGCGCGCCTATCGAGTCTCGGTAGTCAGCGGCATCTTGACCGCGCTGCTCGGGATCGCACTGTCCGTCGTCATGGCGGCTCTCATCAAGCGGACTTTCGAAATCCAGCGGCGTCAGGACTGGCTTCAGGCCGGCAGCCTGGGTCTGAGCACGGCGATGTTTGGCGAGCAGCGCATGGAGCAACTCGGCGAGAGCATCCTGAGTTTCCTCGTGAAATACTTCGGCGCACACGCAGGTCTAATGTATGTGCGCGAGGGGCAGCACTTTAAGAAAGTCGCCGGATATAGTGTACCGTCCGGCAGCAATACGCCGGAGCGGTTTCAGATGGGCGATGGACTGCTCGGTCAGGCGGCAAAGGAAAAGTCAACCATCCTGGTGCGCGATGTCCCCGAAGGCTATCTCACCGTGGGCTCCGGCCTGGGCCGCAGCAAGCCGCGGCACCTGGTGATCTCCACGGCGAGCTCGGATAATACAGTGAACGCGGTCCTTGAGTTTGGCTTTATCCATCCGATGGACGAGCCCACTTTAGAAATGCTAAAGCGCGTCTCCGAGCCGATTAGCGTAGCGGTGAAGTCCGCGCTCTATCGCTCCAATCTCCAGGATCTCCTGGAAGAAACGCAGCGCCAGGCCGAGGAACTCCAGACGCAAAGTGAGGAGCTCCGCGTGTCCAATGAAGAGCTGGAGGAGCAAAGCCGCATCCTGAAGGAGTCGCAACTCCGCCTCGAACAACAGCAGGCAGAACTCGAACAAACCAACTCCCAACTGGAGGAGCAGGCCCAGCAGCTCGAAATCCAGCGAGACGATCTTTCGCGAACGAAGATCGCGGTGCAGACCAAGGCGGAGGAACTGGAGAAAGCGAGCAGGTACAAGTCGGACTTCCTCGCGAATATGTCGCATGAGTTGCGCACGCCGCTGAACTCCTCGCTCATCCTATCTAAGCTCCTCGCGGACAATCCTGCGGGCAACCTCACGGAGGAGCAGGTGAAATACGCGGAGACGATCGAGTCGTCGGGCAACGACCTTCTGGCCCTCATCAACGACATCCTGGATCTTTCCAAGATCGAGGCCGGACATATGGAACTGCATCTCGAACAGTTGCCACTGACGCGCTTGACCAGCGACCTGGCGCGCACCTTTGAGCCCATCGCCCGGCAGAAGGGACTGGAGTTCCGCACGGAGCTGGAGGCAGGGTTGCCGGAGTTCATCGAGACCGATCGCCAGCGCCTGGAGCAGATCCTGCGCAACCTTCTCTCCAATGCGTTTAAGTTCACGGAAAAGGGCGCGGTGGAGTTACACCTAGCCCGCGCGGCCAGCGGCCAACTGACCTTCGCCGTCGTCGACACGGGTATTGGCATTTCCTCCGAAAACCAGAAGGCCATCTTCGAGGCCTTTCGGCAGGCCGATGGGACGATCAGCCGACGCTACGGCGGGACCGGGCTGGGGCTTTCCATCTCGCGCGAGTTGGCGCGTCTGCTGGGTGGTTCCATTAACTTGGAGAGCCGATTGGGCGAGGGAAGCACGTTTACGCTTTCGCTTTCCGATGCTAATAGCGCGGAGATCTTGGGCTCCCAAACGACTTCCCCGTCACGGATCGAGAAGAGCGACGCCACGCCGGCAGCCGCCCCGGAGCGACCAGCGCCTTATTTCAAAGACGACCGGGAAAAGCTAACGCCGAGCGCCCGCGCGATCCTCATCGTGGAGGACGACGAGTCGTTCGGCCGGATCCTCTACGAGATGGTGCATCAGCTGGATTTCCTGTGCCTCCTGGCGACGACCGCCGAGGACGCGCTGACGCTGGCCAAGGAATATCTGCCGTGCGCGGTACTTCTCGATATCGGCCTGCCGGATAACTCCGGGCTCTCCGTGCTCGACCGGCTAAAGCAAAACACGCGCACCCGACACATTCCCGTCCACGTCATTTCGGCAACAGACCACTCCCAGACAGCACTGGCACTGGGGGCGGTGGGTTACATGATGAAGCCCGTAAATCGCCATGCCCTCAGCGCGGCCCTCCAGCAGATCGAAAGCCGCTTCACCGGAGAGACGCGCCGGGTGCTCATCGTCGAGGACGACGCGGTCCAACGCGAGAGCCTGATCAAACTCCTGGAGTCGGAAAACGTGCAGCCCATCGCCGTCGGCACGGCCACGGAGTGTCTGGAGAAGCTGGGCGAGACGACGTTTGACTGCATGGTGCTCGACCTTTCCCTGCCGGACGCCACGGGTTACTCCCTGCTGGAGACGCTTAGCAAAGGAGAACTCTCCTTCCCGCCTGTGATCGTGTACACGGGCCGCGAGCTTTCGCACCAGGACGAGCAGAAGCTCAGGCGCTACTCCAAATCGATCATCATCAAGGGAGCCAAGTCCCCGGAGCGACTGCTCGACGAGGTCACGCTCTTCCTCCACCGCGTCGTGGCTGAGTTGCCGCCCGAGCAGCAGAAGATGCTCCGGATCGCGCATAACCGGGACTCGATTTTGGAAGGACGGCGGATTCTGGTCGTGGAAGACGATGTGCGCAACGTGTACTCGATGACTAATATCTTCGAGCCGCTCGGAGCCATCGTGCAGATCGCCCGCAACGGCCGCGAGGCGCTGGAAGCCCTCGATAAAAGTAAGGAGACGCCGACGGGCGCCATCGACATCGTCCTCATGGATGTGATGATGCCGGAGATGGACGGACTGACGGCGACCCGCAAGATTCGCACCCATCCGGAGTGGCGCAAACTCCCCGTCATCATGCTCACGGCGAAGGCCATGCCGGACGACCAAGAGCGCTGCCTGGAAGCGGGCGCCAACGATTACATGGCCAAACCGCTCGACGTAGAAAAGCTACTCTCCCTCGTGCGGGTGTGGATGCCACGGTAATCCGCTCATGCCTGAAAAAACGGAAAATCTAGAGATCAAGCTGCTGCTGGAAGCCATCTTCCAGAAGTATCACTACGATTTTCGCGCGTACTCGCCAGCCTCGATCAAACGCCGTCTGCGACAGGCTCAAGAGCGCTTTGGCTGCAGTAGCATCTCCATCCTCCAGGACAAGGTGTTACACAATCCGGACGTGCTGCCGAGTTTACTGGAGCTTCTCACCGTTCAGGTCAGCGAGCTGTTTCGGGATCCGCTTTACTTCAAGGTGATCCGGGATCAGGTCATACCACACCTCCGCACTTACCCTTCACTGAAGGTTTGGATCGCCGGGTGCAGCAGCGGCGAGGAGCTTTACTCCTTTGTCATTCTCTTCCGCGAGGAGGGGCTCGAGGAGAAGACCATTTTTTACGCGACGGATATCAATCCCCACGCGCTCGAAAGGGCGCAGGCGGGGGTTTACGGGCTGGATCGCATCAAGCTTTTCACCGAAAACCATCAGAAATCTGGAGGCAAATCGTCGCTGTCCAACTACTACACGGCAGCCTACGGACGGGCGGTCTTTGATCGCTCCCTGCGCGAGCGGGTAGTGTTCTCCGACCACAGCCTGGTGACAGACGAGGTCTTCGCCGAGGTCCAGTTCACCTCCTGTCGCAACGTCCTGATCTACTTTGACCGTGAGCTTCAGGATCGAGCCATCGGGTTGTTCACCGAGGCCCTGAGCCGCAAGGGCTTCCTCGGGCTCGGCGCGAAAGAGAGCCTGAATTTCTCGGCGCACGCCGAGGCATACACCACTTTTTCTCGCGACGAAAAAATCTATCAGAAACGAGGCACACCATGACGGACCGCAGGTGGGAAGCCATCGTGATCGGAGGATCGGCGGGAGCGCTGAGAGCGCTGTCGACCATTCTACCCGCCCTGCCGGCGGACTTTCCGCTGCCCATCATGGCCGTGGTTCATTTGCCACCCGACAAGCAAAGCGTGCTGGCGGAGGTTCTCCAGGCCAAGTGCGCGATGCGCGTGCGAGAGGCTCAGGACAAGGAGCCTATCGAGCCCGGCACGATTTATTTCGCCCCGCCCGACTACCATCTGCTCGTCGAGGACGACCGGCACTTCGCCCTGTCGTACGATGCTCCGCAGCTCTTTTCCCGTCCGTCGATCGACGTGCTCTTTGAGTCCGCCGTCGACGTTTATGCGGACAGATTGATCGGTATTGTCCTGAGCGGAGCCAACAACGACGGAGCCCTGGGACTGGAGGCCGTCGACCGGGAGGGCGGCCTGCCCCTGGTTCAATCCCCCAAGGACGCACACTCTACGGCGATGCCTCTGGCGGCTTTGGCGAAATGCCCGACCGCTCAGGCCCTCAGCGCCGAACAAATCGCCAGCTTCTTGAAATCACAATCCCATGAGTCCGAAACCTGATCCTGTTTACTTTCTGCTGGTTGACGATTTGGAGGAGAATCTTCTGTCTCTGGAAGCGCTCCTCCGCCGAGACGGACTCATCCTACTCAAGGCGCGATCCGGCACCGAGGCGCTCGAACTACTGCTTCAATACGAGGTAGCGCTGGCGCTTTTGGACGTGCAGATGCCCGTGATGGACGGCTTTGAACTCGCGGAACTGATGCGCGGCAACGAGCGGACCGGACGCGTACCGATCATCTTTCTCACGGCCGGAAGCGCCGACCGACAAAGGCGTTTTCGCGGTTACGAGTCGGGAGCTGTGGACTTTCTGCACAAGCCCATCGAGCCCGACGTCCTCCGCAGCAAGGCCCAGGTCTTCTTCGAGCTTTTTCGCCAGCGCCAGCAGCTAGCTCGCCAGCGCGATGAACTCAAGGCCAACGCCGACGCCCTGACCGAGGCCGACCGCCGTAAGGATGAGTTTCTCGCCGTGCTCGCGCATGAGTTGCGCAATCCCCTCGCCCCCATTCGGAACGGGCTTCAGATCATGCAGATGTCTTCCGACCCGAAGACGTCGCAGGACATCCGCGCCATGATGGACCGGCAGGTGACTCACCTCGTGCGCTTGATCGACGACCTGCTCGACGTGTCGCGAGTCAGCCGGGGAAAGATCGATCTGCGCAAAGAACACGTCACCGTGCAGGCCGCCCTCCAAGCCGCCGTCGAGGCCAGCCAGCCGGTGATCGAGTCAAAACGGCATTGCCTCTCTCTCGAAATCACGGACACGCCGCTTTGGATCGAGGCAGACCTCACCCGCATCTCGCAGGTCGTCAGCAACCTCCTCAACAACGCCGCCAAATACACCCCCGAAGGCGGCGATATCCGCCTCTCCGTTATTAGCGATCTGAACACTGTGACCATCTCGGTGTCCGATACAGGGCTTGGCATCCCGCGCGAGATGTTGTCGGAGATTTTTGAACTCTTCACTCAGGTCGAACACGGCGATCGCTCGAAAAGCGGCCTCGGCATCGGTCTCGCGCTGGCGCGCCAACTCGTGGACCTGCATCAGGGCACGATCGAGGCGGACAGCCCGGGCGTGGGGCGCGGCAGCACGTTCACCGTGCGTCTTCCCCTGGCGGAGAACGTCGTCGCTCCCGCGAGTCATGACGCTCATCCGACCGACGAAGCCACCCCGCTCAAAGTCCTCATCGTGGACGACAATATCTCCTCGGCCGAGTCCACTGGACAGATGCTGTCGATGATCGGACATGAGACGTCCCTCGCGCACGACGGATTGAGCGCGCTGGAGGAGGCCAGGAGAATGCGCCCCGACGTCATTCTCCTCGATATCGGCCTGCCATCCATGAATGGCTATGAAGTTTGCCGCCGCCTGCGCCAAGATCCGGCCTTTCAGGAAACTAAGCTGATCGCGCAGACCGGCTGGGGACAAGAGCGCGACCGCCAGAAAGCCGCGGAGGCAGGATTCGACCACCACATGACGAAGCCGATCAACTTTCGCGAACTCTCCACCATCCTCGCCCGCAAGTCAGCATCAGCAGCTTAGCTTCCGCACCGAGGCTTGGCCGGAGACAGAGCCGAGTCGCCGTGAGCGAAGCGACTCTGTCGGCAAAACGCGAGTTTAGCGCGCGGGAATACCGAGGATCTCCTCGAGGGCCGCTCGGCGTTGGAGGTGCTCTTCCTCGCTGATGACAGGGACGAGTTCCGAGGAAATTTCGGGCAGGTTTACCCAGGAACGGCAGCCGCCGTATTTTTTCTCGTTCTGGATCGTCGCCGGGGGCGACAAGCGGAAGACCCGTACGAGCGCAACGTACACGCCCTTGAAGTCGTCGTAGTGATAGCGCTCCTCGATCGCACTCTCGCTCAGGATATGGAAATCGCGCAGAGCCATGAGCTTAGACCAATCCGTGACGAGGTGACTCCACTCCAGCTTCGCCGCCAGGGAGATCTCGATCACGCCCTCCGGCTGCGGAGGCAACTGAGTCTCGGGAGGTAGGATGGTCTTGGCGACCTGCTCGTGAAACCACGTTGGGAAAAGGAAAAACTCGTCATGCTGAAAGGAAAAGCCATTACGCCCCTCGGCGATACCGCCCTTGCGGATGATGATATTTTCACGTCCAGAGGCCAGCGCGTCACAAACCACGGCCCATTCCTTAAAGGCCACGTTAGCTTTCTTCGCTTCTTCCACGGTACTGACAGAATTCTCCATCCCTCAGCCTAAAAAGAAACAACGCCGCTTTGCAATGGGAATACGGCATTTACCCCACCCGAAAGCAAGACCGCGTTAATGTTTAGCAAGCAACCGTTAGCCGGAAATGCCGCGAGGTGATTGTATCTCGCCGCATGAACCTGAGACAGAGTGTATGTTTGTTAGCCGCAGCCATCGGCTTGAGCGCGGCAACTAGTGAAGCGGCCGTTTTCATTATTTCGGAAAACAACACCAACGCGCTCTTCGTTCCCACCTTCCGCGACACGAGCGGGAACAATGCTAACAACACCACATGGTTCGGCTGGGGCAGCGGGGACTTCGGCGGATCATGGTATAACACCGTCCACCCGACCACTCCAGTCACCAACGACTACCAACTCATAGAAGGCGCCCTACCAACATTAGGCTCCACGTCAAAAGTGGGCTCACTTTCTCAAGTCAACGATTACAGCATCCTTTCAGGCTCAAGCAACATTTACCCGTCATCGACAAAATTAGGTGGAGCCACCCACGAAACAATCAACATAAACATTCCGATCAATGTTTCCTTAAATGATGTCGGAACCGGCTTCACCACTATCATCATTCAAGGAACGACAACATCGGGTCCTTACGGCACAAATCCGCCTAATTTCCTAGCTCTGAACTATGATGGAGACGTCCAAATGTCCTATGTTCTCGGCACTAACATTAGCACTGGAGGCATTGGCAAAGGCCAATTTTGGGTAAAATATGACATTGTCGGTAGCGCAGAAGCATTCACCGTAAGCTTTCTCGCCGGATTAAATGGCAGCATCGCCGGCCTGACGGTGGACACCATCTGGTCGCCGACCCAGATCGCCACAGACACGGCCCTCGCGGTGCCCGAACCCTCGACCTACTTCCTCGCCGGACTTGGATTGATGGTGCTTGCCTGGAGATATCGCAGGCGCACCTCTGCGCAGAGTTAATCGATTTGAAACGCTTCCTGACCACTCACAACAGCCGCTCGATCATGGCCTTCACCATGATCGAGCTTTTGGTGTCTATAGCCATCATCGCCTTACTGGGCGGACTGGTCGCGGCATCCTATAGCCACATATCTCAGAGAGCGCGATTAGCCAATGAGTTAGGAGCGGGCCGTCAGTTAATCACGGCATATCACGCCTACGCAGCAGAGAACAATGGCAGCCTTCTCATTGGTTACAGCACCAAGGACCCTCAGGCAATTAACAAGGACGGATCCACCATTATGGGGGCCACGGCTTATCGATACGTTTGGCGACTCGCCCCCTACGTCAACTACGACATGACGGGGGCCATGTTCGTCAACGAGATGCGAAGGTTATATCCCAATCCGTTGGCCGCCGACATGTATCAAGTCAGCATCAGTCCTTCATTCGGCATCAACTCTTATTGCTTAGGCGGGTACAGCAACGGCTACTACAGCACTGGCCTCGCCTCGCGCTCTTCGCAAATGTCGGGAGGAACAGATATCATCGTCTTCGCCTCGGCAGGAAGAGGCTCTGGAAAAACCATGATCGCCGGAAACCATGAGGTCACCCCGCCGTGCATGTCCGGCAAAGAGTGGGGGACGATGAACTCGCAAAACCCTCCAGCCACTGGATCAGTCCACTTTAGGTATGATGACAAAGCAGTGGTCGTCCATTACGGAGGTCATATCACTCTGAAATCCGACATAGAACTCCGCGACATGAGGCGATGGAACATGGCCGCTCTCCAGACGGACAATCCCTCCTTCCCTCTCCCCATTAGATAATGCGTACTTTTCTGATCGCGTCGCTGCTTTGCTTTTTACAACCACCCCACGCGCAGGAGGCTCCCCGCATTGTTTCCTTGGGCTCGTCGGTCACGGAGATCCTTTACGCGCTGGGGGTGCAGGATCAGATCGTCGCGGTGGATTCTGGAAGTCAATTCCCGGAAGCGGCGAAGAGCTTGCCGAAGGTTGGCTATGTGCGCACGCTGAGTGCGGAGGGACTGCTCTCGCTCCAGCCAAAACTTATCATCGGAACGACCGAGGCAGGGCCGCCGCAGACACTGGCTTATCTGAGAGAGGCAGGCGTTGATTGCCTCATCGTGCCGGAAGAGCATTCGCTGGAAGGCGTGGAGAAAAAGATCACGGCCATCGGAGGGCGGCTCGGACGGACGGATGAGGCGCAGGCGCTCGTGCAGCAACTCCAGGAAGCTAAGGGGAAACTCGCCGCCCTCCCGGCAACGCAACCTAAAGTCGTTTTCGTTTCCTCGCGGGGAGCGAATGGCATGATGGCGGCTGGCACGGATACGGCGGCCCATGCGATGCTGACCTTGGCTGGTGCGAAGAATGTGGCCGATACCTACAAAGGCTACAAACCCCTCTCTGCCGAATACCTCACCGTGGCCGAGCCCGACGTCATCGTGACGGGCAAGCGCACGCTGGAAACATCGGGAGGTCTGAAGGCGTTTCTCAAGCATCCGGCTCTGGAAAATACTCCCGCTGGGAAAAACAAGCGCGTTGTCGCGTTGGACGACATCTACTTGCTGGGATTCGGCCCCCGGGCGGGCCAGGCTGCCTTGGAACTTTCGGAAGCCATCCGCAAATAGCGCGCACCTTCGCGCCGATGGCGGGGTTGGATCGTCAGGAGAGAGGTTGACTTTCCTGAAAAAGAATCTTTATTCATTAAATGAACAGCGTTTCACCCTCCAGTACCTCAGACTCTCTTTCCTATCGGGAAAAGGAGCGGCTGGAGAGACGGCGGCGGATCCTGCTGGCGGCGGAAAAGATCTTCAGCGCCTACGGCTACCACGAGGCGTCGATCACGGAGATCGCGAAACTGTCGGAGTTCGCCACCGGGACGATCTATCTCTATTTCAAGGACAAGGCCGATCTCTACGGCCATCTCGTGCTGGAAAAAATCCAGCAAATGGTGAGCCGGCATGAAGAGGCGCTTACCAGCAGCCCGTCCACCCGCGAAGCCATTCGCGCCGGGGTACACGCCCAGTTCGCCTTTCACGACGCGAACCGCCCGTTCTTCGAGATCTTCCTCTACCAGAGCCAACTCCAATCCTCGCCTCTCCATGAAAGCCACTGGCTGGAACTGGAACGCTTGAAAAAACGCAATCTCACGACCGTCACCGAATGCATCGCGCGTGGGCAGGAGCGTGGCGAACTCAAGTCCGGAGACCCCCATCTTTACGCCGTGGCCTATCTCGGCGTGACCCTGCAAATGATCCGCCAGTGGATCCGGGAAAAGGGAGATGGCCAGTTACGCGACCGAGCCGACTTCGCCGCCGACTGCTTCCTGAACGGCTCCGCCACCCCTTCCCCATAGACTTTTCCTCATGACTATCCGCGTGCTCCCTCTCATCCTCATACTCGGCCTGACCGCCTGCAAGCGACCGTCGGGCGAGCGCAGCGCCTCAGCCCCACCACCCGTCCCGGTCGAAATCGCCACCGCCCGACTGGAGACCATCCCGATCGAACTCCATGCCATCGGCACGGTAGAGCCCATCGCCAGCGTTCAGTTGAAGGCCAAGGTGGCCGGGGAAATTCTCAAGGTGAACTTCGCGGACGGCGCTTCCGTCAAAATCGGCGATCCGCTTTTCGAGATCGATCCAAGTTCTTACCAGGCGGCGCTCAAGCGCGCTCAGGCCAATCTCTCGATCGCACAATTCGCCGCGGCCAATGCCACCGAGCAGGCGGAACGCTACACCACCTTGATCAAGCGCGGGGTGGCGTCGAAGGAGCAGTTCTCCCAATACATCGCGACGGCTGAGTCGCAAAAATCCGAACTCGATGCCCGGCGCGCTGATGTGGACGAAGCCCAGCTTTCGCTCGACTGGACCCAAATCAAATCCCCGGTGACGGGACGGGCCGGCGCGGCTTTGCTAAAGGCGGGCAACATCGTGCAGGCTAATACCGACGTGCTAACCGTGATCAATCAAATGCAGCCGATCTATGTCGCATTCCCTCTGCCGGAGGGTTCGCTCAATGATGTGCGGGAGTGGATGGCTAAGAGCAAGCCAGCCGTCTTCGTCCGCGAACCGGACTCGGGCGAACTCTTAGGCACGGGCGAACTGGCCTTCATCGACAACGTCGTGGACCGCACGTCCGGCATGATTTCTTACAAAGCGACATTCCTCAATGAGGACGAAAAGCTGTGGCCCGGGCAGTTCGTGGACGTCACCCTCCGCCTCGCCGAGCAGCCGAATGCCCTCGTCATTCCCAGTACGGCGATCATGGAAGGCCAGGAAGGATCGCAAGTCTTCGTCGTGAACGGAGACAAGGCGGAACTCCGTAAAGTTCAGGTCGAGCGGACGGCGGGCGATCTTTCCCTGATCAAAGAGGGCCTCAAGGAAGGGGAAAACGTCGTCATCACCGGCCAACTGCGTGTCTCCAATGGCGCGAAAGTCCTGAGCAAGACGGCTCCGGCTCCCCAGGAGGCCCCGCAGTCATGAGCCTGACCGAGCCATTCGTCCGGCGTCCCATCATGACGACACTCGTCATGGTGTCGATCCTGGGCGCGGGATTGCTGGCCTACTTCCGCATGCCGGTGAGCGATCTGCCGAGCGTGGACTTCCCCACGATCAGCGTGAGCGCGAGCCTGCCAGGCGCGAACCCCGAGACGATGGCCTCGTCGGTCGCGACACCGCTGGAGAAGGAATTCTCCACCATCGCCGGTATTGACTCGATGACGTCGACCAGCGCGCTAGGGACGACGACGATCACCCTGCAGTTCGACCTCGCGCGCAACATCGACGCAGCCGCGCAGGACGTGCAGGCGGCCATCTCCCAGGCTCAGCGGGACCTCCCGACCGAGATGCCGGCTCCGCCCTCCTTCCGCAAGGTCAACCCGGCGGAGCAGCCGATCCTCATGCTCGGGGCCTACTCGGACTCGCTACCCGCCAGCAAGGTCAATGAATACGCCGAAACTCTCATCGGCCAACGGCTCTCCACCGTAAGCGGCGTGGCGCAGGTCGATGTGTATGGCGCGCAGAAATTCGCCGTGCGCGTCAAGGTGGACCCTCGAGAACTCGCCGCCCGCGGCATCGGTTTTGACGATGTCGAAACCGCCATCCGCGAAGCTAACTCCTACGAAGCAACAGGCGAGCTCAACACCGGCTCCAAGGCGCGCACGATCAAGTCCACCGGCCAGCTCACCCGCGCGGAGGATTTCCAGGAACTCATCGTCTCCTATCGCAACGGCTTTCCCGTGCGGCTCAAGCAAATCGCCACCGTGCTGAATAGCGTGGAGGAGGATAAAAACCTCGGCTGGTATAATGGAACACGCGGCATCGTATTAGCGATCCAGCGTCAGCCGGGCGCCAACACCGTCGAAGTCATCGACCGCATCCGAGAACTGCTGCCCACCTTTCAGGCGCAGCTGCCGGCCGGTGTGAAGCTCGACGTCTTCTACGACCGATCGCTTTCCATCCGGGAGTCACTTCACGATGTGGAGTTCACCCTCGTGCTGGCCGTGGCGCTGGTCGTGATGGTGATCTTCATTTTCCTGCGCAATGTCCGGGCGACCTTGATCCCGAGCGCCGCCATCCCGCTTTCCATTATCGGCACGTTCGCGGTTATTTATCTCTTAGGATTTAGTATTAACAATTTCTCCCTGATGGCTCTGATCCTCGCGGTGGGGTTCGTCGTCGACGATGCCATCGTCGTGCTGGAAAACATCGTGCGCCACATGGAGAAAGGCTCCAGCCCGATGAAGGCCGCCCTGGAGGGCGGCAAGGAGATCAGCTTCACCATTCTCTCGATGACGCTTTCGCTGGCGGCAGTGTTCATTCCCGTGCTCTTCATGGGCGGCATCCTGGGGCGGTTACTCAATGAATTTGCAGTCACGATCGCCATCGCCATCCTGGTCTCCGGTTTCATCTCGCTCTCACTCACGCCAATGCTGTGCAGCCGATTTCTTAAAGTCGCTCACAGCCCGAACCAGAATGCCCTTTTCCGCTGGTCAGAGTCGGTCTTCGACAAAATCCTCGGCGTGTACGAGCGTACCCTGACGCTCGCTCTGCGGCACCACGTCATCGTGATCCTCGGAGCGGTGATCATGGCGGGCGCGACAGCGTGGCTCTTCGTTATCACACCCAAAGGCTTCCTTCCTAATGAAGACACCGGGCGCATCATCATCGCGACCGAAGCGGAGCAGGGCGTGGCCTTTGAAAAAATGGTCCAACTCCAAGAGGAAGCAGCCAAGATCGTGGGCGCGAATCCGGCGGTCGAGTCCTTCATGTCGCGCATCGGCGGCGGCAGCAGCACGGGCAACAATGGGCGCCTCTTCATCACCCTCAAGCCGCGCAGCGAGCGAGCGCACATCGACGAACTCGTCCGTGAGTTTCGCAAGGAACTCGCGGTCATTCCGGGGCTCAAAGCCTTCCCGCAAAACCCGCCCATCATTCGCATCGGCGGCATGCAGACGAAGAGCCTTTATCAGTTCACTCTCTTCGGCCCGGACCTCGAGGAGCTCTATGCGGAAGCCGGCAAGATGGAGACGCGCATGCGCGACATCCCCGGCATCGTCGATGTGACGAGCGACCTGCTCATCACCAGCCCGCAGGTCCTCGTCGACATCAACCGCAACAAAGCCTCCACCCTGGGCCTAAGCGCCGCGCAGATCGAGCGGGCGCTCGGCAGCGCCTACGGCTCACGGCAGATCTCGACGATCTACACGCCGAATGATCAATACCGCGTCATCCTCGAAGCTGGCGACGAGTTCAAACGCGAGGCAACGGACCTCTCCCGACTGTACGTCCGCTCCACGGAGGGACGCCTGATCCCGCTAAGCGCCGTCGCGCAGTTCAAGACCCAAGTCGGCCCGCTTACCGTGCAGCACTTGGGACAGTTGCCAGCGGTCACACTTTCCTTCGACCTCGCCAAGGGCACTTCGCTCAGCGACGTCGTGCCCAAGATCAACCAAGCCGCCAAGGAGGAACTCGACGAGCAGATCAGCACACAGTTCCAGGGAACCGCGCAGGCGTTCCAATCCTCTCTCGGCAATCTCGGATGGCTCCTGATCGCCGCGATCATCGTGATCTACATCATCCTGGGCATTCTCTATGAGAGCTTCATTCATCCGCTCACCATCCTGTCGGGTCTGCCCTCGGCGGGCTTTGGCGCGCTGCTCACGCTGGCGGTCTTCGGACAGGAGCTGAATGTCTATGGCTTCGTCGGTCTGCTCATGCTGATCGGCATCGTGAAGAAGAACGCCATCATGATGATCGACTTCGCCCTCGACGCTCAGCGCAAGGCCCTCAAGGCTCCGCGCGACGCGATCTTCGAGGCGTGTCTGGTGCGTTTCCGCCCCATCATGATGACCACACTCGCTGCGATGATGGGCACGCTGCCGATCGCGCTGGGCATCGGCGCGGGTGGCGACGTGCGAATGCCTCTGGGCCTCACGGTGGTGGGCGGATTGATCATTTCCCAAATCGTGACGCTCTACATCACGCCGATCATCTATTTATACCTCGAAAAGGTGCAGAACCGCTTTCGCCGGACGCCCTCGGAAAACGCGCCGCTCGTGCCTTCGATCTCGCACTCGTAGCCAGACTGTCCAAAATAGTTCTTAAAATGAATTATTTTGGAGCAATGCCCCATTCAGCATTGCTTTAATCCATAATGGATTAATATTTCATGGAATGATCTATTTTGGATCCCTGAAATAATGAAGGCGAGTTCCGGCTTTTCCCATACCGGGCTGCATCTGGACCTACGAATCCAGGTGATGCCCATCGCGGCCCTGCGCAAAATGGCGCACGAAGTGGCGGCGGCGGGGTTGAATACGCTGATGATCGAGTGGGAGGCGAGCTATCCTTTCGAGAAGCACGCCATTATTTCGAACCAATACGCGTACACACGCGACGAAATCATGGACTTCATCGAGGAGTGCTGCGGGCTGGGTGTCGAGGTCATCCCGCTCCAGCAGTGCTTCGGGCACGTGGAGTACATCCTGCGCCATGAACGCTACGCGCACCTGCGTGAGAGCCGCAAAGACCTCTGCCAGGTCTGCCCCTGCCGAGGCGCCGAAGCGGTCGCGGTTTTTCGTGAGATCTTTCAGGACCTCGTCGCGATGCATCCTTCGCGCTACCTGCACATCGGCGGCGACGAGACGTACCTGCTCGGCCAATGCCCGGAATGCCAGGCGCGTGCAGCGGAAGTCGGCAAATCCCGACTCTACACCGACTATTTTCAGAAAATCGCCGCCGAGGTGATGCGCCTCGGGAAGCGCCCGATCGTCTGGGCGGACATGCTGCTCAAGTATCCGGAAGCGGCCGCGGAAATGCCGGAAGGGACGGTCTTCATGGACTGGAACTACGGGTGGGACGTGAACCACTTCGGCGATCTCTCCAAGGTGCGCTCGGATCGCTTTGAGTTCTGGGGGGCTCCGGCGTTGCGCGCTCATCCGGACAACCATTCGCTCGCCACGTGGAAGACGCATTTCGAGAACTTCCGCGACTTCATTCCTTTCGCCCGAAAATCGGATTATCGCGGGCTGATTCTCACCTCCTGGTCCACATCGGGCATCTACGGCTATGAGTGGGAGATGCCGGGCGAGGCGAAGCGGCTCTTCCCCATGCGCCGCGTCTATCCGCTGGGCGGGTTCCGGATTCTCCTCGATGCGTTCAGCCAGGCGGCGCTGAACACGCTAACATTTGATCCCGCGAAGTTCGTCCAGGACTACGCACAACTGCGCTTTGGACTAATGGCCGCCGAGGGGAAGCGTCTCTGGCAGGCGCTAACGACGAACGAAGAGACCGTCACTCCCGGCAACGTGGTGGCGCCAGCCCTGCAAAAAGCCCGCCGCGCGCAACGCCTGCTCGCCGCGATGAAACCCGCGAAGCATCGCACGGAGTTTCAGCACCTCCAACTCATGGCCGACCTGCGGCTCCAAGATCTCCTCGTCAAGGAGTGGGAACGAAAACTCCAGTCCTCCTGGTACACCGCTGCCCGTCAGGCGCAGGCCGCCGAGGGCCTGGCCCAACTCCTTCGGGAGACCGACGACCTGAACCGCCACTTCCGGCAACTCAATCGTCAGGCACTGCATCCCGGCGAGATGGAGGAAGAGATCAATTACCGCACCGTAAAATTGCGAGAGCTACACGCCCGGGTTTCCCGCCAGGGCCGCCAAGCGCCTCGCCAGAAATGAGGGTATATCACCGCTTTTCTTTTTCACCCACGGCCCCTATATGGTTCGCACGATGAAAAGTTTCACCAATCCCTGGCCCTTTCAAAACGGGGGGGATGGCTACTCGAATCTCACAAGCATGGCGGAGAATAACCGCATGCGAATCCTCGGGCTGATCGCGAGGCGCAAATATCTCTCCCAGCGCCAGCTGGCCGATGCCACCGGGATGCAGCGCTCAACCGTTTCCTACATCGTTCGCGACCTGAAGGAACTCGGCATCATCCGCGAAGGAGTCGCCATCCGCGCCGACCGCGTGGGACCGAAGGAGACGGAACTCGAAATCGTGCCTAACTTCGCCTGGAGCATCGGCCTGCAACTCGACCGCGCCGTGCACCGTCTCTGCGTGGTCAATGCGATGGGCCACATCCTGACCCAGGAGACATTCCCGCCCGGCCTAAGCCTGTCTGAGGTCATCTCCACCCTGCCGCGACGCGTCAGCGACATCGCGCAGCGCCTCTCGCTGCCCATGGATCGCCTGAGCGGGATCGGTGTGAGCGTGGCCGGCGTCGTCGATAGCGAAGACGGCCGCGTACTTGTCTCGCGAAACCTGAATCTGCAATCCCGAGCGCTCCGGGAGGAGCTCGAGGCTGTGATGAAATGTCCCGTCTGGATCGATCGTAATGTCGTCTGCGGAGCCTATGCCGAGCACTTCATGGGCGCGGCGCAGGATCGCAATTCCTTCCTCTACTTCCTGCTGAAGACCGACGAAGGCCGCCCACAGATCTTTGGTCTGGCGATGGTCATCGGGGAGCAGATTTTCCGCGGCTGCAATTCGGCGGCTGGCGAGGTCGACCACACCTTTTTAGCTAAGCTTTTCCAGAAGCCGACGAACTGGGACGACGCGAACAGCATGGAAGAGTTTTACCGCTCCTGCGCGGAAGGACTGGCCGGCATCGTGAACCTCCTCGACATGAGCTGCATGGTGCTGTGCAGCGACGACGAGCAACTCACCGAAGAGCGGTTTCAATTCCTCAACGATGAGGTCAATGCCGACCTCGTACCCGTGCCAGGACGCCGCTTCGAGCTATTGCGCTCCGGCAG
>Ga0247822_10000866_pt1 | contig 17469 bp, 11 predicted proteins | sample 13C_Cellulose_Da_FD_192423 | JGI IMG/M metagenome (GOLD analysis project Ga0247822, IMG submission 192423) | Soil microbial communities from agricultural site in Penn Yan, New York, United States - 13C_Cellulose_Day30 | ecosystem: Environmental > Terrestrial > Soil > Agricultural land | place...
GCGTTGGGCACGATCATCGAGATGAACACGCGCCACTCGCTCGCCCCCTCGATGCGCGCTGCTTCGTCCACCTCGCGGGTGATGGACGAGAACGAGTTCCGCAGCACCAGCAGCGGGAACGGGATGCAGATCGCCACATAGACGAGCAGCATGCCGAACCAGGTATTCACCAGCCCCACCCGCTGATAGCCGAACAGCAGCGGCACCAGGTACATCTGGAACGGGAACAGCGTGCCGGTGAAGATCAGCATGAACCAGCCGTTGGCGCCGAGCAGGTTGAGCCGCGTCATGCCATAGGCCGCCGCGGCGGCAAAGGCGACCGCCAGCACGGCGCCGACCAGTGCGTAGCTGAACGAGTTCATCGCCGCCTCGCCCAGGTGCGCGATCGTCCATGCCTGCACGGCGTTGTCGATGATTGGCGCGAACGAATCCGGCAGCTCGAGCACGCCCTTTCGGGCGTATTCCTCGCTCGTCTTGAACACCGTGACGAACAGGTAGTAGAGCGGCGTCAGGTAGGCGATCGTCATCGCGAGGATCGGGACGACCAGCCAGCGGCCGCCACTGCGCTGCGCGCGCCGCTCCTTCTCGATGAGATCCGCGATGAACTGCCGGTCGGTGATATCAACGGCCATCTCTCGACCTCAGCGAATGTTCTTGGAGACGCGCGACTGGACGACTGCCAGCAACGCGCTGACGGTGATCACCATCGCGCCGAGCACGACCGCCACGGCGGAGCCATAGGCCCAGGCTCCGTTGGAGAAGGACTCGTAGTACATGTACACCGCCAGCGAGAGCGTGCGCTTGCCCGGATAGTCGCCGGCCATGACCCACAGCAGGTCGAAGGTGGTGAAACCCGCCGCGACATTGAGGATGGTGACGACGAGCACCGTCGGCAGAAGCAGCGGCCAGATGATGTGGCGGAAAATCTGCCCCGGGGATGCCCCGTCGACGCGCGCCGCCTCGATCGGGTCGCGCGGAATGGCGGCAAGTCCGAGCAGCAGGAGCACCATTGTGATGCCGAGCGTCTGCCACACGAAAGTGACGATCACCGAGCCGGTGACGGTATCGGACGAGTAGAGCCAGCCGAAATCGAAGGGCGATCCGGTGACGCCCGAGATGACCGAGTTCAGCACCCCATGCGGCGTGTAGACGTAGTACCAGATGGCGCCCACGGCGGTCGGCGCCAGCACGCGCGGCAGGAAATAGAGGCTCTTGAACGTTTCCTGGAACGGGATGTTGCGCAGCAGCAGCGCCAGCCCGAGGCCGACGGCGAGCGGAAAGATGACGGCGCCCACGACCCAGAACGCGGTATTGCCCAGCGCTTCGGAGAAGTAGGGCACGCGGAACAGGCGCGCGTAGTTGTTGAAGCCGGCGAACTGGTCGAGCCCGGTGAACTTCTGCCACTTGGTGAAGCTGAGCACGACGTTGAAGACGACCGGCGCCAGCAGGAAGACGGTGACCATGATCACCGCCGGGGCGATGAACAGCCAAGCGATGCGGGTCTGCTGCCAGGCGACACGGCGCTCGCGGTGGCGCGCTTCCTTGAGCACTTCGGGGCTCAGTATGGCGGAGGCTGGGATCATTCGCGGGGCTCCGAAACGAGAGGGCCGGCCGCGCCCGGATGAGCGCGACCGGCGGAAGGCAGCTTACTTGCTGGCCCAGTAGTCGGCGTTGATCGACTGCATGGTGCTCATGGACTCCGTCGCCTGCTCCGGCGTCGGGTTGAACATGAACTCGCCCATGGCGGCGACGAGGTCGCCCTGGATCTGCGACGGAACGGCTTCCCACCAGCGCACGAGTGCACGCGGCTTGGCGTTCGCGACGAGTTCCTTGTTCGCCTCGATGATCACGTTCGGCGCCTTCGCCTTGAGGTTGCCGTTGTAGACCTGGACGGTGGAGCCGAGGACGTTGGCGGCATCGGCGCCCATCATCGCCTGGACGCCCTTGCCGAGGTCCGGATTGGCCTCGAGTGCGGCCTTCGAGACGACGATCGGCGAGGCTTCGACGATCACCGACTGCTGCACGTCGGGGCTGAGCGCGGGCATGAGGAAGGTGCCGAAATCCTCACCTGCCTTCATGCCGGCCTCGACGAACGAGCCCGAGTGCCAGTCACCCACGAGGAACATCGAGGACGTGCCGTCGACGAACAGCTTCTGGTCGTCCTGGCCGCTCTCCTGCGGGTTGGTGAAGTAGCCCTTGGCATACATGTCGCCCCACACCTTGAAGGCGTTCTGGACGTCGGGGCTGTCGTAGGCGACCGAACCGTCGGTGAGACCGACGAAGGAGTCGGGGTTGGTGCCCAGCACGAGCTGGCTGAACCAGATGAACGGCATCCAGCCACCTGAGGCAGGCCCGTTGATCGGCGTGAAGCCGGCGGCCTTCAGCTTGTCGCAGGCCTCGACGAACTCGGCCCAGTTGGTCGGCGGACCGGCGATGCCGGCCTTCTCGAAGTGGTTCTTGTTGTAGAACATCACCCAGTTGGCGACGTTGAGCAGGATGCCGTACGGCTTGCCGTCGACATTCACCAGCGCCTGCTGGTCGGCGGAGAAATCGCCATTGGCGATCGCGGCTTCCCAGTACGGGGTGAGATCGGCCGCGACGCCCGTGGCGACGAGGTCGTTCAGCTGCTGGCCGTTCCACCAGGTGAAGAACGCAGGCACGTTGTTGCCGGCGATCGAGGTCTGCATGAACGCCTGGTATTTGTCCGTCGGCGTGATTTCCTGCAGCTTGACGGTGGCGCCCGATGCCGCGCTCGCCGCTTCGGCGAGACCGGTCATGCCGGCGTTCCACGGCGTCTTGTCCGAGTAGAGTGCGAGGTCGGCCGCCGCTGCCGTGCCGACTGTCAGCGCGGTCGCGAGGCCTACTGCTCCGATTTTCCTAAGTAACGACATAACGTTTTCTCCCTTTTGGTTCTGTCGTTCTCGCTGCCGCTAGCGCAGCAGCGAATTCTGCGTCTGGCGGTCGAAGATGTGCACGCGGCCGCCATCGATCCTGAAGCGCACGGCCTCGTTGGGCTCGAGCGCACGCGGATGCTGCATGCGTGCGACGACCTCCGACCCGCCGAGGCTGGTGAAGAGCAGGCTCTGGTCGCCGAGCATCTCGGCGAACTCGACCTGCCCCGTGAAGTCGGCACCCAGGTTCGGGCGCGTGCCATGCCCCTCCGGCACGACGTCCTCCGGCCGCACCCCGAGCGTGACCTCCGTGCCCGCTGCCGGCAGGTCGAACCGATCGGCGGGAACCGCGATCTCGATGCCCCCTGCCCTGATGGTCGAACCTTCGCCGACCGTCGCCGGGATGAAGTTCATGGATGGCGCGCCCATGAAGCCGGCGACGAACTGGTTGCGCGGCCGCTCGAACACGTCGAGCGGCGAGCCGATCTGCGCCACCTCGCCGTCGTGGAGCACCACGATCTTGTCGGCCAGCGTCATCGCCTCGACCTGGTCATGGGTCACGAACACCACGGTTGCGCCCAGCTGGCGCTGCAGCCGCTTGATCTCAACACGCGTCTGGTTGCGCAGCTTCGCATCGAGGTTCGACAGCGGCTCGTCGAACAGGAAGACCTGCGGCTCGCGCACCATGGCGCGGCCGATGGCGACGCGCTGCCGCTGCCCGCCCGACAGCTGCGAGGGACGGCGATCCATGTACGGGTTGAGGCCCAGCATCGACGCCGCCTCGGTCCGACGCCGCTCGATCTCCGGCTTAGCCACGCCGCTGATCCTGAGCCCGAACCCCAGGTTGTCGCGCACGCTCATATGCGGATAGAGCGCATAGGACTGGAACACCATGGAGATGCCGCGCTCACGCGACGGCAGGTCGTTGACCAACTTGCTGCCGATCTTCAGCTCGCCATGCGAGATGGTTTCGAGGCCCGCTATCATGCGCAGCAGGGTGGACTTGCCGCAGCCCGACGGGCCGACCAGCACCACGAAGGTGCCATCCTCGATATCGAGGTCGATGCCCTTGATGGCGACGAACTCGCCGTAGATCTTGACGATATCGCGCAGGGTTACCGTTGCCATTCCGCGCTCCCTCAGTGCTGTGCCGGATTGGCGTAGCGGCTCTCGGGCTGCACCGAGTACCACTCGGGCCTGCCCGGATCGCGGTCGTAGGTGTACCCGCCGACCTCGCGGTAATAGGCCGCGTATTTCGCCACTGCCTCGCGATCGACCTCGACGCCGAGGCCCGGCCCCTTGGGCACTGCGATCTCGCCGTCGACGTATTTCATCTTGCCGCCCACGATGATGTCGTCGAGCAGGTGGTGGTAATGCGCGTCGGCCGCAAAGCTCATGTTGGGCAGCGCTGCACCGAGGTGCAGCATGCTCGCGAGCTGGATGCCGAGTTCACCCGACGAGTGGACGCTGGCGCCGAACTGGAACGTCTCGAGCACCTGCCCGGCCTTGTAGGCCTGGCGCAATCCGCCCCAGAAGGTCGTGTCGAGCAGGATCACGTCGATGGCGTCTTGCTTGATGCACGTGGCCAGCTGCTCGAAGTTCACCACGACGGTGTTGGTCGCCGTCGGGATCGAGATGCGGTCACGCAACCGCCGCATGCCCTCGAGCCCGAAGCACGGATCCTCGAAGTAGTCGTTGCGGATGTGCTCGATCTCCTTGGCGACCCAGATCGACTCCTCGACCGACCAGACGCTGTTGGGGTCGAGCCGGAACCTGTCGCCCGGCAGCGCTTCTGCGATCGCCGAGAACACCTCGACGTCGTGCTCGGGCTTGAACACCCCACCCTTGAGCTTGTGCGACTTGAAGCCGTGCAACTGCTTCTGCCGCTTGGCCTCGGCCACCAGTTCCTCGGCGCCGAACTCGTCGCCGAACCCGTTCTCGGGGCTGGCATAGCGATAGAAGAGATAGCTCGCGAACGGGATCGACTCGCGCAGCGCCCCGCCGATGAGGTCGCAGGCGCGGACACCCAGAGCCTTGCCGGCCACGTCCATGCAGGCCATCTCGATGGCAGCGTGGACCTGCATGCGCGAGTTGTAGAGGCTCGCCACCGGATTCATGATCTTCCAGCGCAGCTGTTCGAGCTGCAGCGGATCATGCCCCTTGAGGTAGGGCAGCAGGCCGCGCACTGCGTTCTCGGCACTCTCGCCACCGCCGCCGAGTTCGCCCCAGCCGGAGATGCCCTCGTCCGTCACCACTTCGACGAGGGTGCGCACGAACCGGCCCCAATGGGCGCCCGAAGCATGCCGCAACGGTGCCTCGAGGGGCACGGCGACTGTGGTGGCTTTGATATCTACGATCTTCATGAATACCGAGCTCTGACTACTGATCGGCCTTGCGGGGCGCGCCGGGGATGCGTGCGAGCATGCCCCCGTCGACGCGCACCGTTTCGCCGGTCATGAACGATGCTTTGTCCGAGAGGAGGAATGCGATGACCTCCCCGATCTCCCTTGGCTGGCCACGCCGGCCGATGGGATGCATGGCGTCGATTTCGTCATCGAGCGCCTTGGGATTGGGATCGAGATTGATGGCCCAGCGCAGCATCGGCGTTTCCACCGAACCCGGCGCGACGCCGAGGACGCGCACGCCGTTCGCGGCTTCGTCCATCGCCATTCCGGTGACCAGCCCGATAAGGCCGTGCTTGGAGACGACATAGGCGAGCGCACCCTTCTGCGCGGCCATCCCCTGCACCGAGGCCGTCAGGACGATGACGCCCTTGTTGCGGCGCAGCTCCGGCATCGCTGCCTTGGCGACATAGAAGCCGCCGGTAAGATTCACATCGAGCGTCTTCGCCCAGAGTTCGGGCGTCGTCGTCACCGCGTCGCCATAGGTCTGGATGCCGGCATTGTGGGAGACGCCACCGAGCCCGCCGAAGCGGTCGACCGCGAGCTGCACCGCGGCCTCGCAGTCGCTCAGGTCCGTCACCGAGCCGACCTTGATGGCATGCTTGCAGCCCAGCGCCTTGGCGGTCGCCTCGAGCGCCTCGCCGTCCTTGTCGAACAGCACGAGATTCTTGCCCTCGGCCGTCAGCACCTCTGCGACGCCGCGGCCGATGCCCATGGCTGCGCCGGTCACCAGCACCGTGTTGCCCGCATTGTTGACTTGATCGCTCAACGCCAGCTCCCTCCCTTGTCAAATACTTGTAGTTCTACCATACTAGTCGTGTCAATCGACTTCCGCGGTGCCCGAGGGGGGCAGCGCGAAGCCGCAGCAAGGCGGCACGAAGCAGGGCAAAGGGGAGGGCGACGTGCCCATTTATGCATTCACCGGGAGCCTCACGCGCCCGATGCCCCAGTACGGGGCTGCCAACGGCCAGGGCATCGGGCGGCTGGTCTTCAACGACGACACGGGCGAGCTTCGACTCGCTGACTTCACCGGCGGCGTGGACGACACGGCCTGGCTGGTGACCGACCCGGCACGCGGGCGGCTCTACTCGACCTGCGAGATCACCGGCACGAACCAGAGCGCCATCGCCGCCTATGCCGTCGAGGCGGAAGGCAACGGCCTGCGACTCATCGGCCGCCAGCCCACGCTCGGCAACGAGGCCTGCAACGCCAGCCTCTCGCGCGACGGTCGCTTCCTGCTGGTCGCCAACTACAACGGCGCCAATCCCGAGGGTTACCCGGACGCCGCCCTCACGGTCTTCCCCATCGGAACCGACGGATCGCTCGGCGATCCCGTCGCCAGCGTGCGCCACACCGGCAGCGGCCCGAACCGCGACCGCCAGTTGAGCGCCCACGCCCATTGCGTGGTCTCGTCCCCCGCCGGCGACGTCGTCTATGTCGCCGATCTCGGCATCGACAAGCTCGTCGCCTACGACTTCGGCAACGATGGCAGCCTGACCCGCGCACCGGGCAAGGACTTCGCCTTCCCGCCCGGCCTCGGCCCGCGCCACCTCGTCTTCCAGCCCGACGGCAGCGCGCTCTTCGTCGTCAGCGAACTGATCGCAACTGTCGTCAGCCTCGCAGTCGATCCCACGACTGGCGCCCTGAGCCAGCGCGACGCCTTCCGCATCCCCTCGCTCGACGGCGGCATCGTGCAGTCGGCCGGCATCCTCCTCGCCCCCGACAACCGGCACCTCTTCGTCTCGCTGCGCGTCTGCGACGAAATCCTCGTCCTCCGCATCGAAGCCGACGGCAGACTGACCCAGACTGCGCGGGTCAAGAGCGGCGGCAACACCCCGCGCGACCTCGCCTTCTCGCCTTCGGGCAAGCACCTCGTCGTCGCCAACCAGGATTCCGACCGCCTCACCGTCTTCCGCATCGACCACGCCAGCGGGACACTTTCGGAACCCATCCAGCATCTCGAGATCGGCACGCCGATGTCGGTCAAGCTCGCCGCCTACTAGGCCGGCGATATCCCTCACCCACCTCTACCGCCAGCGGGCCACCCATGATCAACGAGATCCTCTTCGTCCATCACAGCCATACCGACATCGGCTACACCCACCCCCAGCCGGTGGTGATGGAACTCCACCGCCGCTTCATCGACGAGGCACTCGATATCGCCGAAGCGACGGCGGACTACCCCGACGACGCCCGCTTCCGCTGGACCTGCGAGATCACCGGCGGAACGATGGACTGGTGGGTGAATGCCACCAACACCGACCGCGACCGCTTCCTCGCCGCCGTCAAGCGCGGCCAGATCGATGTGGCAGGCATGGGCTGGCACATGACCCCGCTCATGGACCACTCGATGGTCCTCGACGTGCTGAAGCCGCTCAGGTTCTTCCGCGACCTCGGCATCCCCGTGCGCTCGGCGATGAACACCGACGTCAACGGCCTGCCCTGGGGCGTCGTCGATGCGCTGCTCGATCACGGCATCACCGGCATCTCCATGGCCATCAACGAGCACTACGGCCACGCGCTCGCACCCTGGCCGCGCGCCTTCAACTGGCAGGCGCCGGGCGGCCGCACCATCACCGCCTATAACGGCTTCATCTACGGCGCCACGTCCGACCGCAGCCTGATGATCCCGGTCGACATGGAGCAGGCCCGCCAGCGCGTGCCGAAGTGGACGAAGCGCTGGGAGGACGGCGGCTATCCGCATCCATTCCTCATGATGCAGATCACCAACATCCGCTATCACGACAACGGCTCGCCGCAGGCCGCCCTGCCCGATTTCGTCCGCCGCTTCAACGAGGGCAACGCCTCGACCGGCGGCGTGAAGCTGCGCATCGGCACCATCACCGAGTTCTTCGATCGCGTCCGCCAGCAACCGACCGACACCATGACCACCATGCGCGGCGACTGGACCGACTGGTGGAACTTCGGCGCCGGTTCGACCGCGCACGAGACGGCGCAGGCCATGCGCGGCCAGCGCGACCTCGACGCCGCCACCGGCCTCGATGCCTGGCACTCGGCCGAGCAGCCGCGCCGCCGCGCCATGCTGCACGACACCGCGCGCAAGGGCCTCGCGCTCTATGCCGAGCACACCTGGGGCGCCGACCGCTCGATCAGCCAACCCTGGTCGCCCGAAACCCGCACCCAGCAGCTTCTCAAGCTCGCCACCGTCGCCGACGGCGCCAGCATCGCCCGCATGCTGCGCCGCGACGGCCTCGAACGCCTCGCCATCGACGCCGGCGGCGAGGAGCCGACCCTGCTGCTCTACAACCCGCACGCCTTCGCGGTGAAGCAGTCGGTCCGCCTCCCTTACCTGCCGCCCATGGGCGGAGCGCCCGATCCCAAGCGCGGCTTCGGCCTCGAGGACCTGATCCCTACCGGCCCCTCCTCGCACCGCATCCAGCGCCAGGACGTCGTCATGTCCGACCTCGCTGACGACCGCGCCTACTGGATCGCCCCCGTCGACGTGCCACCGCTCTCCTACGTCACCATTCCCGCCGCCAAGGTGCGCATCGCCGACGCCGCCAAGCTCACGGCCCGTGATGGCGTGCTCTCCAACGGCCGGATCAGCGTCACCATCGACCGCAAGACCGGCGGCGTCACTTCGCTCAAGCTCGACGGCGCCGAGTATGCCGGCGAAGCGGCCGAGCACCTCAAGTTCGGCGTACCGGTGCTCGAGCAGATCGCTTCGGGTATCCGCACCGACATGTTCGACAATGTCGAGATCGAGTCCCCCGACTGGAACCGGGCCTGGCACCGGGACTGGAAGGCCGAGCGCCATTCCGGTTCGCTCACCGGCACGACCGAAAGCGTCGAGCGCGGCAGCGCCCAGGTCATCCAGTCCTTCGAGCTGCCCAATGGCGACAAGGTCGATGTGCTCTACCGCCTCGTCGGCGACGAGGGCGCGCTCCATGTCGAAGCGACCGTCACGAAACAGCCGCTCGCCGAGCCGCACGCGCTCTACCTGCCCATGCCCGCCGCCCTCGGCGCCAACTGGGACTGCCACTACGAGACCGGCGGCGCGGTGACCAGGCTCGACGACGAGCAGCTCCCCTATGCCAGCCGGCACTACATCACGGCCCAACGCTTCATCCGCATCGGCGACAACCAGCACGAGCTGACCGTCGCCTGCCCCGATGCGCCGCTCTGGCAGGTCGGCGGGTTCACCTTCGGTCGCTTCGGCGATCCCGACGGCCGCGTCGTCCGCGAGCGCCCGACGCTCGTCGCCTGGCTCACCAACAACTACTGGAGCACCAACTTCCAGGCCGATCAGGGCGGGCAGACCAAGTTCCGCTTCGTCGTCGTCCCCTCGGCCCGCCGCGAGATCGGCGCATCGGCCCAGGCCGCCCTCGCCTACGCCCAGCCTCTGGCGGCCCACATCTTTGCCGAACGCGGCACGGTGCGGACGGGCGAGGCAAGCCTGCTCAAGCCCGAGCTCGGCACGGCACTGCTGACCCGGCTCGAGCAGTCCGGCAATGGCGTCGCCCTCACCATCCTCAACCCCGGCGACGCGCCGGTGGCGGCCCGGATCGGCGCTGGCAGCTTCAAGCCCACCAAGGCCAGCCGCACCTCGCTGTCGGGCGACGAGATCGAACCCCTGCCGCTCAGCGGAGGCGCCGTCAGCTTCACCGTCGCGCCCCGCGCCTGGACCCGCATTGCACTGACCTAAGTAGATACTGGGAGGAGAAGAAACCATGAGCAAGATCAAGACGATATACGTCTGCAACCATGCCCATACCGATATCGGATTCACCGATTATCAGGAGCTGGCCCTGCGCCAGCACGGCGAGTTCGTCGGCCAGGCCCTCGACCTGATCGAGAAGACCGACAGCTACCCCGTCGAGGCGCAGTATCGCTGGACGGTGGAGACCACCGGGCCCTTCCTCAAGTATCTGCGCCAGGCCAGTCCCGGCGAGATCAGCCGGTTCCGCCACTGGCACGAGCAGGGCCGCATCGATATCGCCGGCATGCAGTACAACATGACGCCGCTGCTCAACATCGAGCAGATGCACCGCTCGCTCTATCCGCTGCGCGCCATCCGCGACGAGTTCGGCTTCAACGTCGAAGCCGCCATGCAGGACGACGTCAACGGCGTCTCCTGGCTCTATGCCGACCTGCTGGCTGACCTCGGCATCAAGTTCTACACCGCCGCCATCAACCCGATCCGCGGCGCCCGCCCCAAGCCCTTCCCCGGCGCGTTCCGTTGGGAAGGCCCGAGCGGCAAGCAGGTGCTGGCCTGGAACGGCTACCACTACCTCTTCGGCCGCAGCCAGGCCGGCCTCGGCAACTGGGATCTCGTCGATCGCCTGCTGCCGCGCTGGATCGACGAACTCGAGAACGACGACAGCTACCCCTTCGATTTCCTCTACTGCGAATCCACCCACCCGGTCCGCGTCGACAACGGCCCGCCCGATGCGCGCATGCCCGAGTTCGTGAAGCGCTGGAATGAGGAAGGCCGTCCGTACCGGATGGAGTTCATCACGGTCACCGATTTCGGTCGCCTGCTGGAGGAGAAGTACGCCGGCGTCATCGGCACCCAGCGCGGCGACTGGACCGACCACTGGGCCGACGGCGTCGGCTCCTCGGCCTTCGAGGTCGCGGTGAACCGCGCTGCGCACGAAATCGTCGGCATCGGCGAAACGCTGGAAAGCTGGCGCCGCAGCCAGGGCGCGACCGACTGGAACGCCGAACTGGCCGATCGCACCTACGAGTCGATGACGCTCTTCGACGAGCACACCTGGGGCGCCTACTCATCCGTCGAGGCACCGCACTCCCTGTTCAGCCAGGCGCAGTGGAACCGCAAGGCCGGCTTCGCCTACACCGCCGCCATGGAAGGTCACAACGCGGTGGCGAAGGCGGCCAACGCGCTCGCCGCACCGCTCGGCACCAAGGGTCCGGAAGGCATCTTCAACCTCGGCAATCTCGACCCCAAGGAGGCCTTCAAGGATTCAGGCATCCGGGATGTGCTCGTCTTCAACACCCTGCCCTGGGAGCGCAAGGTGATCGTCGAGGAGCCTGAGCCGCGCGGCGGCGCCGCCCCGGTCGGCATGCTCGATACCTTCTTCAACCGCCGCAGCACCTGGGGCGGCCCCCGCCCCTACCCGGAGATCCGGCGCGTCGCCGGCACCATTCCGCCCATGGGCTATGCCTTCCTCAACCTCGAGGACGGCGTTCCCTCTGCTGACCTCAAGGCCAGTGGCGACACCATCGAAAACCGGCACTACCGGGTGCGGATCGACAGGAAGACCGGCGCCATCGCCGAGCTCTTCGACAAGGAGCAGAACCACGATTTCGCCGGCAAGTACCAGGGCTGGGGCCCCGGCGAGTATGTCTACGAGACCGTGGACTCGCCCGATGATCGGCTGGCCATCGCCGACATCAGCTTCGACAAGCCGGAGTTCTTCACCGGCCACAAGGACACCCCGTGGCGGCGCGAAACCGCCCGCAGCGTGACGCTCGAGGATGCCAGCATCTACGAAGGCCGCGCCTCGATCACCGTCCGCGTCGAAGCCCCCGGCGTCTCGGCTGCGACCGTTGTCTATGCCCTCGATGCCGATACCAAATGCGTCGTCGTCGACTGGAGCATCGACAAGCTCGAGCATCCGGAGGCCGAGGCTGTTTTCATCGCCTTCCCGTTCAACTTGAAGCGCGCCGACTTCCTGCTCGATCTCAACGGCGTGCCCTCCGTGCCCAACAAGGACCAGCTCGATGGCGCCGCCAAGGACTGGTATCCGCTCGGCCGCTGGGCCTCGGTGAGCGACGGCGATCGCAACGTCACCGTCGTTCCGCTCGATACGCCGCTCGCCCACCTCGGTGGCATCACCACCGGCAAGTGGAACCGCACGCTCCAGCCCGAGGGCCCGACCATCATGAGCTGGGCGCTCAACAACCACTGGCTGGTCAACTTCAAGTCGGCCCAGAGCGGACGCATCCCGCTGCGCTATCGCCTGACCACCGGCAAGGGCCCGACCGACGCCGCCGCGTCGGCGAAGTTCGCCGCCGAAGTGGCTGTTCCGCCGGTGGCCATGCGCGACATCGCCCCGACCGGCAAGCGCTCGGACAGCTACCTCTCGACCGGCAAGGCCCCTGTGCTGGTGACGACAAAGCCGGGCGAAGATGATGGTTGGGTGGTGCTGCGCCTGCAGAACCTCTCGGGTGACAAGCAGTCCCAGACGGTGGCCTTCACCGGCCGGCCGGCCGCCGCCCGCAGCGCCGACCCCATCGAGCACCCGGGCCAGGCCCTCAAGCTCGACGGCAAGACGCTGAGCGTCGACCTTGCACCGTTCGAGATCCGCACGGTCCTCGTACGGTTCGCGAACTGAAGTGGAGGACAGGCCGGTCAGAGTGTTCGGCCACCCCCACCCTCACTCCCTCCCCACAAGGGGGAGGGATGCGCTGGCTCCGATCCTGCAGCGCCCGTCTCCCTCCCCCTTGTGGGGAGGGATCAAGGGCGGGGGTGCCAAACGCACCGGCTGTCGGTCGGATACCCCGAAGTCAAACGATCTCCGCCGCCTCCACCTCGATCCGGTACCGGGTCACGAACCGCTCGCCGGCGCGGAACGTCCGCGCCGTCGGCGTCCCGCGCCGCGAGATCGGGTTGTCGGCCGACGAAACCAGCTGGCCCAGGTCGAACGCCGAACAGACCGGCTCGAGCCCCAGCGCCAGGTGCCGCCCGTTCCAGGGCGCGAACTGCCGCCCCCGGTTGGAAAACCACAAGAGCGCACTCGGAAAGTGCTCGGCCTCCCACGTCAGCTTGACGCGATAACCCTCCGCCGTGTTCCACAGCGCCGCCCTGCCCGGCATCTCGAGCAGTTGCAGCACTTCCTCGGTCGCCTGGGGCAACGGCACCTGCCGCACATCGAGCCGTCCGCCGGCGAGCAGCGGCACGTCGTGCCAGGGCTCCAGCAGTTCCCCCTGCCTGACGATCGAGGACGCATCGACCGGCCCCGGGAACGTCATCCCTGCGACGTCCGAACCCACTTCGATCCGCATCGCTCCTGCCTTCACCGGCAACCGGAACGACGGATGAAGTCCGATCGGCAGCACGCAGTCGCGCCGCACGTCGATCTCGAGCTCGAAATCCAGCGCGCTCGCGTTGGGGTCCGGCGTCACGGTCCGCTTCAAGGCCCGCACCGGATGGTCCTCCGGATAGTCGATGGCGAGTACGATGCTGCCCGCCTCCCCGACCTCGAAGCGCCACTCGTGGTTGGACGAATAGCCATGCGGGAACGGATCGACAGTCGGCGCCGCCACGGACCCCGGCCACCCGTTCGCCGGCGCGCGATCGGCGTCCGATCCGAAGGGCACACAGGGCCACTCGCCCCGCAGCCGCTTGAGGATTCCCGGAACCTCGGCGTCCACCGGCTCGGTGGCCCAGGGGGCGACCTGGAACGGCGCCACCTGCCGGCCGCCATCGAGCACGAACAGCGTCGGCCCGATCATGCCACCCAGGCTTTCGACGCTGACCACGCCGTGCTGCCAGACCAGCGAACGTGCCTCACCCAGCCTTGTCATTTCGATCATTTCCCCTCGTTCGCCCGCCACAGTGGCCGAACGCAGCGAGCCAGGCAACCGCGAAAAAATGATTAAGCCGCAACACCTTATCATGTCGTCGTTCTTCTTCCAGGCGCTCGCCTTCGGAGCCTGGCTGCCGCGCATTCCGGAGGTCCAGGCCCGGCTCGGGCTCGAGCCGTCGGAGCTGGCCTTCGCGCTGCTCGGCATGCCCGTTGGGCTCCTCCTGGCGATGCCGTTCGCCGGACCCATCGTTGCCCGCATCGGCGGACGCGCGGCGATACGCTGGTCTTTCCCCCTGTTCCTCGTCGCCATGTCGATACCCGCTGCCTCGACGCATTTCGTCATGCTGCTGGCCGCGCTCCTCGCCTGCGGCATCGCCATGGCCATGGTGGAGCTCGGCATGAATATCGTCGCCGACGAGATCGAGAAGCACGACCACGTCGCGATCATGAGCCGGTGCCACGGCTTCTGGAGCCTGGGGATGATGGCCGGCAGCCTCATCGGCTCGGGCCTCGCCGCCCTCGGCCTCGCGCCCGAGTGGTCCGTGCTGCTCGTCGCGCTGGCCGTCTCGCCCCTCAGCCTCATCGTTCCCGCGGCCCTCCCCCGCACGACGCCTGCAACCGGCCACGAACAGGAAGCAGCCTCACCCGGCCTCTTCGTCCCGGGCCTGCTGCTCCTCTCCATCTGCATCGTCGCGCTGGCGAGCAATCTCGCCGAGGGCGCCACCGCCGATTGGTCCGCCGTCTACCTGACCGACGTCTTCGGCGCGACCGGCGGCACGGCCGGCCTCGGCTACTCCGCCTATGCGCTCACCATGGCCGCCGGACGCTTCGCCGGCGATTGGCTTCGGGTCCAGTGGGGCCCGGTTGCGCTGGTACGCTTCTGCTATGGCGTCGCCGCGCTCGGCGTCGCACTCGTCACCTTCAGCCCCAACTACGGCACCTCGATCCTCGGCTTCGCCCTTATCGGTGTCGGCGGATCGGTCGGCGTGCCGCTGGCCGTGAGCGCCGCAGCCTCGGTCGGCGGCCGCTCGGCGGCCTCCAACGTCGCCATGGTGACCTTCATCTCGCTCATCGCCTTCCTCGGCGGTCCGCCGGTGATCGGCTTCCTCGCCCAGCACTTCGGCCTGCGCGTCGCCCTCGGCATCACCATGCTGCCGGCCTTCGTCGCCGGCCTGCTGCTGGCCCGGTCACTGGGCGCACAGGGCGCGCAGACACCCGGCGTCGATCGATCAGCTGCCGGCGGCTGATGGCTGGGTGAACAGCGACGGCTTCCTGCGATCGAGCGCCTGCCAGTAGTAGGCGGCGCGGGCGAGATAGAAGACGTGTATCGCCAGCCACAGGCCGATGTTTCCGGCGAGCGGCTGGAACGCGAAGATCCCGACGAGGAACGCCAGCAGCGCCACGATCATGCCGTTGCGCATGGTGATATTGAGCGTCGAGCCGACCAGTATTCCGTCGTAGACGAAGGCCGGCATGCCGGTCAGCGAGCACAAGGCCGCGAGCCACAGGAACTCCCGTGCATATGCCCGCACCGGCTCGCTCGTGGTCATGAAGTCGACCACGAACGGTCCGCCCAGCAACCAGAATGCCGCGAGGCCGGCCGACACACCCAGTCCCCATCGCATGGAGAGGGCATAGGCGCGCTCGTAGGCCGGCCGGTAGTTTGCGCCGACCGCCTTGCCGCACAACGCCTCCGCGGCCTGGGCCATGCCATCGAGGAAATAACCCGAGATCATCAGCAGGTTGAGCAGGATAGCGTTGGCCGACAGGGCGATCTCACCCATGCGCGATCCCTGCGCGGCGAAGATCAGGTAGGTGCCCATCAGCGCCATCGAACGCAGCATCAGGTCGCGCGAGAGCCCGATCATGCGACGGAGGCCCGTCGGATCGAAGAGTTCGGTCGGGTGGATGAGGGGCGCGAGCCTGCGCAGTCCGCCGAAGTGTCGGACGACGAGCACGAGGCCCACCAAGGCAGCGACCACCTGCCCCAGCACCGTGCCCAGGGCCGCGCCGAAAATGCCCCAGCCGAGGCCATAGACAAAGAAGACCGACAGGAAGATGTCGACGAGGTGGATGATGAACTGCAGCATCATGCCGGTGCGGGCATTGCCGCGGCCGTAGTACCACCCGAGCAGGGCGTAGTTGATCAGCGAGAACGGCGCCGACCAGATGCGCACGTGGAAATAGGCCGCCATCGCATCGGCCACGGCCGGAGTGGGCGGAGCCAGCGCCAGCCCCGCGACGTAGAGAAGCGGCCCGCTGAGGATGATCATGGCAACGCCGATGATCAGCGAGGCCACCACCGCCCGGCTGAGATGGATCAGTCCATCCTGCGGGTCGCGGGAGCCGATCGATTGCGCCGTGAGCCCCGCTGTTCCTGTCCTGAGAAAATAGGCCATCGAGAAGATGAAATCGAAGGCCAGCGCGCCGAGGACGAGCCCGCCCAGCAGCGCCGCATCGCCCAGCCGCCCGATGACCGTGATGTCATTGAGCCCGGCGAGCGGCTCGGTGATGAAGGCAACGGAGGCCGGCAGCGCGATGCGCCAGATGTCGCGAGACTTGACCTCGAATGGATAGCTGGGTCGGCTCAAGGTGGTTCCGAAGGATTGCCCATGACCGATCGAGTCATGCGGGTGTTGTGCCGAGGCACATAGCGCATTTCGAGCAAGCCTGAACCAGGTTTCGCGCTGTTGGCCAGAGCGGCGACGCCAGGCCGCTGTCGCCACGACCCAGACCTGACCACCGACTGGACGCATCGGCCTCAGGTCGCCTTGCAGTTCCATATCGGTTGTGGAATGGCAGTGTGACGTCCGACGAGGAAATCAGCTCATGCCCCAGTACCGTTCCCGCACCACCACCCACGGCCGCAACATGGCAGGTGCCCGCGGCCTATGGCGCGCGACGGGCATGAAGGACAGCGATTTCGGCAAGCCGATCATCGCCGTGGTCAACTCGTTCACCCAGTTCGTACCCGGCCACGTACACCTCAAGGATCTCGGCCAGCTCGTCGCGCGCGAGATCGAGGCAGCCGGCGGCGTCGCCAAGGAATTCAACACCATCGCCGTTGATGACGGCATCGCCATGGGCCATGACGGGATGCTCTATTCCCTGCCCTCGCGCGAGCTCATCGCCGACAGCGTCGAGTACATGGTCAACGCCCACTGCGCCGACGCCATGGTCTGCATCTCCAACTGCGACAAGATCACCCCCGGGATGCTGATGGCGGCGCTCCGCATCAACATCCCCGTGGTCTTCGTCTCCGGCGGTCCGATGGAAGCGGGCAAGGTCGTGCTCGCCGGCCAGCTCCAGGCGCTCGACCTCGTCGACGCCATGGTCGCCGCCGCCGACGACAAGATCTCCGACGGCGATCTGAAGGCCATCGAGGAAGCCGCCTGCCCGACCTGCGGCTCGTGCTCGGGCATGTTCACCGCCAACTCGATGAACTGCCTCACCGAGGCCCTCGGCCTGTCGCTCCCGGGCAACGGCTCGACGCTCGCCACCCACTCCGACCGCAAGCGCCTGTTCCAGGAAGCCGGCCACCTGATCGTCGATCTCGCCCGCCGCTACTACGAGCAGGATGACGCCTCGGTCCTGCCGCGCTCCATCGCCACCAAGGCCGCCTTCGAGAACGCCATGGCGCTCGACATCGCCATGGCGTTCTCG
>Ga0247822_10000868_pt1 | contig 17459 bp, 24 predicted proteins | sample 13C_Cellulose_Da_FD_192423 | JGI IMG/M metagenome (GOLD analysis project Ga0247822, IMG submission 192423) | Soil microbial communities from agricultural site in Penn Yan, New York, United States - 13C_Cellulose_Day30 | ecosystem: Environmental > Terrestrial > Soil > Agricultural land | place...
GCGGCGGGCGACCAGATCGAGCTCTACGCGACGCAGACGGTCGCCACCGGCTCGACGCCGAGCGACATGATGTACCTGACGAAGCGGTACACCATCGTCGCGGGCGACGTCACCGCTGGCTACGCGACCGTGAAGGACGCGCGCGTCGACGCGGACCTCGGCGCCGAGCTCTACACGAACCCCACGCGCGAGGGCCTGCTCAAAGCGAATGGGCGCCCGCCCGCGTGCGGCGCGATCGCGCAGTGGTCTACGTGCATGTGGTTCGGCCGCTGCATCGGCCCTTGGACGAGCGCCATCGAGATCGTGAGCGTCACCGGCACGACGTCGACCGACGCCCTCGAGGGGCTCCAGCGGCTCTCGCTCGCAGGCACCGCGACGAGCGGCAGCCCGACGCTGACTGGCTTCGTGAGCACCACGAGCGTCGTCGCTGGGCAGCTCGTCACGGACAACGGCACTCCTGGCGGCTCAGGCGGCACGATCCCCGTGGGAACGACCGTGCTCAGCAAGACGGCCACCACCGTCACCATGAGCGCGAACGCGACCGCGACCGGCGCGGTGACCGCGCGCTTCCACGACGTCATCACGGTGGACAGTCAGGCGTACTACGCAGGCGGCAGCAACAGCGCGGGCGGCACGTACCCGATCTTCCTCGTCAGCGCCGCAGACCCCGAGCGCACGGCGCGCGACCTCGCGGCCGTCATCTCCGAGACGTCGTCCACGGTGTTCGCCTACGGCATCGAGGACCCGTACGCGCCGACCGACATCTTCGGCAACGCGACGAAGGGGACCATCGTCATTCGCAGCGTGGCGCTCGACGACTCGCAGTGGGCCGTGACGAGCACGCGCACGGGCGCGCTCTCGTATCCGGTCAACTCGAGCGGTGGCGTCCTCGTCGACCGCGAGAACCGGCCGAATCAGCTCTACTACAGCAAGCCGAACGAGCCCGAGCACGTCCCTGAGATCAACTTCGTCACCATCGGCAGCGAGAGCGAGCCGATCGTGGCGCTCGCGCCGCTGCGCGCGGCGCTGCTCGTCTTCAAGACAGACGGCATCTACCGCGTGACCGGCTCGCCGCCCGATGGTTGGCGCGTCGACTTGCTCGACCCGGTGCTGCGCCCGCTGCGCGCGGAGTGTGTCGACATCCTCGGCGAGAGCGCGGTCGCGTGGACGCAACACGGCGTTGTGCTCGTCGACGAAGGTGGCGTGCGCAACATCAGCGAGGGCCTCGTCAGCGAGGCGCTCGAGCCCACGGAACAGCGCGCCATGACGTACGGGGCGACGCTCTACTCGCCGTTCGTCGCGGCGAACAACAACGACGGCTACGTGCTCGTCGGCGTGCCGTCGAACGCCACGAACGCGTACGCGTCGACGCTCTACTGCTGGAGCAAGAACACCAACGCGTGGTCGACGTGGGACGTCGACGCGTACGCGGCGCGCGAGCAGCGCAACATCCGCGGGTTCTTCATCGCGAAGGCGCCGAGCATCTGGGAGTTGGCGCCGCTGCGCTACGTCAACGCGGCGTTCACCGGCTACGACGGCGAGTTCACCCCTTCGGGGTGGACGTACACGGCTGCGACGCCGTCGATCACCGTCACGACCGCGCAGCGCGGCAACTGGACGCCGAAGGCGTGCGATTGGGTCTCCGTCGACGTCAACGGCTCCACCGAGTACCGCAAGATCACGTCGGTCGCCATCGACGGCACCGACTACGTGTGCACGCTCGCGAGCGCGTTTTCTGACACGCCCGGGACCGACCGCGCTGCGTACGAGGGCATCGTCTCGCGCATCCAGTGGCAGGCGCTCACGCCGGGGACGCCGCAGCTCGATGCCATCTGGCGCGAGATGTCCATCCAGTTCGATTGGAGCGACTACACCGGCAGCGTCGGCGGCACGACGGCCTCGATGGAGATCGGCGGCATGTCGAACGTCGAGGTCGACGAGACGACGCAGGCGTGGACCAGCACGCGCGCTGCGCTGCTCAGCGACTCTGCGCGCATCACCGTTCCGCGCGACCTCGCGCGCTGCACGCACCTCTACCCGCTCGTCGAGACCTGCGACATCGGCCTCGACTGGCGCGTGCTCGGCGTCGTCATGACGTACGAGCCGACCAGCGAGAGGACGAAGCGATGAGCCGCCTCCGCTTCGATCTGCTGCCGGAGACCTACGACCGCGCGCGCCGCGTGGTCGACGAGTCGTTCCGCGTCATCCGCGAGGTGCTCGATGGCGGCTGGCGCTGGCGCGAGCAGGTCCGCGGCGTCGTCTCCACCGTGATCGACACGGGCGAGCTCCCGGTGCAGGTCGCGGTCCCCGCGGTCGTCACGAGCCCGACGGCCGTGCTCCTGCTCTCTGCGGTGCCTCAGCGCAGCGCGAGCGGCCAAGTCATCTCGAGCGCCGCGGTCACGTGGGAGTGGCGCTCTGGGGCGCTGCTCATCCACTCGATCGACGGGCTCGCCGCAACGACTCGATACAACGCCGTGCTCGCGGTGATGGAGTAGACATGCCCTTCCGCGACGAAGATTTCGACGGGTACGACGACGAGACGGGGGAGACCGCCGCGCAGGTGCAGCAGCGCGAGCGCTCCGGCACGTCGTCGCAGGACCGCTACGGCTACCAGGACCGCGATGGCGACGGCACCGCGGACTACTACGTCGACGATCGCGGGCAGGACCGCGAGATTCGAGACGGGGAGTCGGAGTACCAGGCGCGGCAGCGCTACGCAGCGGAGGAGCGCGACGCGGGACAGGTCTCGCGAGGCGACCCTGCGACCGCGGGCCAGGGCCCTTCGGGGCGCTCAAGCGACTTCGACGAGAGCTCGGCTGGCACGTTCCTCTGGGGCGACATCAGCGGCGCAAACCGGCGCGCGGCCGAGGCTGACCGCGAGCGTGAGCAGTGGCTGCGTCAGCGGTACATCGACGAGGCCTCCGACTACATCCCGAGCGCCGACGACCTCTGGGTCCAGTACGAGCAGGAAGGCGAGATCGCCGGCCCCGAGCGCTCCGAGGCCGCAGGCGCGTACGCCGACCGCGGCAGCGTCGAGGCGCAGCAGGACGCGCTTTCGTACCTCCAGAACGTCTACCGCGAAGGCGGGATGACCGATGCGGACCGCGCGCGGCAGACGCTCGCGCGGATGCAGAGCGGCCAGGCGAGCCGCGCCTCGCGTGACGCTGACCTCGCGGCGCTCGAGGCGCGCGGCATGGGCGGCAGCGGCGCTGCCCTCGCGTCGCGCCTCGGCGCGCAGCAGGGCGCGGCGCAGAGTCTCGCGCAGCAAGACGCGCTGATGATGATCGAGGCGCAGGCGCGCGGCGACCGTGCGGCGCAGTCGGCAGGCGGCCTCGGCTCGCAGATGCGCGGCCAGTCGTTCTCCGAGGACTACCAGCGCCGCAGCGCAGCGGACGACTTCAACCGCTACCAGACCGACTACCAGCGCGCGCGAGAGGGCCGCAACACGGCCTACCGCAACCGCACGCGCGAGTCGCGCGCCGAGTCGCGTCAGCAGGCGTTCGGCAACCGCACCGACATCGCGCAGCTGCGCACGGGCCAGGTGCCGGGCACGCGAGACCCGAGCGAGGTCTCGGACGAGAGCAACGAGCGCACGGGCGGCTTCCTCGGCGGGATTCTCTCCACCCTCGCGGGGTCGTGATGACGATCACTCTGGACCCCATCGAGATCGAAGAGAGCGAAGAGAGCCGCCGCGCTCGCGAGGAGCAGGCGCGCCGCGATGACGAGGCTCGCCGCGCGGCCTCCGAGGCGCTCGACAGCGTCGCCCCGCAGCTCGAGCAGCTCGCGGGTGGTGGCGATGCGCCGTCGAGCCCGGAGCCGTTCCGTGGTCGCGTCACCACGCCGCATGCGCAGACCCCCGGCGCTCGCGTCATGGAGAGCGGCGCGGTCGTGCTGCGAGGTGTCCCGCAGACGCGCGAGACGCTCCGCGAGCACCAGGAGGCTCGGCAGGCGATGTCGATGCCGGCGCGCCCCGAGGCGCCGACGCCGCGCATGGACCAGCCGGCGGTCGCGAGCGGCAGCGACCCGCAGATGCGTGCGCAGCAGTCGCCGACGTTCCGCGCCCCGCAGCCGGACATGCGCGTTCTGCGCGAGCCTCCGCCGAACCCGCAGCGTGACGCCGCGCGCGCCGAGATGATGGCGCAGCGCGAGGCGATGGCTCGCAAGCCGGAGCGCCCCGAGCCCGGCCGAATGGACGAGGGCCTGCCGAGCGAAGGGCAGATCGGCGACGCGCGCGCGCGCGACGTGATGCGGCTCATCGCAGCCGCGCTCGCAGGCGGCTTCGCTGGCTACTCGGGCCGCGGCGGTGGCGTGCGTGCTCGCCGTGAGGCGGACGAACTCACGCAGCAGCGGCAGCAGGGCATCGCGCGCCGTGAGCAGGCGAAAGGCGCCGAGGTCCAGCAGATGGACGCGCGCGCGGAGCGTGACGCCGCTCGCGAGCAGGAGATGACGCTCGCGCAGCAGCGGCTCGCCGAGACGGCGCGAGAGCGCGATGCGGGGCTCGATCTCCAGCGGCAGCGCCTCGGAATGCAGGAGCGCGTGACCGATGCGCGTCTCCAGGAGAGCGAGCGCGCCCGTCAGGAAGGCGTGCTCCTCGATGACCCGAGTACGCCGCCGTCGCGTCAGTACCAGATGCTCCTCCGTACGCGCATCGCGAGCCTTCCGGACCGCCAGCGCACGAGCATCGTGCAGGAGCTCGGCGGCGCTGACGGCATCTCGCAGATGACCGGCCGCGAGATTCAGCGCTACCTCGAGCACGGCGTACTCCCGAACCCGCCGCAGATGCGTGGCACGGGTGGCGGTGGTGGTGCGGGCGGGCCTCGGCTCCCTGGCGGCGGCAGCGTCTCTGTTGATGACTTCGCGCGGCTCTACGTCGAGCGGACCGGCCGCACGCCGCAAGAGGCGGCGATGGTCTACGCCGACCCGCGCGCACGTCGACAGTTCATGAACCAGCTCGCTGACGTGCCGACCGAGGCGCCAACGGTTGGCGGTGAAGAGATCCTCCCCGGCGTCCGCGCAGGCCTGCCGCTTCAAACCGGCGAGGCCGCACGCATGCGCGAAGGGTTCGCTTCGGCGATGGGCAGTGCGTCGGCTCTCCGGCGCATCGGCGAGATCGCAGAGCGCTACGGCGGCGTCCGCGCCGCCATCTCGCCGGAAGCGGGGGCCGCAATGGTGCCGGAGCTGACGCTGCTCCGCGGCATGGTCGCGACGCTCGGACAGACCGGCACGATTCAGCAGGGCGAGGTGCCGACGATCAACGCGGCGCTGCCGAACCCGGCGGACCTCCAACAGATGACGTTCGGCACCTTCGATGCGCGGCTGAATCAGTGGCGGCGAGGCCTCGAGGACCGCGTGCGCGCGAACCTTGGGACGCGTGGCGTCGACGCGGCAGGGATCGATCGCGCCGTGCGCGCGCTCTGGAGCGGCTCGTTCGGCGGGGGTGGCGGCGGGAGCCGACCTCAGCAGCCGCAGCAGGGTGGCCAGCGATACCGCGTGTCTGGCCGCGGCGGGTCTGCGGAACAGACCCTCACTCCCGCGCAGGTCGAGGGCCTCGAGCGTCGCGGCTTCACCGTGGAGGCACTCTGATGCCTGGCTTCGACGACGAACTCGCCTCCGCGCTCGCAGAGATCGACGCCGAGGGCAGCGAGGTGCCTGCCGAAACGGGCCCGCGCATGCGGCAGACACGCCGCACGGTGCTCGACACAGTCGACATCGAAGGCGCTCCCGATGGCACCGGCTCTGTCGTCATGGGCGGCGGCGGTCGCGTGGAACTCGGCCGCGAGGTGGACGCAGATGCGCCCATCAAGGGCACGGCGTCGCGCGAGCAGCACGAGACGGCTCCCGAGGATGCGCGCCGCCGGCAACTCCAGGAGTACGACTCGCAGGAGCACGCGCCGATTGCCGATGCGATGCGCGTGGGTGACCTCGGCTCCCAGCAGCGCGCCGCGCGGCGCATCGCCGACATGCTCGGCCGACTGCGCAGCGACCCCGTCGGCACGATGGGCGCGGCTGCGTCGGGCGCGATGCAGGGCATCAGCGGCGGCCTCGCCGATGAGATCACTGGCGCTGCGCTCTCGTCGACCATCATGGGCCCGCAGGACCCCGTCGAGGGCATGCGCATGATGCGCGAGGGCCGCGAGTCTCTGCGCGCTCGAGCACCCGAGGCGTACGGCGCTTCCGAAGTCGGCGGGATGGTCGGCGGAGCCGTCGCTTCGCCGTCGCTGCCGATGTCGCGCGCGCCGGGACTGCTCGGCGCTGGGGCACGCATCGCGTCAGGCGTCGGGACTGGCGCGCTCTACGGCGGCGCGGCTGGCGTCGGCGCGGCTGACGCAGAGACGCCGGAAGAGGCGCTCGATGCATTCGTCGGCGGCGGGTTCGCTGGCGGCGTGATCGGAGGCGGTGGCGCGCTGGTCGGCGAGACGGGGCGCGCCGGGCTGCAAGCCGTGCAGCGTGCCGGAGCAGGGCGCGATCGAGCGCTCCTTGCCGCGACTGGCGGAGCGAGCGGAGCGACCCCTGCGACGCGGCGCTTCGAGCGCGTGCCTGGTGGCGACGGTGCTGCTGCGGAGCGCATGCGGCGCATGGGCATCGTGCCCACCGTCGGCACGGTCGGCCAGATCGAGCAGCGCGCGGGCGCAGCCCGCTCCGCGGCGGGCGGTCAGATTCAGCGCGCGTTCGACCTCACGGAAGGGCGCGCGATCCCAACGCAGGACTTCGTCGAGCGGCTCACCGAGGCTGCGCGCGGGTTCGACCGACCCACTGCCCGCGGCGCGCAGTCTGCGGTGCAGAGGATGATCGACGACGTCGCGCAGGCCTACCCCGACGGCGTCCCGTTCCAGGCCGCGCAGGACATGATCGAAGACCTGCGCGACTCCGGCGCGTTCGTCGGGGGAGGCGGCGACGTGACGCCGCTCGGCCGTCAGGCGCAGCAGCAGATCTACCGCTCCATGCGCAGCGCGATGGACGATTGGGTTCGCGAACTCGGCGGCACGGAAGCGATGGGCGCCTACCAGGAAGCGCGCCTCGATCAGCAGGTGGCGCGCATCGCCGAACGCAACGCGCGCGAGGCTGGTCAGCGTGGAGCCGGGAACCTCGGCATCGGCCTGATGGATTACATCGGCGCTGGTGTTGGAGGTGCCCTCGGGACGGCGGCCGGGAGCCCCGTCACCGGTGCCGTCTTGGGCGGCGCGCTGACGCACGGATACCGCGCGACACAAGGGACGCTTCGCGCCTCGGGGGCGGAGCTCGCCTATCGCATCGCACAGCGCTCGCCGGAACGCTTCGGGCCCGCCGCGCAAGCCATCATTCAGGCGGGCCAGCGCGGCGGCGCGGAGCTCCAGGGGACCGTGCAGGCCCTCGCGCAGCGTGACGAGCGCTTCCGACGCGAGCTCGAGGCAGCGATGGCGGAGGAAGAGAGCGGCGACACGACGCCCTCGGCAGTGCGCGCCATCGGCGCCTCGGCATCGCCGCAGACGGTCACCGACTGGCTCACCGAGACGCTGCGGACGAACCCCGAGGCCCTCGGCCGGTACGCGGCGCAGTTCGGAGCGGGCGTGCCGCCCGCGACCGTGCACTTCCTCCTCTCGCAGAGAGACCCCGAATACCGCGCGACCGTCGAGCGCGCACGTCAACAGGAGAGCGATCGATGAGCAGCGATGCAGAGCGGCTTGCGTACGGAGTGAAGGCGCCCCGCGAGGGATCCATCAACGCGGTTGCCGTGACGACGAGCGCGGGTAGCGCAGCGGACACGGGCGTGTCGACGGGGCAGGCGTTCGTCACGTTCATCTGCGACGTCGCTTGTTACATCACGTTCAGCAACGACGGCAGCAACGCGAACATCACCGACCCGGACGGCACCGCGGTCGCGGGTGACGGGCGCACGTGGCGCATCCCGGCCGACTCGCCGCAGCCGTTCCTCATTCAGGCGGGCGTCGATCGCTACTTCAAGCCCCGTGGCACCGCGGCGGGAACGCTGCGCTGGTATGTGAGCTCGCTGTGACCCGCATCGCCCACAGGCGGCCGGGCACTGGCGCTGCGCGCCGCAGCGGCTTTCGCGGCATCGGAGGCGGCGGCCCGACGCCCGCAGCGTGGACGCCTGCGTCTCTCGCGGCGACGCAGCACTGGTACGAGGGCGACGACGTCACTCTCGCGACGACGAAGATCACGACCTTCAACGACAAGGACGGCGCGGACGATCTCACGCAGGCGACCGACGCGAATCGGCCGGTCTACTCCGCATCGATCGCGACGCTCGGGAACGAGCCCGGCGGCGTCTTCACGCGCGCATCGTCGCATTGGGTCGGCGGCGCGTTCGCGGCCATCTCGCAGCCGTTCACGATCGTGCTCGCGTGGTCGTACTCCGCGGTCGGCGTGCAGCAGGCCATCGCGGGGTCGAACGTCGGCGCGCAGTGGTACATCCGATCGAGCGCCGCGAACTCGCTCGTGTTCTACGGGGGCACCACGCCGGCCTCTACGTCGCTCACTGTCGCGGCGAATACGCTCTACCGCGGCTTCTTCGTCTTCAACGGCACGAGCTCGAAAGTGCGTGTCAACGGCGCGTCGGTCTACGCGGGCGCTACGAACCTCGGCGCGAGCACGTGCTCGACTCTCGCTCTCGGGCGATGGGCGACCATCGAGCACCTCGACGGCTCCATCGCTCACGCGGCCGTGCTCTCGGGCGACCTCATCGCGGACGCGGCGAACCTGGCGCTGTACGAGACCTATCTCGCGAAGTACGCATGAGTCGCGTTGCACATAGGCGGCCGGGCGTCGGCGCATCGAGGCGCTCGGGGTTCCGCGGTATCGGGGGCGGCCCTCTCGGTGAGCCGACGTACCAAGTCTCCGGCTTCAGCGACGCGAACTACTTCAACGGCGCGAACTCGCAGGGCCGCGACTCGCTCGGCACGGTGCGGCTCGTCGCGAGCATGCTCACGATGCCGACGAACGCGACGAAGATCATCGCGGGCCGGTGCGACTCGAGCGGCGTGCTGCGCGGCTGGTATCTCGGCACCGGCGTTGGCGGCGCCGCGGGATGCATCATGCTCGTGGCGTGCGGCGCAGGGAACAAGATCTCGCCCGCGTTCCAGTTCTCGCCGACCGACCTCAACCAGCTCTTCGTGCTGCACGGGACGTGCGATTCGTCGTTCGTGCGCCTCTACATCAACGGCGTCGAGATCGGCTCCGGCACGGCGACCGGCGTCTCGATGACGCCCGCGCAGTCCACCGAGTTCATGACGCTCGGTCGCCACCGCTCCACGGGCCTCTCCGTGCCGCATGTCGCCGTCGCCGCACTCCACCTCTCGGCAACCGTGATGACAGCGGAGGAGATCGCAGCGGACGCGGCAGCCATCACGGCGCGCACGTCGCGACTGACCTTCCCGGCGCTGCCCGGACAGGACGTCGCGTATACCGCGACTGACCTCGTGACGGTCACCGACTGGCACGACCGCGCAGGCGACAACGCGACGCTCACGCGCAACGGGTCGATCACGCTCACGGAGGTCACCTGAATGGCCACGTGGATCAACATGCGGAACCGCGTGTTCTGCAAGGGCGACTCGATCACGGTCGGCCTCGACGGCATGACCGGCGGGTGGCGGAAGAACCTCGCCACCGCGATGACGGCGGCCGGACACAGCTACTCGTGGGCCGGCTTCTACAGCGACGCGACTGGCTCACACGGCGGTCTCGCAGGCGACCAGGCTGGAGCTCAGACGAGCGCTTTCCAGACTGAGTGTCTGCGGCGCGCGCCCACCGTGATCATCCTCGCGCTGGGCGTGAACGACACGGCTCAAACCGCGGCCACGGTCCTTACGCGCATGACGGCCCTCATGGATTGGGCCGTCGCTGGCGCTCCCAACGCGCACATCTTCCAGCAGACCGTCCTGACGATCCCGACGCAGACCGCGAAGATCGCCGAGATCAACGCGGCGCTCCCGGACCTCTGCACGGCGCGCGGCATCACGCTGATCGACATGGGCGACCCGGAGCGTGACGGCGGCGCGGTGCACCCGATCGACGGCGCGACTGGCTACGACCTCATGGCCTCGACGATCGCCGCGGCCGTTCTTCCTGTGCTGGTGTGAGGTGACGATGATGACCCTGACCGAGCTCGTACACGTCGGCGTCGCCCTCGGCGCGTCATCCACCGGCTTCGCGAGCGTGCTCGCCGCTGGCGCGTATGCTCTGCGCAAGCGCTCTGACGCGAACGTCGCTCGAGCGAACACCGCGCGCGTCGAGGCAGAGACTCGCGCCGCCGCGGAGGAGCGCACGACTGCGATGCTCGCGAGCTTCGAGCACCGACTCGACGAGTGCATGCGGCGGCACGAGGAAGAACGCACGGAGCGCGAGCACCTCGTGTTTGATGCGCATCAACGCGACCTGCGCTGCGAGCGACGCATGACGACGTTGCGCAACGAGGTCGACGCCCTGCGCGGCCTCATCCGCGGCGCTGGCATCAAGACCCCGGCGCCCTTCCCCGCGGTGTCTGGAGAGACGGAGGAAGCATGAAGTTGCCCGAGAAGCTCCACATCCCCGCGGCCATCGTGGCGGGCTGCGGCCTCGTCGCCGTGGCTGTCGCGTACGGCCTCGCTGACGACGCAGGCCGTGCGCCCATCGTCGCTGGCGTCGCTGCCGTCTGGGGCGTCGTGCAATCGCTGCTGCCGGCGCTGCTCTCCGGCGGGAAGGGTGAGGAGTGATGCGCGAGAATCCCGAACCCAACGAGGTCGACCTTGCGGTCGAGGCGCGCATTGCTGACATGCCGCGGCGGAAGTTGGCTAAGGGCTGCTTCGTCAGGCCCGAGCGCCGCGCATTCATGAGTGGGCTTTCTGAGGCGGACATCCTCAAGTTCGATCACTGGTATGGCCCATGTGACAGCCCGACGTGCCCTTACGAGCACACGCCTCTGGAGGACGACCGATGACCCGCGCCCTCGCCCTCTGCCTCGGCATCCTCGTCGGCTCGTGCACGGTCGGCTGCGGTGCCAGCCCTCTCCGCCAGCACGCGATGGCCTCGCGCGCGACGATGGTGATGGTCGAAGGTGCCGGCCTCGCGATCGAGCAGTCGACGCGCGCCATGCTTGAGCGCTGCCCCGACGAGGACGGCGAAGCGCGCACGCGCTGCATCGACGAAGTCGAGCGCGTCATGGTGCCCGCCGCAGCGGCACGCGACGCGGCCATCGCGCCGGCTCACGCGTACCGCGCAGCGGTGCAGGCGAGTGACGGCGAGGAAGCGCCCGGCGTCGTCGAGTACCTCGGCGTCGTCGCGGCGTCGGTCGCGCGCGACGTGCAGCCGCTCGTCGATGCGCTCCGTGCGCTCGGTGTTCCCGTTCCGCCGATCGTCTTCCCCGGAGGTGCGCAGTGAGCCCCGACGTCGTCGCACGTGGATTCGAGATCGGCGTCGCCGTGGCGACTCCCATCGCGAAGCTCATCGCCGAGTTCATCGAGGGCGGCATGGGCGAGGAGGAGGCGACGCGGAAGGCGCTCGAGCGTCTCGCGGCGACGCCGGACCTCACGCCGGTGCTGCCGAAGGTGCAGGCGATGATCGCGGCGGCCCGTGCGGCGGCGGACAAGCCGTGACCGAGCGCTGCCCTCACTGCGGCAAGCGCATCGGCACGATCGAGGCGGTGACGCTGTCGCCGTCCGACCCGCGCGCCGAGGGCTCAGCCGAGCTCGGGCGCGTTGCCGTGCGTCGGCGGTCGTCGTCGTCGCAGTCGCTGAGAGCCGTCACCGAGGCACTGCGCAAACACAACGACGAGCGCGAGGAGGAGCCGTGAGCGACGACCTGCTGCGACGCACCCGGTGTTCGGTCTACGTCGAGGACGCGGTGACCGCGCAGGTCATCCGGCAGTACACGCGGATGGGCGTGGACCTCGAGGTCGCCATCAACTGGACGGCGCATCTCGTGCGGACGGCGATGCGCTCGTGGCGCGAGCGGCAGGAGTGGCCGTCGTGAGGCGCTCGCACCCGTGGCCCATCGGCCTGTGGCTCGTGCTCGGCGGCAGCGTGGCGGGCTTCGCGACGCTCCTGTACCTCGCGGCGGTCGGCGCTCTGCTGCTCGCCCGTGAGGCGTGGAGGGCTTGGGAGTGACCGTCATCGCGATCGCGCCAGCGCACGACTCGCCCGGCAAGCACGACGCATCGGGCGCGTTCATCCCCGAGGCCCGCACCTTCGTGCGCCTCCACGGCGGCAAGCTGCTGACGTTCGACAACAGACGCGAGCCCGCGGCGCGCTTCGTCGAGGTCATCGACCTGCTGCACGGCCGCAAGGCGGACTGCGTCGCGTTCTTCTGCCACGGCCACCGCAACGGCCTCCAGGTCGGCGCGACGCTGCGCAACGCGCACGTGCTCGCAGCGGCCCTGCGCGACGTCGGCGCGGCCTCGGTGCCGCTCTACGCCTGCGACGCGGCGAGAGACAACGACGCGGACCGCAGCGACGACAGCGAGCCTGGGCCGGGCGGAGCGGGCGGCTTCGCCTCGACGCTCTCAGCGGCGCTGCCTGGCGTGCCGGTGTGGGCCCATCCGTCGACGGCCCATACGACGCGGAATCCGCACGTGCGGCGCTTCATGAACGGCGGCGATGGCGCATGGGTGGTCGAGCCTGGCTCGCCGATGTGGCGCACGTGGCGCGACGCGCTGCGCGAGGACCGCGACTTTCGGCTGGGCTTTCCGCTCATGAGCGCCGACGCGATCGCGGCGTACCTCGGCGCTCGGCGGGTGGCGTGATTGCGTTTCCGGGTTGCGAGCCCCGCAGCGATTGTATGGGTATGACCGACGAAGAACGCGAGGACGTGGGATACCACTTCGTGATGGACGTGGACGGCCTCTGCCTCAACGTCATGCCGACATTCGATCGCTACGTGGCCATGTACCCGGAGATGGAGGACGAGCTTGCGGAACTCGCGCTGCATCTCGTCCTAGAAGTTGACGCGAAAGTGGGCTGGGATCGCCCGCGCGGTCACGCATGAGCGCGTTCTCCCGGCTCGACATCGATCGCGCCCTCGGCCTCGAGCCTGAGCGGCCTCGCGAGGCGCGCCCTACGCGTCGTCAGCGCTCGGTGAGCGGGCGTCGGAGGCGGCGGGTGGTTCGGCGGCCGAAGGCTCTTCGGAGGCGGTAGGCCGCTTCCGACGCACGCTGATCGTGAGCGTGTCAGGGTCGTAGCCGCGAGCCTCCAGCGTCGCGCGCAGCCGCCGCAGCGTCTCGTTCCACGACAGGTAGATCGCGTCGTAGCGTGCGAGGGCGTCGTACGCGCGCATTGCAGCGGCGGCGTCGGCGCGGTCCTGTGTGCGTCGCGCGAAGTCGCCGAGGTCGTCCGTGGCTTCTGACAGCGCGCCACGCAGCATGCGCAACCCCTCGCGAGCGGCCTCAGCACGTCGAGCAACCGCGTCAGCGCTGACGTCGCGCCAGTCGACAGACTCCGGAGCGGCCATCCCGAGCGCCTGCCCGATGTGCGCCACCTTCGCGTGCCAGTGGTCGCGCTCCTCGCGAGCGTCGCCAGCCTCGCGGCGTGCGGCCTCGAGCTCGGCGCGCAGCCGGTCGACCTCGGCAGCAGGCGTCCAGGTGAGCGGCGGCAGCGACACGTCGATCGCTGCGCCAAGCCCGGCCGCATCCTCACGCAGCCTCGCAAGCTCGGCGTCGCGTGCCTCGAGAGCGGCCAGCAGCGTGGCGATGTCTTGCGGGGCGGCGGCGATGGCTTCGGCGTCCTCCTTCGCGCGGCCGCAGATGCCGACGTCCGCCACGAGCTGATTCGGCGGCGCCTCTACTTCGTAGACGCCGTGAAACGCCACTTGCCACGGCCCAGGGGTGGCGTTGGCCCAACGTTCCTTGATGGCTGCGATGTCGTCGGTCACGGGGCCTCCGTTACGCGCAGGATGAGCGCGGCCACGACGCGAGCCTCGTCCTTTCCGCAGACGTACAGCGCCGAGCGGCCGTCCTTCTGCACGATGGTCACGCCGAACCCGTCGCCGTGCTCCTCCACGGTCACGCGGCAGCCGTTGCGCGTCGTCGTCTCCTCACGCTTCGCCATCTCACCCTCCTCCGTCTGCGACACCGCGCCTGGTGGGCGGGGTCAGTCGTTGTCGGCCTCTCGGCGAAGCCTGTCGACCAGCCTTCGCAACGCAATCTCGCGGCGCCGCACCGTGGGCTCGTCGGCGCCGTCGTACAGCCACTCGTGGCCGCCCGATACCGTCACGTCGAGCAGCTTCGCGGCGACGCGCGCGACGTACCGACGCGCCTTCTTGGTCTCGTCGAAATTGTGCCTCGCCATCACGCCTCCTGTTGAACTTCGTTCACTACATTCGCCAGCACCACTGCCGGCCCACCGCGACGAATCGCCTTGCGGCGCAAGGGGCCGCGGCCGTGGGCCACCGGTTCGATAATGACTGCGAGCCCTCCCCGGACACCCCGGATAGATCCCCGGGCTAGGCTCCGTTTCGGTCCGTTTCTGTCCGGGCTCGCCTCGCCGAACTGACGCGGAAGCCTTGTAAACCGCGCGTATTCGTCACTCGTTGGGCTCGCCGTCAGACTTGCCAAGGTTGAAGTCGAGGGTTCGAATCCCTTGTCCCGCTCTCTGAAACGTCGAATCGGCCTCGTGTGATCCCCGGCTAGATCCCCGGTTCGGCTGCCTTCTTCGCGCGGCGCTTGATGCGCCTCACGCCGAACCCGACCGTCTCGAACTCCGGCTCTTTGCGGCGGAGCTTTGCGATCTGGTATCGCCGCCAGGTCTCAGGCGGGTTGCCGTTCCACGAGACGACCGCGGTGCCCTTCGCGTGGTCGATCGAGCGCACGCGTACCTCCCAGCAGCCCATGCTCCGCATCGTCGTGTTGCCCATGCGATAGCTGTGGACGTCGTAGAGCACGTCGCCCGCCTGCACCGTCTCCCACTTCACGGCCATCACTCGCCTCCCTTCACGAGCCGAACCACCGCGCCGATCGCGGCGCGCTGCTCGTGCTCCTTCACGTTCGTGTACGTCTCGACCTCTTCGGCGTGGCCAATGATCGAGCGCCGCACCTCTTCGCTCGAGACCTGGCGCACGAGGTTGTTAAAGCTGTGCCGCAGGCAGTGCAGCGCCGGCCGGTCGCCGAGGTCGATGCCGGCCGCGGCGCACGCCGTCAGCATGCTCTTGCGCGCGTGAGTGTTGCTCACGAACTCCGCCGCCTTCCGGCGCGACGGGAACACGAGCGCGCTCTCGACGCCCATGAGTTGCCCGCGCAGCATCGCATCACGGTGGATGTGCAGCGTCGCCACGAGGTCGGGCGCGAGCACGACGCGGCGCTTCGATGCGCGCGCCTTCGGGTGCCCGACGATGCCGCGCCACTGAGCGCGGCGCACGCGGAGGATCCCGGCGTCGAGGTCGACGTCCTCCCAGCGCAGCGCCGACGCCTCGCCGAAGCGCAGGCCGGTCCACGCCAGCGTCGCGACGAGCGCCCACGCACGCGGCCACCACGTCGGCAGCTTCTTCGGCAGCCGGCCGCGCTTGTTCTTCACGCGCATCGGCGCTGTCGGGCCGTGAGCGAGTAGCGCGCGGAGCTCCTCCGCGGAGAGCCCCCTGCCCTCCTCCTCGTCGGCCTCGGACTCCTCGACGGTCTCCTCGAGAGCGCGCACGCCGTCGACGATGTGGCTGACGCGCATGTCCTTCGCGAAGGTGCGCAGCGCGCGGAGCCTGCTGTTGATGGTCTCGGTGGCGACCTCAACGTCGCGCCACCCGGCCATCACGGCGCGCACGTCGTCGGGATCGAGGCGGTCGAGAAAGTACTCGCCGAGCGAGCCGGTCCAGCGGTCGACCGCGTACTGGTACTTCTCGGCCGTGCTCTCGCGGATCGTCAACCGCTTGCTCTTGAGCCACACCGCGAGCGCATCACGGAGCCTCGTTCGGTCGAGGGCCTTTCGCTCGCCGCGTGCCGCGAGCCGTTCGGCGAGCAGCTTCTCGCGGATCGAGGCAGCCTCGGCCGCGTCCTTCGCCTTCACGAGGCGGTCGATCTCCGCGCGCTTCCCGGTCTTCGGGTCGCGGTACTCCGCGCGCACGCGGTACTTGCCGCTCGGCATCCGCTGCACGCCCTCGATCTTCCGCCTGCCCATCCTCGCCTCCCAGGTACCGCGCCACGTCACGCGGGCGGAACAGCATCAGACCCCGCTTGCCCCTCGTCGACACGGGCAGCAGTCGCCCCCGCTGCACCAACTTGCTCACGCCGTCGGTCGACATGCGCAGCACAGCCGCGACCTGCTTCGTGTCGAGCAGTTCGAGGAGCTCGTGCGGCTCGACGCGCGCGCTCACGTCGCCACCTCGCGCGCCGTCCTCACCGAGCACTTGAGGCGATCGGCGACCTCCTCGGGCGTCAGGAGCGCTGTCATGCGGCCTCCACGACGACGCGCCCGACGAGCTCGGCGAGCGCCGGCACGACCGCGTTCCCCATCAGCCGCAGTCGGTCCATCCCGTGGGGAAACCCATGAGCCATTCGTAGAGTTCGGGGCTCGGCAGCCCACCCGTCCCGCAGCGCTCCTGCATACGCAGGCAGCCGGGCCACTTCCTCATCGATGGCGCGAGCTGATTCGCTGTCGCCGTCGGAGTAGACCACGAGAAACAGGCGCTCTCGTGAGTGTGTGGCACCCACGGCGCACGCGGATACACACGACCAGCTCGCATCGTACCCGAGCGCGGCAAGGTCACCGAGGACCCGGTCGAGCCCTCGAGCAACGAGAGCTGCGACGTTCTCCACGACGACGAATCGCGGTCGAAGTAGGCCGACGATTCGGGCGTACTCTCGCCAGAGGCCCGAGTGCTCTCCATCGATGCCCTCTTTCTTCCCGGCGTTGCTGATGTTTACGCATGGAAATCCGCCGCAGATGACGTCAACGCGAGCCGCCGTCGCGTCGATGTCGCGCACGTCGCGGTAGCGCTTCGCGTCGGGCCAGTGGCGCTCCAGCACGCGCGTCGCGTAGTCGTCGATCTCGCACTGCCAGACGACGCGCATGCCGGCGCGTTCGAGGCCGAGGTCGAGCCCGCCGCATCCGCTGAACAGCGATCCCAGCGTCAGCGCCATCACTCCCCCTCGCCCGCGTCGGTCTCGCCGAGATCGGCCCGCGGCTGCTCGGCGGCGCTGCCGGTGCCCCAGCACTTCGTGCACAGACGTGCCGTCATCGGGCACTCGCCGCAGCCCTCGCATGCGAGGCAATACGCGCCGCCCTCGTCGGTCAGCGGCTCCGTCTCACGCTCGCGTGCGGCGGCGATGATGACGCGGCGCCAGCCCGACGCCCGCATCATCGCAGGGATACGCGCGCCGACGATGCCACTCATGCGGATCTGCACGGGTCGCGTCACGCCGTCGCCCTCCACGCTCTCGACGATGAACGGCCCGCGGTGGAGCGACGCCCCCTCCGTGTACTCCCACGCGTCGCCGACGCGATGCGGCGCCTCCTCGGCCGTCTCCTGCGCACGCAGCGGGCACGTCGCGGGCCGTTCATCGTCGAGAG
>Ga0247822_10000870_pt1 | contig 17454 bp, 19 predicted proteins | sample 13C_Cellulose_Da_FD_192423 | JGI IMG/M metagenome (GOLD analysis project Ga0247822, IMG submission 192423) | Soil microbial communities from agricultural site in Penn Yan, New York, United States - 13C_Cellulose_Day30 | ecosystem: Environmental > Terrestrial > Soil > Agricultural land | place...
ATGGAAGTCCCAGGTCACCGTCGCCCCTTCCTCCAGCCGCCCTTTGGCGCCGCCGGTGGTGAAATAGCCGGACAGCTTTTCGGGATCGGCAACCGCCTCGAACACGTCGCGGGGTGGACGGCCGACTATGATGAACACGGTGAATTTGGGGTCCATGGGGCAACTCCCTACTCCGCCGCCTCTTAGCGATTCCTCGCTTCCGCCGAAACTGCGACATGGCTATGGCCTGACGCCATGACCAAGCGCACTGGCGGCCAGATCCTCGTCGACCAACTCAGTATCCAGGGCTGCGACCGAATTTTCACCGTGCCAGGCGAGAGCTTCCTCGCGGTCCTCGACGCGCTCCACGATGCGACGGAGATCGAAACCGTCGTCTGCCGGCAGGAAGGCGGAGTCGCTTACATGGCGGACGCCGACGGCAAGATGACCGGGCGTCCGGGCGTAGCCTTCGTGACCCGCGGACCGGGTGCGACCAACGCGTCGGCGGGTGTCCATGTCGCCTTCCAGGATTCGACGCCGATGGTCCTGTTCGTTGGCGACCTGGACCGCGCCGACCGCGACCGCGAAGGCTTCCAGGAGATCGACTTCACGGCCTTTTTCTCGCCGGTCGCAAAGTGGGCGGCACGGATCGACGATGCCCGGCGGATTCCGGAATATGTGGCACGCGCCTATCGCGTCGCGACGGCCGGGCGGCCCGGCCCGGTAGTCCTCGCAATCCCCGAAGACATGCTCCGCGACGAGGTAGTGGCGCTAGACCGCGCTCCGGTTCCGCCGGTCGCCGAGATGCCCGATCCCGGCGCGGTCGGTGCGCTCTTCGAGCTGCTCAAGGAAGCTTCGTCGCCGGTTGCGATCGTCGGCGGCGCCGACTGGAGCCCGCGCGCCGCGCATCATTTCGCCAACTTTGCATTCCGCCACGGAATTCCGGTCGCCGCGGCATTCCGGCGTCAGGACGCGGTGGATAACGCATGCGGTGTCTATGCCGGCCAGCTCGGCTATGGCCCGAACCCGAGGCTCCAGCAGCGGATCCGCGATGCTGACCTCGTCATCGCGGTCGGCGCTCGCCTCGGCGAGTCGACCACCGACGGGTACAAGCTGATTACGCCCGACCATCCCGAACAAACCTTGGTCCATGTTCATCCTGACCCGAACGAGCTCGGCCGCGTCTATCACGCCGACCTGCCGATCTGCGCCGACATGGGCGAGTTTGCCGAGATGGTCGATGAGTGGAACGACCCGGACCTCGTCCGCTTCTCGGCCGGTGAAGAGGCGCATCGCGAGTGGCTCGAATGGAGCGAGCCCAAGCCGCGCGATGGCGTCGCGCTCGATCTGGGTCCCTGCGTCGCGGCAATGCGCGAGAAGCTTCCCGCCGACACCATCATCTGCAACGGGGCGGGCAATTTTTCGGGCTGGTGGCATCGCTACTGGCGCTACGGCTGCATGCCGACCCAGCTCGCGCCGACCAGCGGGACGATGGGCTATGGCCTTCCCGCGGCCGTTGCTGCCGCGATCCGCTTTAAGGACCGGGAAGTGGTTTGCGTCGCTGGCGACGGCGATTTCCTGATGAACGGTCAGGAGTTGGCAACGGCCGCGCAATAGGGTGCGAACCTGCTTGTCGTCGTCGTCGACAATGGCGCTTACGGCACGATCCGCATGCACCAGGAGCGCGATTATCCAGAGCGGATTTCGGCGACCACCCTCGCCAACCCCGACTTCGTCAAGCTCGCCGAGGCCTATGGTGGACGCGGCTGGCGAGTCGAGAAAACGGACGAATTCCAGGCGGCGATCGACGAGGCGATAGCGTCAAAAGGCATCCGCCTGCTGCATTGCCTGACCGACGTCGAAGTCATTACCAACAGCACGACGATCAGAAGGCTTCGCGCCCGCTAGGACCGGCCCGGCAGATGCGGTAAGGGAGGCGTTCCCAAGGGGAGGCGCCATCCATGTCGACCGACACGGCCTTTGCCGGAAGCATCCCGGCCATTTATGACCGCTACCTCGGCCCGTTGCTATTCGAATCCTACGCCGAAGACCTCGCGACAAGGCTCGCGGCCCTCTCGCCGCAGACGATCTTGGAAACCGCTGCTGGGACCGGAATCGTCAGCAAGGCGATCGCGGAAAGGGTACCGGACGCGCGGTTAACCATTACCGACCTCAACCCCGCAATGCTCGAAATCGCGAAGACCCGCGTCTCCGGCGACCATGTAAAGGTTGAAACTGTCGATGCGACGAGCTTGCCCTATCGCGACGGAGACTTCGACGCCGTCGCCTGCCAGTTTGGCGTGATGTTCTTTCCGGATCGGCTCGCGGCCTATCGCGAAGTCCGCCGCGTGCTTAGGCCGGGCGGCGCATTCCTGTTCAATGCCTGGTGCCCGCTTGAAGATAATCCGCTTGCGAAGATCGTCCATGAGTCTGTCGCGGCTCAGTTGCCGGACGACCCGCCGGGGTTCCTCAAGCGCACACCTTACGGTCATGGCTCGGCCGATGAGATCGAGCGCGACCTGACGGCAGCGGGATTCGAGGATTTCGACATCGAGCGGGTCGAGTTCCCCAGCCGGGCGCCCTCTCCCGACTACCCGGCCAAGGGATTTGCGCTGGGCTCGCCGCTGCGAATGGAGATCGAACAACGCGTGAGGGATCGCCTGGAGGATATTGCGGAAGCAGCCTCTCGCGCAGTTGCCGAGCACTATGGCGATGGTCCCGTGGATTCGACGATGGCTGCCCTCGTCGTCACCGCTCGCAATTGAGAGGTGGCGGCCTAAAGCCCAAATGGCCAGGTGTCGTCCTGACTAGCCTCGCCAGGGCGGGTCTCTCCAGGTAGAGGCTCGATTGCGCGGGTCTCGTCGAACCAAACCCAAGCGTCGTATTGGCGGGGCATGATGGCCTCGCTGTAATGACTCAGGCGCTCCGTATCGGGCCGGTAGATCACGCCGATGTACCGTTCCAGTCGAGGCTCCGTGAGCGCGCGCCCAAGCGCCTTTTCGCGTTCATTGCGCAGGTCGAGCAAAAAGCGTTTCGTTCCGCTCTCATGGCACAAGCGCTCGTAGCTGTCCGGCCTTGAAGGATTGATCGCCTTGACCTGCATCGGCGAGTCCCAGTCATCGGCCGCAGCAACGGTTCCGCTATGGGTGCCGAAGCCGACTAGCCACACCTGGTCGCCGAAACGCTGGCGAACGAGCTGACCGATGTTCAACTCCCCTCGGGACATTCCCATATCCGTGTAGCGGGCATCGCCGATATGGCTGTTATGCGCCCAGACGATCGCCTTGGAATCCGGGCCTTGAGAATCGAGCAGCATACACAGCGTTTCAAACATGTGCGTGTCCCGCAGATTCCAGCTTTCCGCGGCGCCCTCGTACATGGCGCGATAATAGGCCTCTGCATTTTTCACGAGCCGGGCGTTGGCAGCAGCGTCGAGCCATTCCTCGCCATCGGCAATCTTCTTCGAAAGCAGCGATTTCAACATCGCCACGGCGCCCTCTTCGCAAAAGGCATAGCCATGGCTCATGGCGAGCCGGCCATATGCAGCCGGATTCTGGCGGAACGGGGCCAGGCAGGAATAGCGTTCCCGCGCTTCCTTGGCGGCCGCGGGATCGACGTCCTCGAGATAGTCGATGACAGCGCGCATCGAAGCGCTGAGATTATAGAGGTCGAGCCCGTAAAGACCGGCCATTCGCGCGGATTCGCGACCGTCGTTCCAGGAACGCAGCCAGCGCACCAGGGAATCGAATTCGCGGTTGCGCCACATCCAGGTGGGGAAGCGCTCAAAGGCGCGCTCCTCCCCGTCGCGGCGCGGCCGATGCCGTACCCAGCGATCGAGCGACGCAGCGTCAGGCCAATCGGCTTCGAGCCCTACGATGGTGAAGCCATGATGCTTGATTAGTCGACGAGTGATGGCTGCCCTGGCGCGATAGAATTCCGAGGTGCCGTGACTGGCCTCGCCGAGCAAGACGACCCGCGCGTCCGCAAAGCGATCGAAGGCTTCGGCGAAGGTTGGATCATCGAGGCTCGGCAGATCTTCGGCAGCAGAGGCGATCAACTGCGGAACGGATTCCACCAGCGCTTCGCTGCTGCCGTCCTGAAAACCGTGCTGGCCGATCAGGGGCACAAAGCGAACAGAGCCGAGATTCTCTTTCGTTATCGAGCCGTCCGCCTGCTTTGTAACCTTTACGAGATTCTGGATTGCGCCCGGATCGCCGAGGGGCATGACGAGCCGACCTCCAGGCTTCAATTGGTCCAAAAGCACCTCAGGCACATGGCTCCCGCTTGCTGCGGCAACGATTGCGTCGAATGGCGCATCATCGGGTAATCCGCGCGTACCATCGCCCTCGACGATCTGGACATTGTCGTAGCCGAGACGTGTCATTCGCTGTCTCGCCAGCCTGGCAAGCTCAGCGTGCCGCTCGATCGCAATGACTTTGTCGGCGATCTGGCCGATTACGGCGGCCGCGTATCCCGAGCCGGCCCCAATCTCGAGCACCTTATCCCCAGCCCCGATTTCCGCGGCTTCGATGGTCAAGGCGACGATATAGGGCTGTGAAATGGTCTGGCCGCTTTCGATCGGAAGCGGCGCGTCTGCATAGGCAGCGGTTTCAAAGCCGGCGGAGACAAAGGCTTCGCGCGGGACCGCCCGGAATGCGTCAACCAAGGCCGGCCTTCTGAGGCCTCTACCGACGATATGCTTCTCGATCATCCGCTCTCGGAGCGATTCGAAATCGGACATGGTGGTTCTCCCGTCCGACCGCAGAGGTACCCTTCGCGCATCAGGTCAATCAATCGGTATCGTCATCGGGATAATGGAGAATGGCCTCGCGCTTCCACCGCCTCCGGGGCTTGGCTTGCGACGTAGGCTCGGTCGTATCTCGGGGCTTAACCTGCCATCCGAAGGCCGGCAGGTGCTGGTTACGGATGTCGCGGAAGCTTCCTCCCCCTCGATTGCGTTTCGAGGTCATCATCGTCCTCCTGCGAAGGACAACGAAGAACTTCCGAGTCGCTTTCCCGCAAACTCGCTCGCTTTCGGAAGTTAGTTAGATCAGACCCGCGAGCGGGCTGCTGGGGTCGGCGTAGCGCCGCTTCTGCATGCGCCCAGCGAGATAAGCTTCGCGCCCTGCCTCGACGGCAAGCTTCATCGCTCCGGCCATCCGCACCGGCTCCTTCGCCTCGGCGATAGCCGTGTTCATCAGCACGCCGTCGCAGCCCAGTTCCATTGCCACCGCCGCGTCGCTTGCGGTGCCGACTCCGGCATCGACGAGAACCGGAACGCTGGCGCCTTCGACAATGAGTCGGATTGTGACCTTATTCTGCAGTCCAAGGCCCGAGCCGATCGGCGCGCCAAGGGGCATGATCGCCACTGCGCCGGCATCCTCGAGTTGCTTCGCGGCGATCGGATCGTCGACACAATAGACCATCGGCTTGAAGCCTTCCTTGGCCAGCACTTCCGTCGCCTGCAGAGTCTCGCGCATGTTCGGGTACAGCGTGCGCGCTTCGCCCAACACCTCCAGCTTGACGAGGTCCCAGCCACCCGCTTCGCGCGCCAGGCGAAGCGTACGGATCGCGTCGTCGGCGGTGAAGCAGCCGGCGGTGTTGGGAAGGTAGGTGACCTTCTTCGGATCAATGTAATCCATCAGGACCGGCTGCGACGGATCGGAGATGTTCACGCGGCGCACAGCGACCGTGACGATCTCGGCCCCCGAAGCTTCGACCGCCGCCGCATTCTCGGCAAAGTCCTTGTACTTTCCAGTGCCGACGATCAGTCGCGAGGTGAAGGTGCGGCCGGCAACGGTCCAAGTGTCATTCAATTTGATCAACCTCCGCCGACAAAGTGGACGATCTCGAATTGGTCGCCCTCGGCGACGGCAACAGCGGCGAGGGTTGAGCGCGGGACAATGGCGAGGTTTCGCTCGACTGCCACCTTTGCGGGATCGAGCCCGAGCGAGCGCACGAGGTCCGCGACGCTTCCGGCCGATTGCCGCCGCGGTTCGCCATTGATGGTGACGTGTAGGGTGCTGTTCTCGCTCATTGTCGCTAGGGCAGATAGGAAGGGCGGGACACGAAGGCAAACATGGCGACGATCTTCATCCTGAACGGACCCAATCTCAATCGCCTGGGGCGCCGTCAGCCCGAGATTTACGGTACCCAGACGCTGGACGATATCGCCGCCGGGCTTAGCAACCGGGCCGCCGGCCTGGGTGTCGAAATCGACGTGCGTCAATCCAACCATGAGGGACAACTGATCGACTGGCTTCATGAAGCCGAGGATGAGGGCGCCAAGGCAGTCATTCTCAACCCGGGCGGCTATGGGCACACCTCGGTCGCGCTGCGCGATGCGGTTAGCGCGATCGCAACTCCAGTGATCGAGGTTCACCTGACCGACCCGGCGTCCCGGGAACCCTTCCGCCAAATCGACCTCATTGCTGACGTTGCGGTGCAAGTAATCAAGGGTCAGGGGGCCGCGGGTTACCTTACGGCACTGGACGCGGCGGCGCGGCTCTGACACAGGGCGCGGCAATCACCGACATCTGGGAATGCAAGCGATGGCCGACGACAGGGAAGATGACAGCATGCGGGTCGACACCGCGCTGGTTCGCGAACTTGCCGAACTTCTAGCCACGAACGAGCTGACCGAAATCGAAGTTGAGGACGGCGACCGCAAAATCAAGGTCAAGCGCGAGACCGGCCAGGTCATCGCCTATGCCCCCGCGCCAATGGCGCATTCGGCACCGGCAACGGTCCCGGCCACTAGCCTCAACGACGCCCCAGCCGATCTTGCGACCGCTGCCCCTGTCGATGCCGTCAAGTCGCCGATGGTTGGAACGGTCTATCTCGCCGGCGAACCGGGTGCGAAGCCGTTCATCACTGTCGGCCAGCAGGTCGATGAGGGCGCGACCCTGATGATCATCGAGGCAATGAAGGTCATGAATCCTATCATCGCGCCCAAGGCCGGCACCATCCAGCAGTTGCTTGTCAAAGACGCCCAACCGGTCGAATTCGACCAGCCGCTCGTCGTCATCGGTTAAGACCAAGACAATGGCAATCAAGAAGCTCCTGATCGCCAACCGCGGCGAAATCGCGCTTCGAATCCACCGCGCCTGCCACGAAATGGGAATCCAGACGGTCGCGGTTCATTCGACGGCGGATACCGACGCAATGCACGTACGCCTGGCGGACGAAGCGGTGTGCATTGGACCGCCAGCGGCGAAGGACAGTTACCTTAACGTAGCCAACATTATCTCGGCAGCAGAGATAAGCCACGCGGACGCAATCCACCCAGGCTATGGCTTCCTCTCGGAAAACGCCCAGTTTGCCGAGATTGTCGAAAGCCACAATCTCATCTGGGTTGGCCCGAAGCCCGAGCATATCCGGACAATGGGCGACAAGGTCGAGGCCAAGCGCACCGCGGCCAAGCTCGGCCTCCCTCTCGTCCCCGGCTCCGAGGGACCCGTGGATGGCCCCGAAGAAGCACGCGAAGTGGCCGCGCAAACGGGCTACCCGCTGCTGATCAAGGCGGCTTCGGGCGGTGGTGGCCGCGGCATGAAGATCGTAACCGGCGAGGACGAGCTCGATAGCCAGATGGCGCAAGCCCGCTCGGAGGCCAAGGCGGCCTTTGGCGACGACACGGTATACATTGAAAAATATCTCGGCGACCCGAAGCATATCGAATTCCAGGTGTTTGGCGACGGCGAGGGCCAAGCGATCCACATCGGCGAACGCGACTGTAGCGTACAGCGCCGGCACCAGAAGGTGATCGAGGAAGCACCGTCACCCGTCATTTCCGCAGAACAGCGCGCCCACATGGGTGAGGTCGTGCGCAAGGCGATGGCCGGCATGGGTTATCGCGGTGCGGGTACCATCGAGTTCCTCTACGAGAATGGAGAATTCTACTTCATCGAGATGAATACTCGCCTCCAGGTTGAGCATCCGGTGACCGAAATGATCAGCGGTATCGATCTGGTCCGCGAGCAAATTCGCGTTGCCCAGGGCGACGGCCTCTCGGTTCGTCAGGAAGATATCGTTCTTCACGGCCACGCGATCGAATGCCGGATCAATGCTGAGGATCCCGAAACCTTTGCGCCCTCGCCGGGCCTAGTGAAGAATTTCGTGGCACCGGGTGGAATGCACGTGCGCGTCGATAGCGGTCTTTACGCCGGTTATAAGGTGCCGCCTTATTACGACAGCATGATCGCCAAGCTTATCGTCTACGGCCGTACCCGCGAAGGCTGCATCATGCGCCTCAAGCGGGCGCTCGAGGAATTCGTCGTGGAAGGGATGAAGACCACGGTGCCGCTCCAGCAGCGAATCATCCGCGAGGAGGCCTTCCTGACAGGAGACTACACCATTAAATGGCTCGAAAGCTGGCTAGAGGAGCAGAAATCGTGAGGGCGACCATCTGGCACAACCCGATGTGCGGAACCTCACGCAAGACACTCGACATCTTGAACGAGTCGGGCGCCGATGTGACCGTCATCGAATATCTAAGCGAGCCTTACACGCGCGAAAGACTGGAGCAGATACTGCGGGACTCCGGGACGACGCCGCGCGAGGCACTGCGGACCACGGGCACCGATGCCGAGGAGCGCGGTCTGACGGAAGCGGACGACGGGACAATCCTCGAGGCGATGGTCTCCAATCCGAAATACGTGAACCGCCCGTTTGTCGAGACGGAGAAGGGCGTTCGTTTCTGTCGCCCGCAGGACAAGGTCCGCGAAATCCTGTAGTTCGTCCGGGTGAGTAACCCGCTCGATCCCCGCCTGCTTCTTCGTGGCTATGCCAGCGGGATCTTCCCCATGGCCGACAGCCGCGATTCCGACGAGGTTTTCTGGGTCGAGCCGCGAAGCCGGGCAATCCTTCCGCTTGACGGATTTCACCTCTCCCGATCGTTGGCGAAGACGATCCAGCGCGGGCGCTTCGAAGTCACCTGCGATCGCGCCTTCGGAGACGTCATCCGCGGTTGCGCGGACCGGCCCGAGACATGGATCAACGCCGATATCGAGCGCGCCACGCAGGGCTTGCATGCGGCTGGCCACGCCCACTCGATCGAATGCTGGCAGGACGGCGAACTGGTTGGCGGGGTCTATGGCGTCCGCCTAGGACGCGCCTTCTTCGGCGAATCGATGTTCAGTCGCCGGACCAATGCATCGAAGGTTGCGCTGGCGTGGCTCGTTGCCCGCCTCAAAGCCGGCAATTTCGTCCTACTCGATTGCCAATTCATGACGTCGCACCTGGCATCGCTGGGGGCGATGGCGGTACCGCGCAAACGCTATGCAGTGTTGCTGGCGGCCTCACTCGGGGCTGCCGGCGCGACAGGCTCCGTGGTCGGCACGTCGTTTTCGGAGTTCGGCGGGGTCGATCCGGCGGAGTTGCCGCCGCCCGAGTTCGGCGCGCTCGACCGATTGCTGGAAGAGCGCGGCGCGGATGGCATGTCCGGCGCCGCGGGCCAGTTCATCGTGCAATTCTTAGGCCAGACGTCATAGACCGCGTGCTCGACGACATTCAGCGACGGGCTTTCCTTGTAGAGCCAGCCTGAGAAGACACGGTCCCACCTCTTGTTCGGAAGTTCGACATCGACCTGGATGAAGGCGCCGGTGAGTTTCTCTTCTTCCCAAGGCGCCGTGGCTTCACAGGCGCGGAGGCGAACGATGATGTCCTTGACCCGGATCGACTGCCCCGGCTTCAGCGTGATATCGCGGACGATGCCGTTGCGCTTATTGAGTAAGCCGATCACTGCGATGCGATCACGCATGGGCGTCGTGCCCGATGTGTCTTGCGAAGCCGGCGGGAGCTTGGCCTGCTCCACAACGCCGTTTTCGGGGACTTCTTCCTTCGAGCAAGCCGCCAAGACCAACCCGGCTGCGGCAATTGCGACAGAGCGGAACACTAGGCGTCCGGAGTCCAGGCTGTGTAATCACCGGTCGCGGTAGGGCGGTGGCCCTGCCCCTTCATCGACCCCGACGGACGCCAGGCGTCACCGCTGCCCGTTAGGTTGGGCTGTGGCGCGAGTTCGAACGAGCGCCGCTCAGGCAGGGATTTTTCGGGCACGTCGTCGATCGTACCGCGAAGCCACGCATTCCAGCCTGGCGGAACGTTGCTGCTGTCGTTCGAGCCGTTGTAAATCACCCAGCGTCGCGCGGGATCTTTGCGATGGCGGAAATAGACGTTGCCGGCGTCATCCTTGCCGACTTCTTCGCCCCGCATCCGGGTCACGAGGCTTGTTCCCCAAGAGGCACCGTTCCACCAAGTGAATGCGTTCGCCAAAAATCCCATGGCGCGCCGTTAGCCGGAGTGAGCGACGCGTGGCAAGCGGAACACTGTCAACGCTGCCATTCCACCTCATCGCCGGCTTCGATGCCGAGCTCAGCCGCCCGCCCACCGGCGAGTTCGAGGACGGCTTCCACCGACCCGGCCGACGGGACTGGGTCGAGAGACAGCGGGGTCGTGTTGGCGGCGATGTTGAGGATTTTGCCTCCCGGCGCGATGAAGATGATGTCGAGCGGGATCAGCGTATTCTTCATCCAGAACGCCACCGCGATTGGCGGATCGTACGGAAAGATCATGCCGCGGTCCGCCGGCAGCGATGCCCGATTCATGAGCCCGTACGTCTGCTCTTCGGGCGTTCGGGCTACTTCCACGGTGAATCGATGAGTTCGCTGGTCAGAGTGGATGTTCAGCGAGGCCTGCTCGAGACCCGCCGCAGAGCGTTCAAATTGCGTGGAAGGCACGGCGGCGCCCTGGCAAGCCGAGACGGGAATCGCTGCGGCCACCAACAAGGCGAGGATCAATGACCTCGAAGCTCGACGGCCGTTTGCCCTTTGCGTCCTTCGGCGATGCGCGCTTCCAGCCGGTCGCCGGGGTTGAGATCTGCAATCCCCGCCGTGCGAACGGTTTCCATGTGAATAAAGATGTCTGTCGCCAGATCGTCCAGCCGGTTGACGAAGCCGTAGCCCTTTACGCGATTGAACCATTTAACCTCCACCGGCTCAAACTCGCCGGCCGTATCCTCAAGCGCCTTACGGTCGGCACGTTGTCCTGGATTGGTTACCGGACGCACGGCGCTAGGCAATGCCTCGCTAAGGTCGATCGAAAGAATCTTTACGGCTTGCAGACCGCGCTGCTGTTTTTGCACCAGAGCTTCCACGACCGCGCCTTCCGGCAGGCTGCGCCGGTCATGCTCGCGAAGGATCGAGAAATGGACCAGGACATCACCTTCGCAGTCGTCGCTGACGAGGAAGCCGAAACCGCGCGTCGCGTCGAACCATTTTATCCGTCCAGTGACCGGTATCGCGTCAGGCGCGACAGATTGCTCCTCGGGCTCACCCAGGATCGCATGCCCAACAGCTCCGCTCCCGCGAGTAGCGGAACCGGGCTCGGGCGTCTCGTCGGCACTCGAACGCACGCAGACACATTAGCACGTCTCTATGGTTTCCAGAAAATGAATCGATAGCAGACCGAAACTTTTAATCGAATTCCCGCCATTCTTCGGGGATTACCCCCACCGGGCAATCGGCAATTCTCCGGGCGAGATCGAAAGCATGGCCCGCGCGAATCATCGCTGCGATCCATTTTTCCCGCAATTCCCGATTCGGGCGGGCGGCAGCGAACGGCCCGATCCGGCGCTTCTTCGCAAAGCGCAGCGCCGCTTCGTCCGATCGTCGATCAGCTGCTTCAAGCGCTTCCATGGCAACCGTTTCATCAATCCCAGCGGCGTGGAGGGCCCCAGCGACGCGTCTTTGCCCATAGCCGCGCGATCCGAGCGAGCGGGCGAGGCTCGATGCGTAGGCCTTGTCGTCGACGTAACCGAGCTCACACAGTCGGCCGGCGATCGCATCGACGGGCGGCTCCCCCTCCCCCTCAAAGCCGCGTTCATTGACCTTCCGGAGAAGGTAGGCTCGAAGCTTGGCCCTGCTCGTTGCAAAGCGGGCAACGTAACGTAGCGCGAGCTCGTCCAGTTGACGGCGATCTAGTGGCGGCCTTGGCCGTCGGCGACTGGTCACGCCATGTTTGTGCCACAGTCGGCCACCATCAGGAAGCGCCGCCACGCGACGGGCATTGCTTTCGCTTGGGTCGGCACCAGGCAAGTACTTTTTCAGGAACCGTTGGTGAGCGACAGCGAGCAACTCAATCCATCTGAACTCGCACCCGCAGGGGCGACCCCGACGCTGGATCCGCTCGTACGCCGCTTCGCGGATTTCGGGACGCTGGGCGAAGCGCTGGATTATGCTGCAACGGGCGTCCGGGGTATGAATTTTCACGACGCTCGCGGAACGCTAACCAAGACCTACGCTTATTCCGAGTTGCGGGACGACGCGCTCGCCCATGCACATCGATTTCTCGGCCTTGGCCTGATCAAGGGCGACCGCGTGGCAATGGTCGCCGAAACAGGGCCCGAGTTCGCGGCCTGCTTCTTCGGCGCCGTCTATGCCGGTCTTTGGCCCGTGCCCCTCCCGTTGCCGACCAGCTTCGGCGGCCGGGACGCTTATGTTGCCCAGTTGCTGGTGATGCTGGAAAGCAGCGATCCTCGGCTCTTCCTTTTTCCGGGCGAACTCGCGGCATACGCCCAAGATGCCGCCGCGCAGCGCGGAGTAGAGGCCCGCGACTGGTCGAGCCTCGATCAGATCGCTCCTTCTGAAGGCGTTCTTCCTCAGTCTGCCAGCGGTGAGATCGCCTATCTCCAATATTCGTCGGGCTCGACCCGTTTCCCGCATGGGGTCGCAATCACGCATTGCGCTTTGCTCGACAATCTCCACGCTCACGGCATTGGGACCGAGTTGCGCGATACGGACCGCTGCATCAGCTGGCTGCCCTGGTATCATGACATGGGCCTCGTCGGCTGCATGCTTTCGCCGCTCGCGAACCAGGTCAGCGTCGATTATCTGAAGACGGAGGATTTCGCCCGCCGTCCGCTGGCCTGGCTCGACCTTATTAGCCGCAACCCGGGTACTAGCCTCTCTTATTCGCCAACGTTCGGATACGACATCTGCTCGCGCCGGATGAGTACCCAGACCCGCGCTGCCGACCGCTTCGACCTGTCGCGCTGGCGGATCGCCGGAAACGGCGCCGACATGATCCGGCCGGATGTCATGCAGGCCTTCGTCGATGCCTTCACGGATGCCGGGTTCAAGGCCCAGGCTTTCTGTCCGTCCTATGGCCTTGCTGAAGCGACTCTCGCCGTGTCCATCATGCCGCCGGGCGAGGGCATCCGCGTCGAGCTTGTCGAGGAGAGCGAGCTTTCCGGTGTGGGCACTCCGGAACAGGAACGCCCGCGCCGCTATCGCGCCATCGTCAATTGCGGAAAGCCGCTGAAGGGCATGGCGGTTGAAATCCGTGGCTCGGAGGGCGCGCCCCTCCCCGACCGGAGCATTGGCAAGGTCTTTTGCAAGGGCACTTCAGTTATGGTCGGCTATTTTCGCGACGAGGAATCGACGCGCGCCTGCCTCAGCGGAGACGGTTGGCTGGACACCGGCGACATGGGCTACATGTCCGGCGGCTACATCTTCATCGTCGGCCGCGCCAAGGACATGATCATCATCAACGGCCGCAACCACTGGCCGCAGGACATTGAGTGGGCGGTGGAGCAGCTACCCGGCTTCAAGTCCGGCGACATCGCGGCGTTCGCCATCACGGGCCCGACCGGAGAGGAAACCCCGACGGTGCTGGTCCATTGCCGCGTCAGCGATCCGGAGGAGCGCGGGCGTCTCCGCGACGATATCAAGGAACGCGTTCGCGCGATCACGGGCATCTCGCCCATCGTTGAACTCGTCCCGCCACGTACGCTACCCCGCACCTCGTCGGGCAAGCTGTCGCGCACAAAGGCGCGCAATCTTTATCTCTCTGGCGAAATCGTACCCTTCGACGTCGCCGCCTAGGCGCGAAAACCTCCGTTTGTCGAAAGTTGGCTCCTCTTTCCGAAAGAGGATTGCAATCACGCTACAAATGTAGCATCGCTACAAATGTAGCGCGACTAGGAGTGATTCGGTGCTGAACAAATTACCGCCCCGCGAACGGCAGATCGTCGACGTTCTTTACCGGGACGGAGAGCGCACGGTCGCGGAAATTTGCGAAGCCTTGCCGGTCGAACTTAGCGGCTCCGCAGTCCGCGCGATGCTGAAACGGCTTGAAGACAAAGGCTATGTGATCCGCTCGGAGTCGGATCGCGGCTACGTGTTCAGCCCGGCCGTCGCCGATAGTGTCGCTCGCAGAAACGCATTGAGCGAGGTCGTTCGCACATTTTTCAACGGCTCGGCGGCTGGTGCCGCGAGCGCCCTGCTCGGGATGTCCGACCGGCTGGAAGCGCGGGAGTTGGATGCCTTGGAGCAGATGATCGCGCAGGCGCGCGAAGCGAAGGGGACGAACTGATGGGTCCGCTAATCGCCATTGCGCTTAAGTCGCTGATCGTCGCCGGCGGTGTCCTCGCGGTCCTTCGACTCGCCCAGAACCGCTCGGCCGCCGACCGCAGCTTGATCGCGCACCTGGGACTGCTGGCGGTCCTTCTGCTGCCGGTCGGCTCGCTCCTTCTTCCGCCGCTCGGCGTGGCTGGACCATCATTCCTTGCCGGCGAGCCGGACGCGATCGCGGCGTCCGCCGAGGTCATCGTTCCGGCCGTAACGCAAGTGACTTCGTTCGACACCGCCGCGATTGAGCCGGCCGCCTCGGAATCCGCTGTGTCTTTCTTGTCGTCCGTCAACCTCCCCATTTTACTTTATGGAATGCCAGCGCTGATCCTCTTTGGACTGACGCTGGTGGCCCTGATCCGCCTCGGCATTCTCAAGTCGCGCGCCAATGTTCTGGTCGAGCCAGAATGGGTCACCGCCTTGGCCCGCGCGCAGCATCGGATGGGATTCAAGCACGGCACCGCCTTGCTCACCAGCGACGAACTCCCGTCACCGATCAGCTGGGGCGTCGTCCGACCGATTATCCTGCTCAACAGCGAAGCCGCAAAGGCGCATAGCCAAGCCGAGGCCGTCATCGCCCATGAGCTTGCGCACGTCGCGCACCTCGATTGGGCCAAGCTGCTGCTTGCGCGGGTCGTCATCGCCCTGTTCTGGTTCAACCCGCTCGTCTGGGTGCTCGCTCGCGAGGCGCACCAACTGCGCGAAGAGGCGGCGGACGACAGCGTACTCTCCGCCGACATCCAGGATACCGATTATGCGCAGTTGCTCGTCGGCGTGGCGCGGCATGAATGCCGCGGATTGCTGATCGGGGCGCATGGCGTGGCCCCCGCGAAGAACTCGCTGAGCCGTCGCGTTCGCCGCGTCCTCGACAGCGCGCTCGAGCGCGCCCCGGGCGGCTGGCGCTGGACTAGCGCCGCCGCCTTCTTCGCCGCCGGAATGGCTGTTCCGCTTGCCGCCCTCACCGTAGTTCCGGGTGTGCAGCCTGTGCCGGCGGCCGTATCCGCACCGGCGTTTGCCTCGGCAAAGGTCGTTGCACCAGTGACCGCGCAGGCAGAAGTCTCTTCAGCAAATCCCGTGGCCGCAGCGGAGCCTGTGGCCGGGACAAAGATTGTTGAAGCGGTCGAGCCGCGCGAGCAGGTCATGGTCACTGCCCACGGCCGGACGATGATGGTCGACAAGCATGGCCGTGCAATCGTCCGCGGTCGGGACGGGACCTTCATCGCCTCGCCTGATAGTAGCGTCGTAGCCTATTTGGACGGGAAGGCTCTTGCCGCTGCACGAGCGGGATCGGCAGTGTCCGTGAGCGGTTCGCGCATCGACACGGCGGTTGCCCGGCGGGCCGTCGGCGCTGACTCGGCTTACGCAAACGCACTACGTAACGCCTTGCCCGGCGTGCGGATTAGCGATGAGCAGCTTATCGAGCTCAAAGCCGTCGGAGTGACCAAGGACTATATTCGCAGCCTCGCCGCCGCCGGCTATCGTGGATTGCCGCTCTCGACATTGGTCGAACTGAGGGCGCTTCAGGTTACGGCGGGCGACATCTCCCGCGCCAAGAGGGCTGCGGGGCGGCTTCCGACCCCTCGTGAGATGGTCAAGATCAAGGCGCTTGGCATCACAACCGAGGATCTTGGGGACGACCCAAATCCCGACCCGGAACCTCGCCCGGATCCGGACCCTGACGAAGGTTCGTAATTGGGGCTGACGTCCTGAACTAACACAAGAAAATACTGACTTTTCAACGTCCCGAATGGGGCGAGCGGGCAAGCTTTGCCCAAAAGACGAGAAGGAGAGTTAAGATGATGCGGTTCCCGATCTTCCTGGCTGCCATTGCCGCCTCCACGATTGCCGTCACCACCACGGTTGACGCCGCCGAACCGACGGAATTCAATTTCCGGCTTACCGAGGAGGGAGACGGCGCGAACATTCGCGCTGACTTTCGCCGCGTCGATCGCGAACATAGTCAATGGAACTCTACCTTTCGCCTCGCAGACCTCGCCGGGCTTGAGCGGTCACAGCTACGCGCCGCAGGCCAATCACCCGTGCAATTCGCGGTCGTCCGGGACGCGGGCAGGCTCGACTGCGCCGGCACAGGCGCAAGCGGCAAAGCGACTGGCCGCTGCCGGTTCACGGCCGACCAGGCGTTCGTCGATTATCTTCGAACCAGTGGCGTTACGCGCCTATCCGGGGAGGATGCTTACGCCATGACCGCGGTCGGCGTTCGCCGCGATCTCGTCACTGCAATCCGCCAGGCCAGCTACCCCGCGCCAAGCGCCGAGAATCTCATCGCGCTGTCGGCGCTCGGTGCGGATCGCGAATATATCGATGACATGTCGGGTGCCGGCTATCGACCGGAAAGCATCGAACGCCTGATCGAGTTCAGGGCCCTTGGAATCACGCCTGACTACATTGCTGGCATGAAGCGGATCGGCTTCGGCCAGGCAACGGGCAGCCAGCTCGTCCAGTTCAAGGCGCTCGGAATCGACGCCGAATACATCGAAAGCGTGCGCCGGGCAGGCTACACCAACCTGCCGCCCAGTACGCTCGTCGAATTCAAGGCGCTCGGTATCACCGAAAGCTATATCGATGAGGTTCGAAAGGCGGGCTACGGACGGATCGAGCCAAGCAAGCTCGTCCAGATGAAAGCGCTCGGGATCGGTCCAGCCGATCTGCACGCGACGGAAGCGAAGAAGCGTTAAGCGTGACCGGGAGGGGCTAGTTCAATGCGTAAGCGTATTCGTTCCAGCCGCTGGCTGCTTATGGCCACGGCCTGTGTCGCCACATCAGTTGCAGGGCAGGCAAACGCCCAAGAAACCGCGGACCCTGCCGTCGCTCCTCCGCCGACACCGACGGTCGTCCCGACCGAAAGCGTGTCCAAACGCGTGTTTACGCCAGAGGATTTCGTCCGTTACGCCCCAAAAACGGCGTACGACATGCTTCGCCAGGTTCCCGGCTTCACCATCCGTGAAGCCGATCAAGAGCGCGGCCTTGGCCAAGCCTCGGAAAACGTGCTGATCAACGGCGAACGCATTTCCAGCAAGTCGGGGGGCGCAACCGCCGAGTCGCAGCGGATCAG
>Ga0247822_10000871_pt1 | contig 17444 bp, 14 predicted proteins | sample 13C_Cellulose_Da_FD_192423 | JGI IMG/M metagenome (GOLD analysis project Ga0247822, IMG submission 192423) | Soil microbial communities from agricultural site in Penn Yan, New York, United States - 13C_Cellulose_Day30 | ecosystem: Environmental > Terrestrial > Soil > Agricultural land | place...
TACAGTTGTAGCCGTCGCATTCTTTGGCTTCGTCGACGAGAGCCACACTGTAGTTCCTGCCGCCACTTCTTCGTTGCCCGACATCCTGTTATAGCGCTTCAACTTCTTAAGCTGAACACCATATCGTTGACTTATCTTCCACAGGTCATCGCCGGCAACTGCCGTATGATAATTGACCGACGCCCGTGCCCGCTTCTTGCCCAACAGATAATAAGTTTCCTGCTTCAACTGATCGCGGCTGGAAATATCGTTCCACTTTACAAAATCATTTAGCTCAACTCCGGCGCGCGCAGCTAAAGTAGCAGGCGTCTCATTTGACTCCGGACGGATAGCAGAGATCCCATTGATCTTGGTACGCCCTTTCAATGCCGATACCGTTGCCGTCTTCGTGGAGGCGGCAGGTACGGCAACCGTTGAGGCTACAGGCTGTGAGGGAAGTTCAGGCGCTACGCCATCACCTTTCATGGGAATAAGAACCGTGTATGAACGATCACCGGGAATGGTCCCCCTCTTCGCCCACTTGTTATAGTTCATCAACTCAAGCTCGTCCACTGATACCTGACGTGCTAAATCTTTCAGACTGTTGCTGGCACTGTTCACATAGGGGACAACCTTGATCTGTCCTGGTCCGCCAACCGTAGCTTCGAAGGCAATCTTGTGTGCGAGAAACTTCTTCACATACCAGTAAGTATTTGAAGTAATTTCCATGCTCCTCTTTCCGTGCTGATCTTTATTAATACTGCGCATAACGCCACCAGCTCCCATCTGGTAGGCCTGCAACGCATATACCCAATTGTCGAAGAATGTGTTGTTCTTTTTAATGTACCGGCCCGCTGCACGGGTGGATGAGATGATGTTTAACCGCTCGTCAATTTCTTTATCAACCCGAAGCCCCATCTCCACAGCCGTGAAGTCCTTGAACTGCCAGAATCCTACCGCATTCGAAACGGAGACTGCATCAGCTATGAGAGCACTTTCCTGAAGCACGAGGTATTTGAAATCATCAGGTACCTGCTCCTCGGCGAATACTTTCTCAATTAGCGGGAAGTACGTGCGTGCGCGCTCCACCTTGATCATATGATGACGGGGAGATTGCGTCAGCGCATTGACATCTTTTTGAATTTCGCGTCGTGCATCGTCACGGATCGTGAGCGTCATGCCCGCGAATTCCATCTTGTGCGGTACTTCCGGAGTTTGCGCCGCTGCCGTAATGGCAACAAAAAGTAGCGCCAGCGTTAGTCTCATAAGCTAAAAGTTCTGCAAAGATAATTTTCTTATGATTAAAATCCCATCTCTGATAGGAAGAAGTACCTCCTCCACGCGCGGATCTGATTTGATCTTCTTATTAAATGCATCCATCACCATGCCTTCTCTTTCCATTTTATCCGGTAATACCTTGCCTTTGCGAAGAACGTTATCAACGACTATCACTCCCCCTACACGCAACTTCTCGATAACAAGGTCGAAATACTTCCCATAGTTCGACTTATCGGCATCGATAAAAACGAGATCCAATACGGCATCAATCGAAGGAATCAACGATAAGGCGTTCCCGATCATATACTGAACGCGCGAACTCAGTCCCGCCTCCTCAAAATATCCTCTCACCCGCGACTCAAGCTCTTCATTCTTGTCGATCGTTATCAGCCTTCCATCTGGAGCCAGTCCTTCCGACAGGCAGATGGCCGAATAACCCGTAAACGTACCAATCTCCAGCACCACGCCTGGTCTGATCATGTGACTGATCATCGAAAGCAGTCTGCCCTGCAAATGCCCCGACAACATATTAGGTTGTAGCACCTTCGCGTGCGTGTCACGATTGATCTTCGCCAGCAAAGGACTCTCTGCCGTCGTATGATCTTCAGCATAACGCTGCGCATCCGGATTAATTATCTCCATAGTTGAGACAAAGATAAAGGGCGTTTGACAAATATTAAGAACTACAGGCATGATCAGCAGTCCAAAGCTCTATAAGTCATACCAACTTTTGCATTTTACATTCGAAGTTTTACATTTTGCGGTTAAATATTCTCAAACAACAGTAATTATTCTCAACCCCAGTTTCTCGAACAGCAGGCATCACAATCCCGCATAAAAAAAGGCCTCCGATAAGAGGCCTTTCCACATTACATATCAATTAACAATTCACTTCATCAGGGGTTCCATGTACAGGTAGCTCAACTTGTCCTCGTCGAACATTTCATTGGCTGCTTTCTGCATGCTCCGTGCTGTAACGGCATCTATCTTTTCAAACAACTCATCCAATGCGGGCACGCGATCCTGCTCCAGTACAGCGCGTCCCATCATCAGCATGATGCCGAGATTGTTCTCCTCCGATAATGCCAGCTGCCCTTTGATCTGATCCTTAGCCGAGGCAAGCTCAGAAGGACTTAGTCGCTTGGTGCAAAGCTTGTCCATCTCCCGGCGAATAAGCTTCATGCACTTCTTGACCTGGCTTGGTTCAGTACCAAAATAGATGGCAAACATTCCGGTGTCGCTATACGCATGATAGTGTGAGTCGATCGAATATACGAGGCCATGTTTCTCGCGTACCGACAAATTGAGCCTGGAGTTCATGCCAGGTCCGCCGAAAATGTTATTGAGCAAATAGAATGGTACGCGGCTCGCATGCTCCATGGGATAGGCGTCTCGCCCAATTGCACATCGCGACTGCTTGGCACCTCGTTGCAATATCTTTTCCTGTTGCTGGTAAGCGCTGAACTTCTTCCTGCGCGCATGAGAACGCAGTACAGGTTTCGGCTCGAGATACTTGATCGCCATCCGCTCCACTGCATCAAGTGTGATGTTACCCACGACACTGAATACAATCTTCCTGTTATCAGCATGCGCCGAAAAGAACGAGACAAAGTCGCGCTTCCTGAAGGCGCGTACAGTGTTCTCGTTGCCGAGAATGTTCATTCCCATGGGATGATTGCTGAAGATTACAGCCTCAAGCTCGTCTTGAATGGAATCATCGGGACTGTCATCATACATCGCCATTTCTTCAAGTATGACACCGCGTTCCTTTTCAAGTTCCTTGGTTGGAAACGTCGATTGAAACGTAATATCCGTAAGCACGTCAACAGCGCGTTCGAAATACCGGTCGCGCGCCGACGCATAAAATACAATCTTCTCTTTATCGGTGAATGCATTAAGCTCACCCCCGATCGAATCAAGACTCTTTATGATGTCGAGTGATGTACGTCTCCTCGTACCTTTGAACGCCATGTGCTCCCAGAAATGCGCAATACCCTGATTCACGGTGGTTTCATCACGGCTGCCGATGCCGAGGAAGAGCCCGCAGTGTACAATATTGGTGGAAGGCACGTGTTGATACACCACCCTTATGCCATTGGAAAGAGTAAATATTGCATTGTTTTTCATCGGTATCCTGATAACATGTTACTGCTGGGGTAGTGAAAATCGTTAGAAAAAAATCAAACAAAAAGGACTTTTCCAGAACTAATTCTGCAAATACAAAAGCCGTTTTTTAAGCGTCCCAGGCAGGTTTTTCAAAGTGTAAACACAAGTGTCGCAGGGACGAACACAAATGACCGAATGCGGGCAAACGGTTGCGAAGTTGCACCCATTTTAGCTATAATTATTGCGGTTTTTGTGGCACAGAAATGGAGGATGCGCCTACATAACGTCCAAACGAATACAGTCATGAATAATATGGATACCACGCAAAAAGTCCGAACCTGCTTCACGATCACCTTTACGGACGAGCAGTATAGCCGTGCCAAGGGGTACATCGAAGACATGAAGAAGCATCCGCACCGTATTTTCTGGCAGGGAAAACAGGGAAAAACTGACGATGAGCTGATCATTGAACAGATTGCCCACCGGATCCTTTCAGGCTTTTACAACAATGAGCCTTTCAACGCAGCCAAACATATCATGCGTATGGACAGCTCTACGAAAGTGTAAGCATGGAAAGATTCTACTAGAGCTCTCTTTCCGATGAACCTTTGCTGATAATCTTGATGCAGGGTGTATACGAGAATGGCCGCCTCGGATCTAAGAACTAGATCCGCCCTAATACCTTTTTTATCAGTCCATCCACAACCTTATTCGGGTCTTTTGAGAATTGCTGCTTCGGCCGGTTCGCGATAATAGCGTTTACGCTTAGTACTTCGTGTCCCAGCAGCCGGGCCATCGCATAATAGCCAGCCGTCTCCATCTCAAAGTTCGTGATCTTGAAATCACTGGACTTATGACAATAATTGCTAAGGTCGTTCGCGAGTGTAGGAAACTTCAACGGTATCCGTATCTCCCTGCCCTGAGGCGCATAGAAGCCGGGTGCTGTAATGGTATTGCCGGCAACCATATCGGCAGCATATTGTGTGCGCAGCACAGATGAGCCTCTTACAACGTATGGGGTAAACGGCATGCCGGTCTTCTTTTGTATGTCCTTGCCTACGCTCTGTTCCAACGCATCCATGGGCAACTCGTAATAGTTCATCAAACTATCAAAGCCAACTGCATACTCGGTAACAAGATGTGAATCCAGCGGGATATCCTCCTGCAGCGATGCCGACGTACCGATACGAATGATTTTCAGCTTCCGCTTCTTGTTTCTCACCTCGCGTGTCTTAAGATCAATGTTGATCAAAGCGTCGAGTTCCGTAAAGAAAATCTCGATGTTGTCGGTCCCCATGCCTGTACTGATAACAGTAACGCGACGGCCTTTGTATTTGCCAACATGGGTGATGAACTCGCGCTTGTTCATCTCGAATTCAATGTCGTCGAAGTATTGACTGACGCGGTAAACACGTGCAGGATCGCCGACAGTTATGATCGTATCGCTAATGTGTTTAGGCAGCAGATTGAGGTGATAAACACTGCCATCCGGATTGAGAATAAGATCCGTCTCTGAAAGCCTGGCCATACCTTCCCTCAGGATTTAACCGTTTGTGCCGGATTGCCAAACACGGTTTCACCGGCCTTCACAGGTCCTATGACAACCGAGCCTGCCCCTATGCGTGCACCTTTACCGATGCTGATACCGCCAACAACGGTTACCCCTGATCCAATAAAAACTTCGTCAGCAATTTCACAACCGGTGTTCACAACACTGCCCGCACCAACCTGAACGAAATCTCCAAGCTTTGCTTCTGGTCCTACCACAGCACCACTCTGCAGAATACAGTGATTGCCTATGGACGCACCCGCACCCACCGCGACGCGATGGTCAATAATATTTCCATGTCCGATAGACGCAGACTTTGCTATAATGCCGTGCTGCGAAATAACATTTACTGGTTGCACATGGCGGCGCTCATGGAGCATCGTCACAATGCTCTTACGAACTTTGTTATCATCGATTGCAACGACGGCGTCACACTTCTTCCCTATCAGCTTCAGATAACCATCATCGTCCGTGCTACCCATCACGGTGATCTCGTCAATGACCTCGTTGTGAAGCTTCTTGTTGTCGTCCAGGAAACAATAGATGTCGTTCCCATTGGTTTCGAGGATGTCTTTGGCCTGCCGACCCAGATAATTAGCTCCAAAAATGATGACAGGATTCTCCATGGCAAGTATACAGATGTGCGGCAAAGGTAGAATTTCGGTCTGCTATCAGGCAAGGCTCCCCGAATATCTTTGCATCATCTGTAACATCCTGATAACGAAAGGATTTCGCACAAGCAGAATCGTGACCAGGAAGGGAAGGAACCCCACTTTGTATCGTGAAAGGGTTCCAAAGTTTGGAACTGACAACGCCAGAAAGCCGGCCAGCACCACTGCGTAAACGATTACCGTTATGATCAACAGTCTGTATGGACTACTCCAGAAGGTCCTCATGTTCAATAACGCGCCAAACGATAGCAACAGCAGAAGTGTGTTTTCGACGGCCGCAAGGATCTGCAAATCAGAAGACGCTTCCCATAACATAGGCCGAAAAACTCCTGAAAATATGGCCTTTGGTGCATGGTACAGCAGTGAAAAAAGATCAGGCCGGAGGTCGTCATAGTATATGAGGTCTTCCGGTTCCGAGACCTCATGAAAAATGCGATAGTTATCTACCATCACATCCATGAGTGCCTGTGGATGGAAGTTAGGGTGAAGCGAGGCGATCATCGTCAGTGGAGCAACCATCAGCATTAACCAGATCAGAATTTTTAAAGCAAGCCATCGCGGCCCAAGTCCCATCCGGTAGAGATTGTGCACTAACAACGACGCGATCGCGACTGGTGCCATAACCCCAAGGAAATAATACTTGAGATTCCACACAACCCACGCAGCAATGGGAATGAGAATCACTTGCCACCAACGGACTCGGGCCCCGAACCAGCCGCTTACAATACAGCCGGCAAGAAAAAATATGCCCGCCATGGCAAGGGATTCTTTCATTAGACCGGAGCTCCAGAACACTGCTGATGGGAAAAACAGGACACCAACAACGGATGGCCAATACGCCGCAGGAACAAAACGTTCTACCCGGGTCACCAGGAACCACGCCGCCAGAAAAGAAATAAACGAGAAATAAGCAGCAGTGATCCAATAGTTATTATCGGAAAGGAGATTGAACACACTTGCAAGCTTGATGAGAAACAGTGTTCGCGGCTGTTCGTTTGCATCGATGATAAGCGTTGGCTGAACACCACCCTTCCAGAGATATTCGAGGTAGCCGCCTGGATCTTTTCTCGCCAGGTCTGCAAGTGCGCTTGAATCTTTGAAATAAAGGATAGTATCTCCTGCGCCTTCGTAGTAGAATACATAAACCACTCCCAGGCAAACTCCCGCGCCAAGCTTCATAAACAGGGCTGGCCAGAACACAGCCTTTGAAAGCATCGTCTGCCTGCGCCACAGGAGAAAGGCAATGGAGCCGATCAGCAACAAATTAACAAAGATCAGCAGCAGCGTCACGTCATTGATGGATTTACGATCGACGCCCCAATCTTGCAGTCCAGACATCGCCTGCGTAAACAATATCCGTTGTTCAGTTGCACCAGCGCCTGCGAGTCAAATGCATTCTTAACTGTGAACCCGAGTTGTTTCCAATGACGTGTGATCATGTTGGATTCAGGATGAACCTCCTGCAAGATAGCAATGGCCCGCTCCACATGTAAATCTTCACCTCTTGATCTTCCATAGGCCACAAGAATCGGAATTACTGAATTGATGATGATATTGTCAATACTGGCGTCACCCAATTGACTTACCTCCTGGCGTTGTGTCTTGAAAAAATGATAGTGTTTGATCCAGTAAGGAGATTGGCCTACGGTAAAAAACTTTCTCAGCTCCTGCGCCGACCGACAACCTATAAGATGGGAAAAGAAATTTTTCCGCTGATATATCAATGCGGCAGATTGCGCAAGTCGCAATGTTGGAAAGTTAGCCGGACGCAGTCGCAGGAAACGCCACTGCACGCGGTTAACGCGACGCTCGTGAAGCTGATACTTTCGCGCAAGCATCGTGTATTCACGCCGGAGGGTAGCGTAATAGGCATCCACCCGTATATCCTCCTGCAGAAACCCTGACTGACCAAACATTAACGCTTCCACTTGTTCAGGCTTATCGGAGTGGCGCATCAGTATCTTAAACGGCAGCGCCTGCGCAAGCTGAAGAAAAGGATCGCCGTTTACCATGAACCCAAAATTTTTCATGATGGTCTGATAGGCAGTTTCCTCCCAGTCATTGTTGTTACGTGTAAGCCGGCGAATGATCGACGCAGCTTTATGCTCAAGACGTTCAGCGAGCGCGCAATCCAACATGTCGAATTTAATGATATCCCGAACAACTGGCAGCAGCCCGGAACAGGGAACTGAATCGGGATTGCGCATCAGCCTACCGTACTGAAGCACCAGAGAGTCGCTGATTCGTGGCCCAAGTTCCAGGGTAGGAATGAGTGAACCATCGGTGCGGCTAACATGAAGGTCATTCTTCCAAACGACATGCAGTACAACGTTATCATAGGCGGGATCCGAATTGTGCCGATGATCGATCCATCCGGATGAAAAGATGTGTATCTCGACACTTCCCACCCACTCGATGTCGCCTACTTTCACTCTTGCCTGAAAAAAATCCGGTCCCGAATGCGTATTGCGATATCCGGTATTGAATATGATGAGGTTATCTCCAACGGTGGTGGTCAGAGCGGACTTATCAAAGTATTGAAATTGCCAAACGTAGTGGAGAAAAGCTTCTGTCACGACAACGGTTTCATCAGCGCCTTATGCCGATGTACCGCGAATTAAAACAGGAAACTGAAATTCAAATCAGCTATGTGTCGATTGTCAGGAATTCTGTTGTCTATGGAAAATCAGATGCTGTCGGATTGCCACCAACCGGCACGGCTAATTCTCATGCATACCTTGTGAGCAGCGATTCCATTTCATCGCGAACGTTGGAAGCTTCAGTCGCTGCCTTCGTCGCAAAATCCTTATCACCGGAAGCATAAATGATGGCCCGTGAAGAATTGACAATGAGCCCGCATTGCTTATTAAGTCCTGCTTTGGAAACCTGGGCAAGGTCTCCACCCTGGGCACCGATGCCCGGCACCAGGAAAAAGTTTTCAGGAGCCAACGCCCTGATCTCCTGCATGCGATCAGCGCGCGTGGCACCAACTACATACATCAACTGATCCGGTGTCGCCCACTGCTGCGAGCGACTGATCACCTCTTCATATAACTTTCGTCCATCCGACGATTCGAATAGTTGAAAGTCAGCACTGCCGGCATTCGAGGTATGAGCCAGCAGGATAGCCCACTTGTCTTTATACAGGAAGGGCACTACGGAGTCCGCTCCCATGTAGGGTGCAACAGTGATAGCATCAAAGTTCAGATAATCAAAAAACGCCTGCGCATAGAGCGACGCGGTATTGCCGATATCACCGCGCTTAGCATCTGCTATCGTGAATATATCATTGGGTATGTACTCGACCGTCTTTTGCAACGACTCCCATCCCTTTGGTCCCATGGCTTCATAAAAAGCTAAGTTCGGCTTGTACGCGATGCAGTACTCGTGGGTGGCATCGATGATCTGTCTGTTGAATTCGAATATGGGGTCGTCCGTCGCGAGAAGATGTTTGGGTATCTTGTGAATGTCAGTATCAAGTCCAACACAAAGGTAGCTTCCCTTGCGTTTGATCTGCTGAAAAAGCTGTTCTCGGGTCATGTGGCGCCTCAGGAAGATTTCGATCTTAGCGGAGATCGATCACCTCAACTCCAGGATATTTCTTCGGGTCGAATGAGAATACACCGTCGTCGATCTTGGCATTAGGAGTGAACTTGGAGATCGTGTATTTATAACGGTTGCCTCCTTTGTCGAACAGCGTAAAACTCTGAATCGTCTTTTCCTTTTTGTTGATCAGCATTTTAATCTTAAAATACTGTGTCTCCTTCTTCTCCGGAACCAGGTCAATTTCTTCACACATGATACCGCTCTCTACGCGATCCTGGAGATACAGGTACTTGAAATTCTTCTTATAGATCTCGTGAATCTTCGATGGATTTACATCCTCCGAGGTTGGATCATAGTTGTCGATATTCACTTCCTTCGCTTCAGGAAGGTATGTCCAGATCGTCGCACCATTGTTGATCACCTCCTGTTCAGGAAGGGTCATCCGGAACTTGTCGCCTTTTACGGTAATCTTACCCTTGAACTCCTCGTTAATCTTGTCGACGTCGTTGGTCAGATTGCAGGCGATGTTGGCCTCGAAAGCAGGGATGGACTTGTACTTCTTGCTCATGGCGTCCAGAATCTCCAGTGCCTTGGGATCGTACTGAGCCGACGCCGCAATCGTAAGCAGAAGTGCTGCGCAAGCGAAAATAAGGTTTTTCATTATCGTGACAGAGCTAATATGGTGTTGCAAAGTTATGCCTGGCTGTGTTTTTCCTTCAAAGAAGTCAATAATTGTTCCAAACTATACTCATCCTTGATCAAAACTTCCCTGGCCTTGCTGCCCTCAAACGGTCCCACAATGCCAGCGGCTTCCAACTGATCAATAAGTCGTCCAGCTCTGTTATAGCCCAGTTTTAGCTTCCGCTGAATGAGCGACGTACTTCCCTGCTGGTGATTAACAATCAACTTTGCCGCGTCTTCAAAAAGCGCATCCCGTTCGGAAAGATCTACGCTCGCCGGTCCACTTTCTTCATCACCTTCAAATTCCGGCAGCAGGTAAGCCGAATCGTACGCACGCTGCGAGCCAATAAACTCGCAAACCTTTTCAATCTCCGGAGTATCTACAAACGGACATTGCAGACGGATAACATCTGATCCCGATGAAAGCAGCATATCGCCCTGCCCTACCAGCTGATCAGCGCCACCCGAATCAAGAATGGTGCGTGAATCGACTTTGGACGTTACACGGAAGCTAAGGCGGGCGGGAAAGTTGGCTTTGATCACGCCCGTAATGACGTTTACAGATGGCCGCTGCGTAGCAACCACGAGATGTATCCCAATGGCACGCGCAAGCTGCGCCAGACGCGCAATCGGGGTTTCCACTTCCTTGCCCGCGGTCATCATGAGATCCGCCAGCTCATCAATCACCAGTACTATATAAGGAAGAAACCTATGACCTTCCTTGGGGTTGAGTTTGCGGGATATAAACTTCGTATTGTACTCCTTCAGGTTACGGGCCCCCGCGTCCTTGAGGATTTCGTAACGGTTTTCCATCTCGATACACAGCGAGTTCAAAGTATGAACCACCTTACGCGTATCGGTAATAATGGCCTCCTCACTGTTGGGAAGCTTGGCCAGATAATGCCGCTCCAGTTTGCTGTAAAGCGACATTTCAACCTTTTTCGGATCCACCAATACAAACTTCAGCGTCGACGGATGGCGCTTATAAATAAGCGAGGTGAGGATGACGTTTAGCCCGACGGACTTACCCTGTCCGGTCGCTCCTGCCACAAGCAAGTGAGGCATCTTTGCCAGATCGATAACCAATACTTCGTTGGAAATCGTCTTACCCAAAGCGACCGGCAGTTCCTTATCTGTCTTGGCAAACCCTGACGAGCCGAACACCGATCGAATGCTCACCATCTCACGATTCTTGTTCGGCACTTCGATACCTATCGTGCCCTTTCCTGGTATCGGCGCAATGATACGAATGCCCAAAGCCGCGAGGCTAAGAGCGATATCATCTTCCAGGTTCTTGATACGTGAGATCTTGATACCGGCGTCCGGTACAATTTCGTATAACGTCACCGTTGGGCCGATAGTAGCCTTAATGCTCTGAATTCCAATCTTGAAATTCACGAGTGTAGCTACGATCTTGTCCTTGTTCTGGTTAAGTTCATCCTGCGTAACGCCCGCCTTACCTGTATCATATTCGTTCAACAGTTCAAGCGGCGGAAACTTGAATCCACTCAACTCAAGTGTGGGGTCATAAAGACCCTGCTCCTGCACTAACTGTTCAGCAAGCTTCTCGGTCTCGACAGACTCCTCGACAACGAACAGCGGCTCCGTTTTTTCCTTTCTAACCTCAACGCGGGACTCTGGTCTCGAAACGGATTTCTGAACATCAAGCTTTATCTCACTCGCAGGAGGAACGACTGCTGGTTCTGCAACACTCGCAGCCGGTGGTTCATCATTCAGTACCTGGTCACCCGGCCAATTATCCTTATCATCGATGTAGGTAGTTAACAGCGGCTCATCTTCTTCCTCAGACGAAGAGTCGAGGATTGCATCGTTTCCGATTGGCTTGGGATCCTTGATCAGCAGCGGAATACTCGTCACATTAAAGAAGAAAATGATGAAAATAAACAGCGACATAATCAGGATGAGGAAAGTCCCCCAGCCGAATAAGCCGTCGCTCAGCAGCGAGAGCTGATAGCCCAACCCGCCACCAAGAAAGCTCCACTCACTGATGCCGTCGTTGATCATGGTCATATAGCCTAACAGCAGACTTAACCACAACCCTGAAAAGATCGTCAGGATCGTATAAGAAAAGATCCGTACGGGTTCACGATTGAAGACAATCTTGTAGCCGACGAAGTACAACAGAGGAGGTAAGAAGAATGCTGCAATCCCAAACCACCGGAAAATGAAGTAATGAGAGGTCAGCGCGCCGTAGTAGCCAAGCCAGTTTTGCGCTTCCTGACCTGAATCTATCATGCTCACATCCCGGGCCTCAATGACGCTCTGGTCTGCTTGTCCCGTAAAAAGGAACGAAAGGAATGATAGCATAAGAAACAGAGATAGCAGCAGGAAGAAAAAGCCTGTAACAAGTTTCAGCCGTGGGTCTTTCAAAAATCCAAACGAGAATTTGGACTTACCCTTCGATGATCCCCTGCTCTTCTTCTCCTTCTCTGGCTTCTTGAATGTGTTCGACTTGTAAGTATTCTGTGCCATTCTACTTAATCCCGCAAAACTAATTAAAAAAGTTGGTTTGATTACCTGTCTGTGAGCGATAACTGATTATGGTATCAACGCCAAACGATACTGGGGAGTATAGAAGACTCATAGAAGCTTACCTTATTCCCTCCTCATTGATCGATCAGACAGCGTGTCGCCGCCACCTTCAGGTAGCAATCATGGCTGTCACTTCAGTCAAACTTGCACACATGTATTATGCGTTACTCCATAAGGAACCTCAATCGTGTCGTTATGTTTCTTATCGCTGATTACTCTGTCTACCCGAAAAAAGTTTAGGTGATCGCTGTGATTTTTTTTACTTTAAGACCGGATTTAACTTTTTTCCTGCATGAGAGATTTTACTCAGCACGGCAAGTCCGTTGGGTTACTACTGCTATTTTTTTCTTCCTTTCACCTTCTGCTCGCTCAGTCTGACTCACACAGGACGGATGCCTGGGTAACGGACAATTCAGTCTCTCGTGTGGAGCATTCAAATGGATATACCATGTTGTCCGGCAGCTTTTCATCGCTAAGTAAATATTCAGGCGGAGCGATCTATACCGACGTGGCTACTGGAGAAACGATGGATGAAACATGGCCGAAAGTCAATGGTCAGGTTATGGACATCATTTCCGATGACAACGGTGGCTGGTACATCGGTGGATATTTTGATAGGGTGGATACAGTTAAGGCAAACAACCTGGTGCATATCAAAGGTGACAAGACCGTTGATCGCACCTGGAAACCTAATCCTGACAACGCTCCGTCCGCGCTGAAACTCAACGGTACGACCTTGTATGTTGGAGGCTATTTTAGTGAGATAGCCGGAGAGCTGCGTAACAATCTTGTTTCATTCAATACTTCAACGGGTGCACTAAACGCATGGAACCCCAACCCGAATAGTTGGATAAACGATCTGGAAATCTCCGGTTCGTCGTTGATCGTCAGTGGCTCATTTACACTGATGGCTGCTAACGTGAGGACACGTCTCGCATCTTTTGATATGGTAACCGGCTCTCTCACCCCCTGGGCACCCAACGTAAACGCCCAGGTTGGACGAATAGCTGTTGATGGTACCGGAGTATTTGCTGCCGGTGATTTCACCAGCGCGGGTGGGTCAGCACGAGTGGGTCTTTCGCGGATCGATCTAACGTCAGGATTGGCTACTGCTCCGGCGATAACATTAAACAGCGGAGGATACGTAAGCGATATTCAGGTTGCTGGTGGTACCCTGTATCTCGCGGGCTCCTTCACAACTGTTAACGCCACCGCTCGCAATCATCTGGCTTCGGTAAATATTGCAACGAATGCTGTAAACACCCTAAACCTGAATCTGACAAACGACGACTACGTGAGTCGGATCGCCCAGGATGGAACGACATTATATCTGATTGGAACATTCAATACGATTAATGGGATAGCGCGGAATAACGCAGCAGCAGTGAACAGCACAACCGGTGTATTGGTCAATTGGGATCCATCGACGCAAGGCTATCTAAACACAGTACTCCCCACTTCATCGGGAGTTTGGATTGGTGGATCCATCACTACGTTTGGCAACAATGCGTATAACGGGTTCGTGCTGATTGAAGAAACGACGAATACGTTGTGGCCGTACCAAACTGACGTCGGTGGCTACATCAATACCATCGCGGTAAAGGATAATGTTGTGTATATCGGCGGACAATTCAATAGCATCAACAAAACTCCACGTTCTAATCTGGCCGCCCTAGATCTGCGCACGGGAACCCTGCTGCCCTGGGATCCGGGCGTATATGGCCTGAGTATCACTGACCGGACGGCTGTTGTTAACAGTATTAAGATAAAAGACAATCTATTGTTTGTGGGTGGCCGGTTCTACGCAGTTAACTCTATGGCTACCGTCAGGCCGGCATTGGCGGCAGTCGATCTGACCACCGGTGCTGCCACTACCTGGAACCCACTTGTTGGCGACGGCAAAACCATGAACGAGTATGTGAATTCAATAGAGATTTCAGGGACCACCCTGTATGCAGGAGGGCTATTTAATCTTCTCAACCTTAATACCACCAGAAACAACGTAGCCGCTATCAGTACCGAAAACGCAAACATCCTGGCATGGAATCCCAACAGTTCCGGAGAAATTTTTCGGATACAAGCAAACGCATCAACGGTATACGTAGCTGGGAGTTTTCCAAATGGTATCGGCGGTGTTTCCCGGCCACATGGCGTTGCAGCAATCGATGCAGCCGGAACGGTCACTGTATGGAACCCGACGTTCGACGGCAATGTATATGATCTGACACTTCAGGGAAACAACCTGTTCGTTGGAGGCTACTTCTCGACAATTGATAACAAGTTTAAGCCTGGACTCGCATCCTTTAATACAACAAACGGCTCACTCAACAACTGGACACCAGACATCGAAGACGACGGCGAAGGAGGATACAGCACCAATACACTATCGGCATCAACGTCGAGGCTATTCGTTGGCGGTTATTTTCAGCGCGTAGGCGGTGAGTTACGGCCGTACTATGCCGAGTACGACCTGTGCCCGGGCAAACCAACTATCGTCCTGACCGGCAATACTTTTTCGACAACAGCTACGGGTAATTTGCAGTGGTACGCTTATGGACAACAAGTGCCCGGTGAGACCGGATCTACGTTCGAAGTTAGTCCGATTGAATATGGCGTATATGCTGTATCCGTGACGGAATTCGGATGCGAAACGATCTCGGACGACGCTATCTATGCGGTTACTGCCCTGGAAGCCACAAGTGAGAGTCCCTTAAACGTCTACCCTAACCCGGTTGAAGATGCCCTTATCCTGGAGATGCCCGTAACAACGCAGCCACTTAACATCACTATTACCGATATGATGGGCAGAGTGTTACTATCGGAACGAAACACCATTATTCATCCGGTGTCCTTTTCAGGATATAAACCGGGCACTTATGTGTTGGTGGTCCAGGCTGGCGATGCGCGCTACGTTAAAAAAATTATGAAGGTTAGATGAATTGGTTTGCCATGCAAAATAGTTATACCCGAATTAGAACTTTCGTCGTCCGGATCATCATTGCGACTTTCATGATCAGCGGCGCATCCTGTGGAAGTGATATCCCCGATTGCCCAAGTAAACTATGTACGCTTGCAGGAGGATGGCGGTTGGTTGAAGTTCGTGTAAATGGAGTCAAGGATACATCGCTTGACATCAGCAAGTATCGGCTAACCCTTCATATGCCCAGCCCTAACACCGCCGTCGTTGCTGACTTCGATCGGACCAATCCAAGCGGACGACAAGACGCAGGTAAGTGGGAACTGACCAACAACAATACGGTATTGTCGCTTCGGCCCTCACAAAGCTCACAGGAAGACTATGTGATCGATCATCTTACTCCCAGGCAAATGATCCTCATCACCGACCTGGCAGAGAACAAAACGGGACGCGATGAATATGAATTTATCCTCGAACCATTCTAGGCATTATATAAACCGAACACAACTTTATCCGCGATGAAGACACTTTTGCACATGATCTTTACATCGGTATTCGTAACAGCTATCAGACCGCGGGGCATCGTTCGCAGAATAGGTATGCCCCTGGTCCTTCTGACGACAATGGCGGTCGCCACTGCGCATGCCCAGATCTGGTATCTGGGGGTTAAGGCCGGTCCGACACTCTCCAATTACAAGACTAAAACTCCCTGGAAGGAAGCAACGAATATAGGCTATACATTTGGTGGAGTCGCCTATAAGCAGATATCTGCCAACTGGGGGCTGGGCGCAGAACTCCAGTACATTCAGAAAGGATATTATCACAAAGTCTGCAACACAATAACAGACAGGTTGCGCGCTCAATATCTGGAGATCCCAGTCATGGTCGACTACGCCTTCATTGTGCCGGGCTTGCGGAATTTCAAGCTCCACGCCAACGTAGGGATATACGCAGCCTACTGGCTTAGCGGAAAGTATCAGACCGAAGGTTATCTCCGGGGAAGCGAATCAGAGAGCTTTGATTTCGGCGCGAACAACGCCAAGCGATTCGACTTTGGCCCAAATGTCGGCGGACGTATCGAATATATATTGAAGAATGCAAGCCTGTCGCTTGACCTTCGCTATGAACTGGGAATTATCGACCTGCAGAATCGTATCAATGATAATACAAACAACAATAACCGGGCATTCATCATTGGCATCAGCTATATGAAACCGATTGGAATGTAATTCCAAAACCATCTGCTTCAGTTTCTGCCATCTACTTCCGTGAGAGGCTGATGTTCAGAGTGAATCACAGTTAACCTATGTTAACTAACGAAAGGTTACAAAATTTCGGAGAAACCCTTCGGTAAATGTGACGTATTAATCACTCACAAACTCCAAAAAAACAGCTTTTATGCGTAACCGATTGATTTATTCGCTGGCTTTCGTCAGCGCTTTGTTCACTATTACCTCTTGTAACGACGACGATGATAAACCAGCATCACTTTTGGGCACCTGGAGAGGCGACAAGATCGAAGCCACTGCTAAGATCGAAGGCATTCCTACACCCATCTCCCAGAACGACGATGATTTTGAGGGACAGGCTGAATTTAAGTCTGACGGTACAGTAATCTTTCGCGAAGATGGCGACATCACAGAAGGAACCTGGGCACAAAACGGAAATAAGCTCATCCTTTCAGTTGATGACTTAGGTGACGACGATATGAGTGGTACTTACATCATCCAGGAACTTAACAACTCAAAGCTGAAGATCTACATTGAGAAAGAGACACTGATCTACGACGACGAGTCAGGAATGGAATTCCTTGCCGAAATTAAGGCAACGCTTTATTTCAATAGATAATCATACTAACTGACCGGTTGCTAGCCTTGTTCAACAATTGCCTTGTTGATTCTATTCACGAGGCCGGGTCCTTCGTAAATGAAACCCGTATAAAGTTGAATAAGGTTGGCACCGGCTTTTAGCTTATCCAGCGCATCCTTCGGCGTCATGATTCCTCCGACACCGATAATTGGATAGGCATCCCCTAACTTCTCTCTTAAATAACGGATCACTTCCGTCGATCGGCCCGCAAGCGGAGCACCACTCAAACCTCCATTGCCTATCTCCTCAACAAGTTTGACATCGGTTTTTAAGTCCGCCCTGGAAATTGTCGTGT
>Ga0247822_10000872_pt1 | contig 17431 bp, 21 predicted proteins | sample 13C_Cellulose_Da_FD_192423 | JGI IMG/M metagenome (GOLD analysis project Ga0247822, IMG submission 192423) | Soil microbial communities from agricultural site in Penn Yan, New York, United States - 13C_Cellulose_Day30 | ecosystem: Environmental > Terrestrial > Soil > Agricultural land | place...
GAAGACGCCAGCGCAAGTGCGCGCACTTGCGCTGGCGTCTTCACGGCGCCGGCGACGAGCAGCACGCCGTCGGTGGCGCGCCGGGCCGCGCGCACCATCTCGAGCGGGTCCGCCTCGGTCGCGCGGTACGCGAGCAGGTCCACGCCGGAGCAGCCGCGCTCGCGATACCGCCGGCAGTCGGCCTCGACGTCCGCCGCCGAGCCCGCGAGCTTCGTCGGATGGTCGAACGGCTTGCCCGGGAATGGCAGGTACTGCACCTGCGAGCCCGCGAGGATCCGTTGCACCTCGTCGACCTGCGTCCCGCCGAGCAAGCAGTCGACGCCGATCTCGCGCGCGATCCGCGCCGAGCGCAGCACCGCTTCGGGCGCCGGGCTGACGACCTCCATGTAGCTCGTCGCGCCGCGCGCCTTGATCCGGCGGTGCAGCTCGACGAGCACGTCGGGCGTGACGCCGACGTCCTTGCACCCGATGTGCTTGAGGGGAACCGACGCGATGTCGTCGAGGACATCGAGCGCGTCGGGGACCGTCTGGTCCGCCCGAGTCAGCATGAAGACGAAGTCCATGTCTTCAGTGACCACGCCACCGCGGGCTTGGCAACCGCGACGCGATTCGCGGCGGGAGTGCGCGATGCGCAGGTTTGGCTACAGCTCCTCGAGCGAGCTCATCAGCTTGGACGGATCCGCGCCGGCCTTCATGGCGCACCCCGCGAGCGTGACCAAGTCCGCGATCACCTTGTCGGTGCACGCGGCGTCGGTGCACTGACAGGCGCGATCGGCGAGCGCTTCGATGTCCGCGGTGACGTCCTTCTTGCACGCGGAGAGGTCAGGCGCGCCTCCCTCGGCGTGGGCGGCCGAAATCCACGCGAAGACGTCACTCGTAACGGTCCACATGTGGGTGATATCGTGAACGTCATGAGAGCGTCACTCTCGGTCGTCTTGTGCCTTGTCGCCTCCTGTGGTCCGCGGGAGGTCGATCCCGCCGCCGTGCTGATCGGCCTCGAGATTCAGCCGGCGAACGCCACGCTGACGTACACGGGCACGCCGGTCACGCTCGAGTACACCGCGATCGGCACCTACGCTGACGGGCACACCGCCGAGCTCACGGAAGTGACCTGGTCGCTCGATAGCGACGGCACACGCCTCGGCGCCTTCGCCGACGCGACGTTCGCCGCGAATGGCCAGGCCGCCGGAAAGGGCGGCGTGTTCGCCACCATCGAGGATCAGGTCGCGGCGACCTCGGTCATCGTCAACGTTCACCCGACACGCCTGGGCGAAGGCGTTCCACCCGACGGTGCGAGCAATTTCCCCGACGCGCCGCCGGTGGGCGCAGGCTCTCCGACGATCGTCTATCCGCTCGACAACGCCGTCATGCCGACGAGCGTGAAGTCGCCGAACGTGCAGTGGGAAGGCCCGGGCACCGACGGCGACCTCTACCGCGTGCGCCTCGTCGCGGGCAACGCGACCGTCGACACGATCCTCGCCGTCGCGCCCGGGTTCACGTTCGCGTCGCAGCTGACGCCCGAGGACTGGCGGCTCCTCGTCAACAGCGCCACCACCGGCATCACCGTCACCGTCGACCACTGGGATCCGACCAACGGCGCGAACGGCGGCACGCCGGTGAAGCTCGCGCTGATCCCCGCCGACGTCTCGGGCGCGATCTATTACTGGAACCTCAACGAGGGGAAGATGGAGAAGATCGACGCCAATGGGCGCTCGGTCGCGATCCCGAACCCGCCGGCGAACCCCAATGACGGGTCACGCTGCATCGCGTGCCACTCGGTGAGCAAGGATGGCCGCTACCTCTCGGGCTCGCTGTGGGGTGGTGGCCTGCAGGGCGCGGTGTTCGACATGTCCGATCCGACGATCACCACTGCGGATCCCGCGCCGACGCTGGCGCCGGTCTCGACCAGCTCGTACACGCAGCTGTTCTCGACGTTCAACCCCGACGCGTCGCGCCTGCTGATCAACGTCGGCCTCACGTTCAGCCTGATCGATCCGAAGACCGGACAGACGGTCCCCTCGAACGGACTGCCGACGGGCGCCGTGGCGCACCCGGCGTGGTCTCCCGACGGCCAGTCCGTCGTGTTCATCAACAACCACAATGGTCCGACGTGGGGCGTGGACTACACCAGCGGCGATCTCGCGATCATGTCGGCGACGCCGGGCGATGCGTTCGGACCGGCGACCACGCTCGCCCCGCACTCGCAGGACACCAACGGCTACACCGCGCCGTCGTGGCCGTCGTTCTCGCCGGACTCCGGCTTCATCGCGTACGGCGCCGGCACGCACTCGCGCGGCGACGTGAGCGGCACGCCCCACCCCGGCTCGCTGTTCGTGATCGATCGCGACGGCGGCACATCGCACGTCCTCGACATCGCGTGCGCGGGCCAGCGCAACTGCCACTTGCCGAACTTCAGCCCGTACGACGCGGGCGGCTACTTCTGGCTCGTGTTCTACAGCTTCCGCGACTACGGCAACGCGCAGGCGGGCACCAAGGGCACGCGGCGCCGCCAGATGTGGGTCACCGCGATCGACAAGGCCAAGCTCGCGAGCGGCCAGGGCGACCCGAGCTCGGTGCCGTACTGGCTCCCCGATCAGGATCACCTCACCAACAACATGAGCGCGTTCTGGGCGCTCCCCGCCCCGATCTTCTGATCCGCTACGGGCAGGCGGTCGCGCCGATGTGGAACGCGAGCGTCTCGACCGTGAACATGCAGCCCTCGGGATCGACGGTCACGGTCTGGCTCTGCAGGTCGCCGACGATGCCGCGGAAGGTCGCGTTGGTCAGCGTGCCCTCGACGGAGGTGCTGCACGCCGACGTCAGGTTCAACGTGCCCGCCGTGGCGACGTAGTTCGCGTCGGTGGTCATCGCCGTCAGGTCGAAGCGATAGGCCGCCCCGACGAACGGCGCCTGGCCGAGCGGAATCGTCGACAGATCGATGTCGGTGTCGAGCACCGGATCCGTCGCCGGATAGCCGATGATCACGGGGTTGATCGAGCCGTTGATGTTGGGCGAGATCGCGACCTGGACACCGCCCGAGCTATCGAGCTGATCGAAGTTCGTCGGTGTGAGCGTCGCGGGCACGAACGGCGTCGGGCACACGCATGTGGTCTCGCACGCCTGGCCGCCCTTGCACTCGACGCCGCAGTCGCCGCAGTTCATCTCGTCCTCGTTGACCGCCAGGCACGTGGTGCCGCACAGCTTCGTCGGCGCGCCGCACACGGTGCCGTCGAGGCCCGGCGCCTGATCGATCGGCGCATCGGCGGGCGAAGAGGAGCCGCCGTCGTCACCACAGCCCGCGAGCACGAGGAACAAGAGACCGAGTCGCTTCATGGGCGCATCCTGCGCCAATCGGCGCTAGCGGCGCCAGCGAAGAACGTCGATCGTCGCGGGCGATTGCCGGGCGCGGCCAGAGCGAGCACGACGAGCGCAAGGCGACGCATCTCCGGTCAACGCGCGGAGGGTCGTGCGTGTTCCCGCTCGATCCGGACCTACAGGATTAGTGGCCGCTCCACTGCGACTTCAGGAACAGCACCAGGCCAACGAGGATCGCGAGGGCGATGAAGACCGACTCGAGGACGTACGTCTTGGGGGCAGGACCGCTCACGCCCGGAACCTACACGATCTGCCCCGGCCCGCGAAGGGCTACTACGTCTCGGAGGACTGCTGACGCGAGGGCTCGAGCCGGCGATAGATCGATCGGCGATCGATGCCGAGGATGTGCGCCGCCTGCGTCTTGTTGCCGCCGACCGCCGCGAGCACGTGCCGCACGTACCGGTGCTGCATCTCGTCGAGCGTGAGCAGCTCCGCCGGCGACGCCGTGGACAGCTCGAGCCGCGTGCTCTTGTGTTCCAGCAGCTTGCGCGGCAGCGCGTCCGCATCGATCTCCTCACCGCGGCAAAGCGCCGCAGCCCGCTCGATGCAGTTCTCCAGCTCGCGCACGTTGCCCGGCCAGTCGTAGTCGACGAGCAGCTGGGCCGCCTTGCGCGAGACGCCGCGCACGAACGACTGGCGCCGGTTCGCGACGCGCTGGATGAACGCGTTCGCGAGCATCAGGATGTCGCCGGTCCGCGCGCGCAGCGGCGGCACGTGGATCGAGACCACGTTGATGCGGTGGAACAGGTCCTCGCGGAACCGTCCGGCCTCCACCTCGGACTCCAGCTCGCGGTTGGTGGCGACGATGATGCGTGCGTTGAACGGGATCTCGGTGTCACCGCCGACGTGGCGCACCGTCCGCTCCTGGAGCACGCGCAACAGCTTCGCCTGCATCTCGAGCGGCATCTCGCCGATCTCGTCGAGCAGGATGGTGCCGTTACCGGCCTGAACGAACAGGCCGTCGCGCGCGGACTTCGCGTCGGTGAACGCGCCCGCGACGTGACCGAACAGCTCGCTCTCGAGCAGCGAGGCCGGCATCGCGCCGCAGTTGATCGCGACCAGCGGCTCGTCCTTGCGCCGGTCCGACATCCGGTGCAGCGCCGTCGCGACCATCTCCTTGCCGGTGCCCGATTCGCCGTGGATGAGCACGGTCGCGTCGGTCGCGGCGATCTTCTTGATCATGCGGCGCAGCTCTCGCATCGCGGCGCTCTCGCCGATCATGTCCTCGAGGGCACGATCGGAGCCCGTCCCGGTCGCCTGGCTCAGGCGCTTGACCTCGCGCTGGAGCGCGAAGTGCTCGAGCGCGCGATCGATCGCGACCTCGAGCATGTCGCCGTTCACCGGCTTGGTCAGGAAGTCGTACGCACCGGCCCGCATCGCAGCGATCGCTGTATCGAGCTGGCCGTAGCCTGTCAGCACGATCGGTGCGCAGTCGGGGTAACGACGGTACAGCTGCTCGCACAGCTCGACGCCGGACATGTTCGGCATCTGAATATCGGTGACGACGACATCGACCGGATCGCGTCGCATGTACGCGAGACAGTCAGCGGCGCTCAGCACAGGCTCGGCGGTAAAGCCACGCTTGCGGAGCACCTCGCACAGGAGGAGCGCGTCATCCTCTGCGTCGTCAACGACCAGGACCTTTGCTTCAGCGCGGGTGATCCTCACGAGGAGCCACCATAGCGGCGATGCTCCGGAAGGCTCTTGCGAGGTCAGTAAGCAGTGCGTGAGAGCGGTGGTATTTCGGGAGCACCTCCTGATCGTGTGTGGCAGAGGTGAAGCCACGAGGCGTGCGGCGAGCGCCTCCGACACATTCAGGGGTGCAGCACGCACCCGCCGATCACCTCGCCGCTCCATTTCGCGCGCATCGCCGTCGCGAACTCGGCGATCGGGAACACGTGCGAGACGTGCGGGCGGATCGCGCCGGACTCGGCCCACGCGAGCACCTGCGCCTTGCGCGGCGCGCGCAGCGATGGATCGTTCACCGTCGAGATCACGGTCGGGCAGCCGAGGACGTCGAGCCCCTTCATCATGATGAGGTTCGTCGGCAGCACGTTCGCGTTCGGCGCACCGCGCAGCCCCTTGCCGCGCGCCACGAACGGCGTCGCCGCCCAACCGACGATCAGGAACCGCGCGCCGAACCGCACGCAGCGCAGGCTCTCGACCGAGATGTCGCCGCCGACGCCGTCGTACACCACGTCGACACCGCGGCCATCGGTGAGCGCCTTGACGTCGTCGCGGAAGGGCCGCACGCCGTCCTCGCCGCGCGTGTTGATCACGTGATCGGCCCCCTGCTCCTTCACGACGGCGAGCTTGGCGTCGGAGCGGCCGGTCGCGATCACCCGTGCGCCCAGCAGCTTCGCCAGGTGCACCGCCGCGAGCCCCGTCGAGCCCGACGCCCCGTGGATCAGCACGGTCTCGCCCGCGGCCAGCCGCCCGCGCGTGACCAGGCAGTGGTACGCGGTCTCGTAGTTCCCGAGCAGGTTGCACGCCTCGTCGAACGTCAGCGCGGCCGGGATGCGGACGACCGCGTCGGCGGGCGCGACGCCCCACGAGGCGAACCCGCCGTAGCGCTGATAATCGCCGTGCGAGCGCGGGCCCGCGATGAACGGATCGACGAGCACCCGCTCACCGACGGCCACGTGCGAGACCTCGGCGCCGGCCCACGCGACCACACCGGCATACTCCAGCCCAGGCGTGTACGGCGGCTGCGGAGGGTGCTGGTACTGACCACTGGTCATCAGCAGATCCACCCAGCCGACCGATGCGCTGTGGATGGCGACGATCACGTCGCGTGGCGACAGCGCAGCGGGATCGGGCATCGTCATCTCGACGAGCGAGGTGTGGTGAGCGATGGCGTCGAGGGGTTCCTCGCCGAGGGCGGAGACGATCACGCGGTGGCCGGTCACGGGGCGCGAGTATCGCTAACACCCACACGGTGCGCACGATCTCGGATGACCCACCGTGACCCGAGGCGCGCTTTCGTTCGTCCCGGCGGGGGCCGATACTGGATCTGCGTGATGACCAAGAAGCGAGCATCCACCATCGACGAACGGATGGAACCGTCGGCGGCGGGCGCGGAACCCAACTTCCGGGTCGACCGTGTCTATCTCCCGACGCCGGCGACAGCTCCCGCGGTGTCGCGCGTACGGACGCCGGTGCTGCGAACTGTGGAGCCAGCGCCCTCGGCTGCGCCGCCGCGCGAGATCCTGGAGCTCAAGCATCAGCTCGACGAGACGCAGCGCGAGTTCGACGAGACGCGGAAGCTGTGGTCCGCCGAGCGCGACGTGCTCGAAGAGAAGCACGCCTCGGAGGTCGCCAAGCTGCGCATGGCCTTCGAGGCCGAGCTCGCCGGTGCGCGCAAGGAGGGCCTGCGCGATGCGTCCGAGCGCGAGCAGGTCTACGAGCAGGAGGCCGAGCTGCTCACCCAGCATCACGACTCCGAGCTCGCGTTGCGTGACGATCAGATCGGCGCACTACGCCAGGAGGTCGCCGCGCTCGAGCTGCGCTGCGCGACGCTCGAGGGCGAGCTCGATCGCTGGGCGCACGAGCGCAACAAGTACATCGCGCACCTCGAACAGGGGCTGGCGCTGCTCGGTGCCCGCCCGGCCGAGCCTGCCGACGAGCCGCTCGATATAGAGCTACGTCGCGAAGACGGTTAGAGGCAGATCGCCGTCTTCACGTCGACGACCTTGCCGTCGCGCGGGCAGCGCAGCTGCGTCGCTTCGAGCGCCTTCTTCAGGCAGTCGGCGGCGGTCGCATCCGCCGGGTCCCGCCCCGCGAAGGGCTTCACCATCACCTGGAACGGGTTGCCCCTGGCCGACAGCTTCCACTCGGCCCAGTAGCCGCGCACGTCGTGCTGCTTGCGCTTCTTCGGCCCGCACGCCGCGAATGCCGGGTTGCCCTCCATGATCCGGTCGGACTCGAGCGCACCGTCGACGTCGCTCCGCACGGTGACCACACCCGGCGCGAGCTCCGCGACGGCGAGGCCGGCCCTGGGCGCGTCCGGCGGCGGCCCCTTGGCGACGAGCTTGGGCGCCGCGGCCTGGATCGTGGCGACCTTGTCCCTGGGGCCAGAGAGCGGCGCCGAGTAACGCACCCAGCGCTCGGCGGAGCGCTTGCCGTGGCGCTCGAGATCGACGTGCAGCATGCACGGGCCACCGTCGGAGCACTCGACGCGCGCGGTCGCCGTCGACAGGTTGGGATGCTTGAGGCCGAGCGCGGCGACCAGCGACGGGGCCTGCCCGCACGCCTCGCTCTTGTCGGCCCACTTCTTCTCGTCGACCAGTCGCTTCGCCGCCTCGACGTCCTTGGCGGGGACGATCTTCGCCTTCTCTGCCTTCGCGATCGCGGCACCGACCGCGTTGCGCATCTTCGGCGTGGTCGTGACCGGGAAGTCGCTCAGGTACACGACGGCGATCGACGGCTTGCCGGTACCGGCGACGACGCCCTTCGACTCGCCCTTGCACACCTCGTACACGCCTTGCGCGTGCGCCGAGCCGGCGAGCATTGCGAGAGCCACCACGGGAAGTGCGATGCGCTGCATGCGGCGAGCATATCGCGTGAGCTAAGGTGCGTGCGATGTCAGAAACCGCCGAGCTCCGCGAGCACCTCGTCGATCTCGAGGTGAAGCTCGCCTATCAGGAACGCCTGATCCGCGATCTAGATGCCTTGGTCCGTGACTTCGGTACTCGACTCGACACCGCGCTCCGTGAGCTCGAAACCCTGAAGCAGACGGTGCGCAGCGGCGAGGTCCCGTTAGGTCCCGCTAGTGAACGGCCGCCGCACTACTAGCGAGTGCCATCACCGCCGCGCCGAGGATCGAGATCACGGCACCGACGACCAGGCGCCCGACGTACGAGCGCATGGGACGCGTGACTTCGGGGCGCAGCAGGCTCGCCATGTCATGGCGTGAGTGCAAGCAACACGCCATCAGTTAGTCGCGCGCGAACATCGCGCCGAGCGTATCGAAGCCGACCATGAAGCCGAGCTCGACGCCGAGGAAGTCGCCGTGCGAACCGGCTGCGACGTCGAGCTGCCGCTGCCGATGATAGACGAGCCCGAGCGACACGGACGTCCACGTGCGTGCGGGCCCCGCCGGGACGAGCCGCGAGTACGCGATGCCGGCACCGAGCACGAGGGAGGACGCTTCCATCAGCGTGCCATCCCCCGCGTCGCCGTACCCCGCCAGCGCGAACAGCCCCGGTCGCCGGCCGTGGTTCATCGTCGTGAGGCGCGCGCCCCACAGGCCGATCTTCGTCGCGCGTCCACCGAGCGGACCGAGCTCCTGCGAGTAGAGCAGCTGGCCGATCACGCGGTCCTCCGCGAGCTCTGCCATCGTCCCGATGCGCAGGACGCCGCCGCCCGAGCGCACCTCGCTGCCATCGGGTGCGCCGTTCACCGTCACCGCGCCACCGGCGGAGATGCACGCCGCGAGCAACCCGAGCACGGCCAGCTTCATACGTGCATCGTATCCGAGCTCGACGGGAATCCGTGGCGGAGCGCAGCGGTTTGCGTCTACGTGATTCGCCCAGCTATCGCCAGTGACTACCCCGCGTTCGCGACGCTGTATCGCGAGCTCGGCCTCGACGAGGCCCCGCCCCCCGAGGAGCGATGGCGCCGCGAGCTCGTGCACGGCACGTTGATCGCCGAGCGCGACGGGCACATCGACGGGTACGTGCACTTCCACACGCTCGGGCAGGTCGGCTACGTGCGCAACCTCGTCGTCCGCGACGACGCGCGCGACACGGGGTTCGGCACCGACCTGATGCTCGCCGCCGCGAGTGCGCTGCGCCGCGCCGGCGTCGGCGAGTGGCACCTCAACGTCCGCGACGGCAACTCACCGGCGCTCCATCTCTACGAGAAGCTCGGACTTCGCCCGGAGCACCGCTCGACCGCGCTGCGGTTCCCATGGTCGCGCGCGAGCGAGCTCCCCGCTGTCGCCGCCGTGGCGCTCCCCGTCGATCCGCGCGAAGACGAGGACATCGAGCGCGAGCTCCACATGCTCGCCGGCCAGATCGCGATGGCGCGCCTCGCACCGCGCGTCGTGCTGTGCCAGCTCCGCGACGCGACCTGCGCACCTGTCGGGTTCGCGGCGTTCGACCCCATGTTCCCCGGAGCGCGCACGTTCCGCGTCGCGATCCCCGCGTTCGCGGCACCGCTGCTCGCCGCGCTTCGCCCGCACGCTCGCTCCGAGGACCGCGACCTCGCGCTCGTCATCGACGATCACGACGCGCTGGTCGAGCTCCTCGTCGCGCACGGCGCCACGGTGAAGCTGCGCCTCGTCCACTACGCGGGCCCGCTCCCCGCGAGCTAGCGACGGCAGCGCGCGATGGTAGCATCAGGGCGTGTTGCGCCCGTGCTCGCTCCTTGTCGTGCTCCTCGCCGCGTGCTCGAGCAGCTCCACCACCTCGACGACGCCGCCACCCGAGCGCACCGATCTGATCAAACGCGGTGACGGACCGCTCACGCTCGTCGGCAAGACGCTCGACGTCGGGGACGCGATGCCCGCGGTCGCGCTCGCCGACGGCAAGCTGCAGAAGATCGACCTCGGCGCGCTCAAGGGCAAGCTGGTGATCCTCTCGGTCGTACCGTCGATCGACACCCGTGTGTGCGAGACGCAGACGCACAGGGTCAACGACGCGATGAGCCTGTTCCCCGCGGGCGCCGAGGTGATGACGGTCAGCCGTGACCTGCCGTTCGCGCAGACGCGGTTCGCCGAGGAAGCGGTGATCCGCACCAAGATGGGCTCCGACTACCACGGCGGCGCGTTCGGCAAGGCGTTCGGCCTCGAGGTCAAGGAGACTGGCCTGCTCGCGCGCTCGGTCTGGGTGATCGCGCCCGACGGCAAGATCGCGTACCGAGAGATCGTCGCCGACCAAGGCACCGAGCCGAACTACGACGCGCTCGTCGAGGCCGCGAAGAAGGCGAGCGGAGGCGGATGAGCAAGCAGCGCCCGCGCACCGCCCGCCGCATCGAGGAGCGCGCGGCCCGCAAGCTGGTGCGCGATCGCGAGAAGCTCGCAGCGCTGCTGCCCGGCGGCGCGCGCGAGCGCCCGATCGAGGTCCCGTCGTCGTCGGTGATCGAGGTGCGCGTCGAGTCGATGCCCTGCCCGCAATGCGAGGGGCGCTATCGCCTCCGCGAGCATGAAGCGCCCGCACCGGGGCTGCGCCGCGTCGACGTGACCTGCCGGAACTGCGGCGCACCGCGCTCGCTGTGGTTCCGCATCGTGACCGACGAGCCGAACTAAGCCGCAGCAGCGGCGCGCTGCCGATGAGTCCGCACGCTCGTGAAGTGCGGCGACTGCGCTGGCGTCACGTCCGGGCGCCGCCTTGTCGCTGCGTCTCGTGACCAGCACCGTGCAGAACGCGGGCGTTGTCAGCCAGCACCGTGCCGATGCGGACGCTGTGGCTGCGCCCTCGACCAGCACCGGCAGACCGAGCGCGCCCGTGTCGCTGCGCCTCGTGACCAGCACCGTGCAGACCGCGGGCGCTATCACCGCTGACGGCCTTGTGACCGGCGACAGGGCACTCGAGGCGCTCGAGGTCGCCGCTCACAAGGCCTTGAAGAACGCTTCACGTTCTTCACAGCGCTGACAGCGCCTAGGTCTACCAGCCTCAGATCTATTTTCGTTTTTCGGAGCAGAGGGCCGAGTGCCCGAGGTGCTCCTCGTCAGCGAAGCGGTCCCGGCGTCACCATCGGATCGATGAGGCCGAAGCGCTCCCACCGCCACGCCAGGAGCTCCGTTCGCGGTGGCGAGACGGGTAACGGGACGTAGTCGGTCGGCGCGGCCCAGCGCGGCTGGCCGAGCCAGCCACTGAAGGAGATCGCCGTCGAGAACTGGTCCAGCTTGGCGGGAAGCCGGCGGCTCATGTCGTAGTCGTGCCCGTGACGGCGCCAGTTGTTGAGCACGTACGCCAGCGTGTTACGAGCCTGGCGCGGGGTCGTGATCTGCGTGGCGTGATAGCGGTGCGCGAACACCTTGCCCGTCACGTCGCGCGCCCGGTTGATCGCACGCGCGGCATTGATCGCGAAGCTCTGCATTCCCCGCGCGAGCGCCTTGCGATCGCGCGCTTCGACGAGCATGTGCAGATGATTCGTCTGAATCGAAAGGTGAACGACGCGGAAAGCATCATTGCCAAGGTAGCGCGCCAGCACTGGCCCGAGCGCTCGGTAGATCTTGTGAAGCCGCAGCTCGGGCACCCACTTCGCGACTCGCAACACGACGTGCACCGGGTGCTGTCGCGAAAGCGGCGGTCGCGCTCGATGCGGACCACCCACGCGCTTACCCGACTTCGGGCGTCCAGCGCCTGGCCGCTTGCCGCCCCACCCGCGATCGCACGCTCCGCTTCCCATCGCCATCTTGATTTAGGCACTAACATGCGCAGCGCGCGAATTCAGCCCGCGCGTTCTCTCCTCCGCTAACCGCGATTCGCCGAGGAGCCGTGACGCTGTCAGCGGCCGCGCCGACGAGGCTCTGCACTGGGCAACTGCACGTGCGGCGCGTGCGCGTGGTGCTGGCGCTGCTCATGGTGCTGGCGCAGCTCGTGACCGTGGGCCCTGCGGCGACTCGATCCGGCGATCCGCCAAGCGGCGACTGCGCGATGCACTGCGCCGACGGGCGCAATGGACCGGATCAACCAACAAGAAAACAAATCCGAGGCTGGTAGCAGTAGGCGCTGTCAGCGCTGTGAAGAACGCGAAGCGTTCTTCAAGGCCTGGTGAGCGGCGACCTTGCGGGCCTCAAACGCCTCTCGCCGGTCACAAGGCCGTCAGCGGTGACAGCGCCCGCGCTCTGCACGGCGATCGTTCAGGGCGAGCGGGCCCTTTTCAGTGGCGGCACACGTCGTCGGCACACGTCGTCGGCACGGCCATGTCGGCACGGCCACGTCGCCGGCGCGGCACACGTCGTCGGCGCGACACACGTCGTCGGCGCGGCACGCGTCGTCCTCCCGGCACATCCTCGGGGCGGCCCCCCGGCGGCACGGGATCCTTCGGCGGCCCACAGCTGCCGTCAGCGCGCGAGCGAGCTAGCGGAGGAACGCGGCGAGGTCGAAGCCCGGGTCTTCCTCGCGCGCTTCGAGGCCGGCGACGCTGCGCCACGAGCGCGCCTTGCCGCACTCCATGCACAGGCGGATGTCGCGGCCACCGCTGCGACCTGCGATCACGTAGGTCAGTACGGCCTTGGCCCGGCAGTCGGGGCAGTCGTGCAGCAGCACATCGTCGCGGCGGAACCCACGCTTTCTCAGCTTGTACTCGTAGGTATCGAGCTCGTTCTGCGTGAGGGCCATCGGCTGACAGCGTATCGCGAGCGGGCTACGGTGTCGCGGTGGACCCTGCCTTCGAACGCGTCGCGCAGCTGTTGCGAGGAAAGCGCATCGTCGTGCTGAGTGGCGCGGGCTGCTCGACGGAGTCCGGGATCCCCGACTACCGCGGCCCCGACACGCCGCCGCGCAAGCGACCGCCGATCCAGCACCGCGAGTTCGTCGACAAGGCGGAGCATCGACGCCGGTACTGGGCGCGCTCGACGCTCGGCTGGCCGCGGTTGGCGGGGGCACGGCCGAATGACGGGCACCGGGCGCTCGCCCAGCTCGAGGGCGCGGGCGTGCTCGCGGGGCTGATCACGCAGAACGTCGACGGGCTGCACCACGCCGCGGGGAGTCGCGCCGTCGTCGAGCTCCACGGCGCACTCGCACGTGTGCGGTGTCTCGCATGCGGCGAGGTGACGACGCGCGACGAGCTGCAGGCGCGGTTGCACGCCGCCAACCCGACGTGGACCGAGCGCGCCGACGCCGTGACGATCGCACCGGACGGCGACGCCGACCTGCCGGACGAGCTGCTCGCCGAGTTCACGGTCGTCGACTGCGCAGCGTGCGCTGGCATGCTCATGCCCGACGTCGTGTTCTTCGGGGGCAGCGTACCGCGCGAGACGCTCGATGCGGCGTGGGCGACGTTCGAGCGCGCGGAGGTGCTGCTCGTGGTGGGCTCGTCGCTGACCGTGTTCTCGGGCTACCGGTTCGTGCGTCGCGCGAGCGAGCGAGCGATCCCGGTCGCGATCGTGAACCGCGGGCCGACGCGCGGCGACGTGCACGCGGCGGTGCTGCTCGACGCACGCGCCGGCGACGCCCTCCCCGCCCTCGCGCGCGCCCTCTGCTGACCACTCGAGTAGCCACCCGGCGGCGAGCGCGCGTAAGCTGGGCGCCATGTCGGATCTCGCCGAGCGCTTCTCCCAGGCCCAAGCTCGCATCAAGCCGGTGACCGGCCTGGGCAACGACGTGATGCTCGATCTGTATGCGCTGTACAAGCAGGCCACGAGCGGCGACGTCAGCGGTGACCGGCCGGGGATGCTCGACGTGAAGGGCCGCGCGAAGTACGACGCGTGGGCCAGGCGCAAGGGCCTGTCGAAGGACGCCGCGATGGAGCAGTACATCGCGCTCGTCGACAAGCACGCCCGGTAGTGGCCAGCCGAGTAGCCGGGTGACGACCCCCGCGGGGGCTGAAAGTCCTGCCCACCGGTGTTTGCACAGCTGGCTCAAGTGCGCGGAATCGCAGGCAGAGAGATCTCTTTTGCGTTGGCCGCGAACTTGCTCGGTCCCTGGCCATGCGTCTTACGTGGCTCTGCGTCGCTTCGCTGTTTACTGGAGCGTGCACCGTCGAGATGGCGAGCCCCACCGGGCCCGGCATCGACGAGTACATCGAGTCGCTGCCGTACCTGCCGGTCGCCGATCCCGCGGTCGAACAGGGTGCGCGCAGCGCCGAGCAGCGCGAGGGCGACTACCAGTGCACCACGCAGAACCTCAAGGAGACGCGCCAGTTCGATCGCATCGTCGCGTACGCCGCGAACTCGGACTCGCTCTACCCCGGCGCGCTCGTCAGCGCGGACTCGGTGCTCACCGGCCTGTTCACGCAGATCGTGCTGCCGCGGTCGCCCGCCACCATCTCGGTGAGCCTCGAGAACCTCGCCGGCGGCAAGACCGCCGTGATCGAGGAGCCGAGCCTCTCGGCGTATCGCGACGCGCTCGCCGGCATCCTCGACACCGAGATCACCGGCTCGACGCCCGCCAACCTCTACTCGGAGATCGAGCAGGTCCACACCGAGGAGCAGCTCGACATGGCGCTCGGCATCCAGGCGAGCTGGGGCCTCGGCACCGCGTCGATCAAGAGCAGCTTCGACTGGTCGAAGCAGACGACGCGCTCGCGCTACCTCGTCAAGTACACGCAGGCCTACTACACGGTCGACCTCGACGCGCCCGGCAAGCCGAGCGACGTGTTCAAGCGCAGCGTGCAGCTCGCCGACGTCCAGGAGGAGATGGACGAGACCCGCCCGCCGGCCTACGTCTCGTCGGTGACCTACGGCCGCTTGGTCCTGTTCACGTTCGAATCGGAGTACTCGGCGGAGGAGATGAACGCCGCGCTCGAGTTCGCGTACTCGGGTGGCTTCGACATCTCGGGTGACACCTCGGTCACCTACAAGGACATGATCTCGAAGAGCAAGATCACCGCGTTCATCCTCGGCGGCGACGCCGGCATGGCGGTGCAGAGCATCGACAGCTACGAGAAGCTGATGGACTTCATCAAGCAGGGCGGCAACTACTCCAAGGTGTCTCCGGGCGCGCCCATCGCGTACAAGCTGAACTACCTGAAGGACAACTCGCCCGCGCGCATGTCGTTCACCACCGACTACGAGATGAAGGAGTGCACGCGCGTCTCGCAGAAGGTCCGCGTCACGCTCAACCAGATCACGGTCGACGATGACGGCGGCGATGCCGGTGACGACCTCGAGATCTACGGCCAGATCTGGGTCGAGGGTACGAACATGGCGACCCTGTTCAACAAGGGCAGCAACAACTACGTCACCATCCGCAACGGCCAGTCTTTCGGCGTTGGCCAGCCGATCGCCGAAGCGGTGATCGACGTGTCGCCGGTGGGCGGCCAGAGCATCAAGCTGCGCGCGAACCTCCGCGACGTCGACGACTACCTGAACAGCGACGACGACCTCGGCAACGAGACCACGACGCTGCCGTTCGAGACCGGCTGGCGCAAGGATGCGACGGTGACGCTGACCGGCAGCGACGCCCGCGTCCGCGTCACGTTCACGCTCTCCCCCATCTGAGAGGTCCTCCCCTCGGGGATCGAAAGTTGCCCGGTCCCGCGACCAGCGGGAACCTCGGGGCCATGGACAAGAAGGCCCTCGTCGACCAGCTGGTGCGCCAGCTCGAGACCTCCGCGCGCGCCGCCCTCGCTCAGCGCGATGCCGTCGCCGCCGAGGCACGCGACGGCGCCACGCCAGACGAGAAGCGAGAGGACGCGCGCGCCGCGCACCAGCTGCAGAGCCTCGGCCGCGCGCAGCAGGGCCGTGCCCAGCAAGCGCTCGCCGATGCGGACTCCCTCTCGAGCTTCCGGCCGGCGGTGCTGAGTAAGTCAGCGCGCATCGTCGTCGGCGCGATCGTCGAGATCGAGGACGCCGAGAGCGGCGAAGGCCGCACGTTCTTCCTCGCGCCGGTCGGTGCCGGGATGACGCTGACCGGTCCCGGCGGCGATGGTCACCTCTCGGTGGTCACCCCCGCCTCACCGATCGGCCGCGCCGTGCTCGGTCGCACCACCGGCGAGATGGTCGACGTCACGGTCGATGGTGACGTGCGCGAGTGGCAGATCACCTACGTCGAGTAGGCGTCACGTGACGACGGTGCGGCGCCTGCCTCCCACCAGGTGCAGGATCAACAGCAGGACCACCGCGCCGATGAAGGCGACGAAGATCGTGCCTGCGAGCCCGCCCCACGGCGCGCTCCAGCCCGCAGCGCGGAACAGCCAGCCGCCGACGAAGGCGCCGACGATCCCGACCACGATGTCCCCGATGATGCCGTAGCCGCTGCCGCCCACGATCAACGACGCGAGAACGCCAGCGACCAGACCGACGATGAGCCAGGTGAGAATCTCCATGCGACGAGGTTCAGCATCACGTGTGCCACGCGGCGTAACTCCGATTACGCCCGATGCGATGTGACGTCGTGTGCCGCGTTATCCGCCAATCGTGGCGCCACGAGCAGGCCGACGCGGCGATCGGCTCCGGAATCGGCTTACGATCGCGGAATGCGTAACCTCGTCGTCGCACTGCTTCTGCTCGTCGCCGCACCGGCCGTCGCTCGCGCGGAGGTCGGCATCGGTCTGTTCGTCGGAGATCCGGCGGGCCTCGACGTGAAGTTCGGGATGGGCCCGCGGTCGGCGCTCGACCTGCTGGTCGGCTGGAACACGTTCCGTGACGGGCGCAGCGGCTACGGCCACCTGACGTATCTGTACACGCCGTTCTACGGGCGCGGCGACTCCGTGATCGTCCCGCTGCGCATCGGCATCGGCGGCGCGGTGTACGGCAACGAGGACGACGTGAACGTCGGGGTCCGCGCACCTCTCGAGCTCGCGCTGCGCTTCACGCGCACACCGATCGAGATCTACGGTGAGCTGGCGCTCCTGCTCACGATCATCGACGAGAACAACAACTTCGACGACATCGACCTTCAGGGCGGCATCGGCCTGCGCTTCTACTTCTGATCTGCCACTGCGTGTCGTCGGCGCGCGCCGCGTGGCACATCGCTTGAAGTCTGCGGTCTCGGAGGATCGCCATGCGAACGAGCCCCAAGGACAGCGGCGCACTGTCGTCTCTGTGGCAGGACACGCGACTCGCCCGCTTCGACACCACCCCGGAGGCGCACGCCGACGTGTGCATCATCGGCGGCGGCATCGCCGGCCTGACGACGGCGCTCGAGTTGGTCCGTCGCGGCGCCAGGGTCACGGTGCTCGATGACGGTCCGATCGGAGGTGGTGAGACCGGCCGCTCGTCCGCTCACCTCGCCTCCGCGGTCGACGATCGCTACAACGTCCTCGAGGACAAGTTCGGCGCCGACGGCGCACGGCTCGTCGCCGAGAGCCACGCCGCGGCGATCGACTACATCGAGGCGATGACGCGCGAGCTCTCGATCGACTGCGACTTCGAGCGCGTCGACGGCTACCTGATCGAGCCGCCCGGTCATCCCGTCGGCAAGCACCGCGTGCTCGCCTTCGA
>Ga0247822_10000873_pt1 | contig 17429 bp, 13 predicted proteins | sample 13C_Cellulose_Da_FD_192423 | JGI IMG/M metagenome (GOLD analysis project Ga0247822, IMG submission 192423) | Soil microbial communities from agricultural site in Penn Yan, New York, United States - 13C_Cellulose_Day30 | ecosystem: Environmental > Terrestrial > Soil > Agricultural land | place...
GCGCGGCGCCGTGGTCCGGCTTCGGCGGAACTGGGCATTCGGGATCCTCGCACTCGGGCGCCGGCCAGCAGGACGGACTGCGGGAGTTCGTGAAGCGGGTCCAGTCGACGGACCATCGCGGGACGAGCGGGCTGTGCAGCGGCCCCGATGACAACGGGTTTCTGCAGCGACTGCTCTCCCGGACTGCCCCTCCGGGACCGTCTCGCCCGCTGGATGTTGATGCGGTCCGCCGTGACTTCCCGATCCTGAACCAGCGGATCCATGGCAAGCCGCTCGTCTGGCTCGACAACGCGGCCACGACGCAGAAGCCCAACAGCGTCATCGACGCGATCTCGCACTTCTACCGCAACGACAACTCGAACATTCACCGCGCCGCCCACTCGCTCGCCGCCCGCGCGACCGACGCCTACGAGGGGGCGCGCGAGAAGGTGCAGAAGTTCCTGGGAGCCGCCTCCCCCAAGGAGATCATCTTCGTCCGGGGCACGACGGAGGGAATCAACCTCGTCGCCCAGACGTACGGCCGCAAGTTCCTGCAGCCGGGGGACGAGATCGTCCTCTCGACGCTCGAGCATCACGCCAACATCGTCCCCTGGCAGGCGATCGCCCGTGAGAAGGGAGCCGTCCTGCGGGTCATCCCAGTCAACGACCGGGGCGAAATCAAGATGGAGGAGTACCAGGCGCTCCTCGGACCGCGGACCAAGATCGTTACGCTGTCCCACGCGTCGAACAGCCTCGGGACGATCCTCCCGATCGCCGAGATGATTCCCCTCGCCAAGCGTTACGGGGCCCGGGTCCTGATCGACGGCGCCCAGACGGTCTCGCACATCCCGGTCAACGTCCAGCAGCTCGACTGCGACTTCTTTGTTTTCTCCGGCCACAAGATCTTCGGGCCCACCGGCATCGGGGCGGTCTACGCCAAGCCGGAGGTCCAGGAGCTGATGCCCCCCTGGCAGGGTGGGGGGAACATGATCCGCAACGTGACGTTCGAGGAGACGACCTTCTCCGACCCGCCGGCCAAGTTCGAAGCCGGGACGCCGAACATCGCCGACGCCGTGGGGTTGGGAGCGGCCCTCGACTACGTCTCCCGTCTTGGGCTGCCGAACATCGCCAAGTACGAGCACGAGCTCCTCGAATACGGCACGCACAAGCTCTCGGAGATCGACGGCCTGCGGCTCGTTGGAACCGCCCGGGAAAAGGTGGGAGTCCTTTCCTTCGTCCTGGCGAACCGCCGCGTGGAAGAAGTCGGACGCGCGCTCGATCTCGAAGGGATCGCGGTCCGGGCGGGACATCACTGCTCGCAGCCGTCGCTGCGGCGGTTCGGCCTGGAGGCGACCGTCCGGCCGTCGCTCGCGTTCTACAACACCAGGGCGGAGATCGACCATCTGGCGGACGCCATCCGCCGGATCCGGTTCCGCTGACCTGATCTTCGATCCGAACAGGGAGTCGCCCCATGCCGACAACGAGCCGAATTCCGGGATCCGTCGAAGCCATCCGGGCACTGCGCGAGGCGTGTTGTCGGACTCCGATGCGGGTTGACCAGTGAAACTCTCCCGGCGGGCCGACTACGCGCTCCGTGTTCTGGTCGCCCTCACGGAGCGGTACGGCCAGGGACCGACATCGATGTCGCTCCTGGCCCGGGAGAACGACGTCCCTCGCAAGTTCCTCGAGCAGATCATGGCGGACATGCGGCACCAGGGATGGGTCGAGAGCACCCCCGGCCGCCACGGCGGCTTCGTCCTCGCCCAGGCGCCGGAGAAGCTCACGATGGGGCAGGTCGTCCGCCACTTCGACGGCGCAGTCGAGCCGGTCGGCTGTCTCTCGGTGACGAACCACCAGCCCTGTTCCCAGGCCCGGCTCTGCCGGTTCCGGCGGATCCTCCTCGAGATTCGAAACTTCATCAATCAGCACCTCGACAACGCCACGCTCGCCGACATCGTCACCCGCGAGCCCGTTCAAGACACCGAAGTGTTCTCGCTCGAACTGTGTGCCGGCGACGGCATCTAGCACTGAGTGGTCAGTCGTCAGTTTTCAGTCTTCAGCCCGGACAGGATTTCTTTCATGCCCCGCGGACGGACGTTCGACACCGTGACCGACACGATCGGCGACACGCCGATGGTCCGGCTCAACAAGGTCATCCCGGCGGAGCACGCCGCCGTCTTCGCCAAGTGCGAATTTTTCCAGCCGCTCAACAGCGTCAAAGACCGGATCGGCGCCGCGATGATCGCCGCTGGAGAGCGGGAGGGGAAAGTCGGTCCCGGGACGCACATCATCGAGCCGACGAGCGGCAACACTGGGATCGCCCTCGCCTTCGTCTGCGCCGCCAAGGGGTACCGTCTGACGCTGACGATGCCGGAGTCGATGTCGGTCGAGCGGCGGGCTCTCCTGCGTGGGCTCGGCGCCGAGATCGTGCTGACCCCTGCGGCCGAAGGGATGCGGGGGGCGATCGCCCGGGCGCAGGACCTCGTCTCCGCGAACCGCGACGCCTGGATGCCGCAGCAGTTCGACAATCCCGCGAACCCCGCCATCCACGAAGCGACGACCGGTCCTGAGATCTGGGAGGACACGGGGCACAACATCGACGCCATCGTGACGGGGGTCGGGACCGGGGGGACGATCACCGGCGTCACCCGCTACATCCGGAAGTTCAACCCCCGGTTCCAGGCGTTCGCCGTCGAGCCGGTTCACTCGCCGGTCCTCAGTGGTGGTCAGCCCGGGCCGCACAAGATTCAGGGGATCGGGGCCGGTTTCGTTCCGAAAAACCTCGATACCTCGCTCGTCGACGAAGTCATCACCGTGACGAACGAGGAGGCCTTCGAGTGGGCCCGCAAGCTGGCCCGTCTCGAAGGGCTGATGGTCGGGATCAGCAGCGGCGCCCACGTCTGCGCCGCCGCCAGGGTCGCGGCCCGTCCGGAGTTCAAGGGGAAGCGGATCGTGACGATCCTTCCCAGCCTGGGAGAGCGGTATCTCTCGACGCCCCTCTTCGAAGGGCTTACCGGCTGAGTGGAGGCGAACCCGACGACGTTGGGCCTCGGGAGGGCGAGGCTCCCGCCGAGCCGCAAGCAGAGACCCGGTGTCCCATTGAACACGGACGACACCGGCAAGCCGAGGAAGACTCCCCATGACCATGCCGCAAAGGAGGGTTCGCGTGTCCTATCCTCTGGTCCGGGCCGACGACGATGCGGTCTGGTCGAGCATTCGCACCGAAGTCGCCGCCGAGGTCCAGCGGACGCCGATGCTGGCGAGCTTCCTGCACGCCACGGTCCTCAAGCACGACCGGCTCGAACAGGCCCTCAGTTTTCATCTCGCCAACAAGCTCTCCGCCGCGACGCTCCAGGAGATGTCGATCCGCGAGATGATCGACGAGGCGTTCGTCGAAGAGTCGATCGGCGAGGCGATCCGGGCCGACCTGCGGGCGGTCCGGGAGCGCGATCCCGCCGCGCGGGAATTCTCGGTGCCGTTTCTCTACTTCAAGGGCTTTCTCGCTCTTGAAGCGTACCGGGTCGCGCACCACCTGTGGACGTCCGGCGCGCGGTCGCTGGCGACCTACGTGCAGAGCCGCGTTTCCGAAGTCTTCGGTGTCGACATTCACCCCGCGGCGCGGATCGGCCAGGGTATCCTCCTCGATCACGGGACGGGGATCGTGATCGGTGAGACGGCCGTGATCGACGACAACGTCTCGATTCTCCACGAGGTTACGCTTGGCGGCACCGGAAAGGAGACGGGCGACCGGCACCCCAAGATCCGCAGCGGCGTCCTGATCGGGGCGGGGGCAAAGGTCCTCGGAAACATCGTCATCGGCGAAGGAGCGAAGATCGGCGCCGGAAGCGTCGTTCTCGACCCCGTCCCGCCGCACCGAACCGTTGCCGGCGTCCCCGCCCGAATCGTCGGTCGCCCGGAAGTCGCCTCGCCGGCTCTTGAGATGAACCAGCAGTTCCAGCACGAGTTCAACGATGGCGGGGGGATCTGAGGGGAGGACGAGGGACTGGAGAGGGCTCAACTCGCATGTCTGTTTTTTCCCTAGACCCTCGTCTCTAGTCCCTAGTCCTTCCCTCCACCTGCCGAGTGGTTCCTGATGAACTCGACGATCGGCGTCGAGTCTTCCAGCCCGTGCGGATGATGTTTCACCCCGGGCTTGCGGATCAGCTCGATCGATCCGCCGAGCGCCTTGTATCGCTCCGCCACGAGCCCCGTGTTCTCTTCCCACGGGACGACTTCGTCGGCATCGCCGAAGACATGCAGGAGCGGCACCTTCGCGTCGGCGAGCGGCTTCAGGTTGTCGACGGGATTTCCCTTGTAGGCCACCGCCTCGGCGTCGTCACGAAAGCCCCACTGATCCAGGACGAGCTTCCAGTCGCGGGGACTCCCGGGGCCCTTCCCCTTGCCTCCCGGCCAGCTCTTGAAGTCGCACACCGGCGCATCGGCATAGATGCAGGCGACCTTGTCCGGATTCGCGATCGCCCAGTTGTAGCAGTACAGCCCGCCGCGGCTGAGCCCCACGAGCGCGACCTTGGGCGCGAGTCCGTACTTCGTCGTCATTTCCGCGTAGCAGTCGTTCCAGTGCCCGACCGCCTTGGGGCTCCCGAGCATGTCGGGGACTTTCAGGTAGACGACGTGAAAGCCTTCCTTGAGAAGGGCGATATCGGGGGCCGGTTTGTGCCCGAAGAACTCCCCATGCCAGACCCACGGCCGCCCCGCCGCGGCCGTCGTCGGCACGACGACCAGGACGGGCTTCCCTTGAACTTCAAAGTCGTATCGCGCGAAGCCGTTCCAGGTCGACGGCGTCCCCGGAAAACCCTTCGCCTCTTCGGCCCGTCCCACGGCGGCCAGGAAGCCTCCCCAGACCATCGCGACAAGGAGTAGATCCCGGGGGAACGAGCGCATGACTGTGTCTCAAGATGGGCGAAAGAACGGCCAGTCCGGATGAGACTCCGATCGATCCGGACCGTTGCGCAGACTGTCGTGGATCCCGGTTGGAAGATCGAGGGTCTTCGGGATTCCGGGCGTTGCCGAGTTCGTCGCGGCCCGAACGGGATCCTTCAGCCGCCGCCCCTGTCTGCGCGATCCGTGAGCAAATGTGACCGGGAATGAGGCCCGCGGCCCCAACCGCGTCATCCAGGTCCCGGCCTGCGGTTGATGAACATCTTGCAAAATTCCCTTCCGCTTCGCCTTCGTCTGCAGCCCGGTACATCCGGCATGACTGTTGCGTTGGCTCGCTTTTGCACGTCAAGACCAATCTGTTCTTTCCTGTGTCTCGGGGCTCCGCCGGATCCATCTTGGTGACGGTTCAGGAGTGTCTATCCATTTCAAGGGAGCGTCATGCGCCGACGTCGGGGATTCACCCTCATCGAACTGCTTGTCGTCATCGCGATCATCGCGGTTCTCGTGGCCATCCTTCTCCCGGCGGTCCAGCAGGCCCGCGAAGCGGCCCGGGCCAGCCAGTGCCGGAACAACCTCAAGCAGATCGGGATTGCCCTGGCGAGCTATATGGAAGTGACTGGCGGCGTCATTCCGCGCGGGGTTAATCACTTCTCCGGTCCAAGCTGCTGCTGTGTCACGGACGGATACGACATGGCGAATCCCAGGGAGATGGGGCACACGATCCACACGATGCTCCTCCCCTACATGGATCAGACGTCGCTCTACAACAAAGTCGACTTCGGTGTTCGCGCCGGACATCCCAACAATGTCCCGATCACGCAGGCGCGCATTCCAGGCTTCATCTGCCCCAGCTCAATCCCCCCGGCTCCGGACGCCAACAACTTTGCCCCTCATAACTATCCGGCAGCGGGGACGGCCCACGGCTACGGACTGTGCGGGCTTCACGGCAGCCGCACGACCAACGGCGCTTTTGCGGGGCGGTGGGGAGTGCTGAACCGGGACACGGCTTCGCCTCTCGAACCGCAGATGGTGTTGGCGATGATCAAGGACGGGACGTCGAACACGATTGCGTTCTCCGAGTTTGCCGCCGGAATGCCCGGAGCCCTGCCGGTGGCGCATCCCTACGGCCAGAGCTGGTTCCTCCCGAACTACGGCAGCACGGAGTTTTCGGTGATGGCGGCGGCAACGCCGAACAGCTCGACCCCCACCTACCTGACGACTCACAACTGGGGGACCGTCCGCAGCTATCACGTCGGGGGTGTTCATACCCTGATGTTCGACGGTGCCGTCCGATTTGCCAGCGACTCGATCGCAGGAAACGTCTGGGTGGCGGGGGGAACTCCGCTCGGAAACGAGACGGTGGCCGTCGACTTCTGATCGACGTAGTCGTCCTCCGAGTTCGCATCGTCGATGCGGCTGCCGTTTGTCGGGCTTTGATATCTCCTCCAGTCCGATGTGGCAGTCCGTTGTTCTCTCCGTCCCCGCTCCCGCCCGCTTTCGTGGGCGGGAGCGTTGTGCCCTCAGGCTGCACTCCCCTCCCGGCGCAGGTTGCTCCATGTCGGTATTCCGTCGGTCTTCCGCTCTCGTGAGCCTCGTTTCTCTGCTGGCCTTCGGCTGTTCTGGAGGGCCATCGCTCCCCAACCCGTCGTCGGTCAGCGGGACGATCAAGCAGAAGGGGAAGCCCTATCCGAACGTCGTTGTCGGCTTCGTCGCAACGTCCGCGGGCCTGCCCGCGAATGCCCGTTACGCCAGTGCGAAAACGGATGCCTCGGGGAAGTACACGGTCGAAAAGATCTACCCTGCGGAATACCAGGTGACCCTGACCGAGGAGGTTCCCCCGCCCAAGGAGGGAGAGATGGTCCCCGCCAATGCGGGGAGTCCGGCTTTGGCCAAGTTCGGTCCCACCAGCACCCTGGCGGTCAAGGTGGAGCCGGGGACGCCAGCGGCGTTCGACTACGACGTCCGCTGAGCGGCAGCGTTGGCCTCTTTGTCCGTGCTACACCGAGTCCGTGCTATACGGAAAATATCTCGACCAGCGTCCGCACCATGGCCCCGGAAGCTCCGCCATCGCGGTGGGGCTTCTGGGCCTCGCTGAACGCCGGGCCGGCAATGTCGAGGTGGACCCAGGGGATTCCGCTCACGAACTTCTCCAGGAATTTCGCGGCGGTGATCGCTCCGCCCCAGCGGGTGCCGACGTTCTTGACATCGGCGACTTCGCACCGGAGCTGGTCTGCGAAGGAGTCGAACATCGGCAGCTGCCAGACGTCTTCGCCGGCCCGCTTCGCCGCTGCCAGGACCTCATCGCACCACGGCTGATCGTTCGTGAATGCCCCGACGACTTCTTCTCCCAGGGCGACCACGCAGGCGCCCGTCAGCGTCGCCAGGTCGATCATCTTGGCGACCTTCTGGTCGGCGACATACGAGAGCACGTCGGCCAGGACCAGCCGCCCTTCGGCGTCGGTGTTCAGGACCTCGATCGTGACGCCGTTGCGGGCCTTGAGGATGTCCCCCAGTTTGTAGGAGGCGCCGCTCACCATATTCTCAACGAGGCCCACCGCCCCGAGAATGTTGACCGGCAGCTTGAGGCGGGCGATGGCCGACATCGCTCCGAGGACCGTCGCGGCCCCCGCCATGTCGGCTTTCATCGTCTTCATCCCCTCGGTCGGCTTGAGCGAGAGTCCGCCGCTGTCGAACGTCACTCCCTTGCCGATCAGACTCACATAGGGGGCGTCCGGCGCCGCTCCTTGATAGCGAAGCAGGACGACCCGCGGCGGACGCGCGCTCCCCTGCCCGACCGCCATCAGCGAGAGCATCCGCTCGGCGCGGAGCCGTGACTCGTCGAAGACCTCGCACTCGAGACCGACTTCCTTGGCGACCGCCTCGGCGCGGGCCGCGAAGGTTTCCGGGTACATGTCGGCGGGCGCCATGTTGACCAGTTCCCGGGTGAGGTTCGTCGCCTCGCCGAGGATCTGGCCGCGGCTCGCCTGCGACTGCCACTCTGCGAGACGGTCCGGGGAGGCGACGACGATCTGAAACTCCGTGAAGCGGTGCCGGTCCTTCTCCGCCCGGTACAGCCCCTGGCCGACGCTTCCGACTTCCGAGGCCCAGCCGAGGATCTGCACGGCGGTCCCGAGGGCCACGCTCCCGAGATCGCCGGGAATGGCCAGCGCCGCCGACACCGCGGCCCGGACCGAGACGCGGCGGCAGGCGGACATGACGGCCCGGTCGACCTTAGAGACGTTGAAGGAGGCGGCTTCGCCCAGACCGATGAGGCAGACCCGCTTGGCGGCGATCCCCGGAACGTGGAACAGGTCGACCGATTCACACAGCTTGCCGGTGAAGTCTCCCCGTTCGATCAGCGCCGCAATCGCTCCTCCGAGCCGCTCGTCGAGAGTGCGGACGTTGTCGGGAAGCGAGCCTCCTTCGAACAGAAAGACGACCAGCCAGTCGGCGGAGATGTCGGTGAGCGGGGCGTGCTTGACGGTCACGTTCATGTCGGTCCTGTTTTCCTTCGATCGTCTGGCGGCGCGAGTCCGAAGCGTATTGGCTCTGGTAGCGAGAGTTCAACGCTTTGAGCTGCGATCCGGGCATTCGCCGAACGCGTGGTCGGTCGAGGTGCGAGGCTGATTCCATCGTCTGGAGCCACGTCCTTGCCGGACGGACTCCCATAGCTCAAACCCATTGTGCGACGGCCGCTGGGGTCAAGGGGGTCTCACCCCCTTGCCGCCGGAGGCGCTTCCATGAGGAACTGTGGTACACAACGAGCGTCCGCTTTGTGGTGCCGGTGTTGAGAACTCACCGCTCGCTTTGCAATCCCCGCGGGTTGATGAGGGGGCATCCGGTACGTTGTCCGCGTTTGGACACTCACTCCTTCAGACATCTTTCGACGGCCAGGCCTCCGGCGGGCAAAGGGGCGTTGCCCCTCTGCACTCCCCACCAGGGGCGGGCCCCTGGACCCCGGTTGGGGGGCGCGGCGGATTGCAGACGTTCGACACGCTCTACGATCACAAAAAACTCTCAGAACCAGGCCTGCCGCCCATAGAAGTCGACCAGCCGGCGGCGAACGACCGGTTCATCGATCGGTTGACCTGCCTCCCGCCACAGTCCCAAGACCGCCTCAAATGTCGCCCGCGTCGCCCGCGGCTCCAGCGCCAACATCGTCCGCCGCTCAATCAGGTCGAGAAGCGAATGGACGTGCTCCGACCGGATCATCCATCGCACAAGCGCCGCGGGAAGCGGAACGTCGGGAAGCACCGCCGGATCGGCCCCCTCTGCGGCGAGCAGCCGCAGTATCGAAAATGCCTTGCCTCCCAGCAGAGCGACCGCTTCCTGGACCGCCGCGACCTTCCAGTCGGTCTCGCGGGCGAACGCTTCAAAGACCTCACCGCGATCCGCTTCCTGACGCGGATACGATTCCGCTCCCGGGACCGGCCGGTCGCGCGTCCGGGAGACGCAGATCCGGTGCATCCGCTTCAGGATTCGCTCGGCCACCTCTTCGCCCAGGGCACGGCAGGTCGTCAGCTTGCCGCCGATGAGGGTGTCGACGATCAGCCCGCTCGACTCGTTCGTCTCGATCCAGTGTCCGCGGGGAATCGCCTGCGTCTTTCCCGCCGGGGCGTAGGGGAGCGGGCGGACACCGCAGCAGTGCGCCGCGACATCTGCGGACGTGAGGTCAATCTGCGGAAAGACCTCGTTCGTCATCCGAACGAGATAGTCAATGTCCTCCGGCGTGGCCCGCACCTCCTCGGGACGCCCCTGGAACCGGTCGTCGGTCGTCCCGATCATCGTCCCCTCCCCGTGCGGGAGAATGAACACTAGCCGACCGTCGGCCGCCTCGGCGTAGATCGCGTCCCCCCGCAGCGCCACCCGCAGCCCGGCATGCGCCGTGAGGATATGAGTCCCCTTGGTCCCGCCGAAGAGCCGGGGCGACGGGATCGGGAGCTCGGCGAGCGTCAGATCCCCCCAGGCGCCGGTCGCGTTCACGATGCTGAGCGGCGCGATCCGCTCTGTCGGGCCCGGCCCGTCGACCGGCTGGATGTCGACGGCCAGGCCGTCGCGAATGGCGCGGTGATAGGTCAGGAGGTCGAACCGCAGCCCGAGCCCCCCGGCGATCCGTTCGCAATCCTGGATAAGCGCCAGGACGTATCGCTCGGGATACAGCATCTGGCAGTCGGAATAGGAGCAGATCCACCGGAACCGCCGGTGATCGACCGGCGGAACTCCGGGGCCGAGGGGCGACGCGGACCGTCCCGGAAGAGAGCTGTCGCCAGCGAGAAGGTCGTAGAATCGCAGTCCCGATTCGACCGTATAGAGGCCCCGCCCCTCTGAGCCGCTCCAGGAGGCGACCTCGCGAAGCCCCGGGAGTTTCTGCAGGCCGACGAACCGGATCCCCGAGGCGAGGAAACCCCCGGTCCGCTGCCGGACCGGAATGTGCAGCCGCAGCGGCCGGACGAACTGCGGGGCCGTCCGGAGAAGCCGCTCGCGCTCTTCGAGCGACTCCCGCACCAGGGAAAAATCGCCGTACTCGAGATACCGCAGCCCGCCGTGGATCAGCCGGGAGGATTTCGACGTCGCGCCGAAGGCGATGTCGGCCGTGTCGACGACGACGACCGGCACTCCATTGAGTAGCAGCTCGCGGGCGACGGAGACTCCGTTCACTCCCGCTCCCAGGATCAGGACCGGGCGGGTGCCATCTCGGGAATCATTCTCCAGACCAGCGGACATTTCGCTCCTTCATTGAGCCGTTTCTTTAAACACCAAGACACCAAGGTGACACGAAGATCACCAAGGAACCGCCTCTCAAGATCCTCTTTGTGTTCTTGGTGCCTCCTTGGTGTCTTGGTGTTTAACTCCTCAAGGGACCATCAGTTCAGCGGCGCAAACTCCTCGGCCTACCGATTGTAGGCGGGGTCGGTCAGGCCGGCGGCAGCAAAACCCTGGATGCGGATGAGGCAGGAGTCGCAGTGTCCGCAGGGATGGCCGTCGGGAGCGGGATCGTAGCAGCTGTGCGTCAGGCCGTAGTCGACCCCCAGGCCGGCGCCGGTGCGGATGATCTCCGCCTTCGTCATCCGGATCAGCGGAGCATGGACCTGGTATCGCCCGGCCCCCTCGGTCCCGGCCTTCGTGGCGAGGTTGGCGAGGGTCTCGAAGGCCGCCACGAACTCCGGCCGGCAGTCGGGATAGCCGCTGTAGTCGACGGCGTTGACCCCCACAAAAAGATCGAAGGCTCCCAGGACCTCCGCCCAGCCGAGGGCGACGGAGAGAAAAATCGTGTTCCGCGCCGGGACGTACGTGATCGGGACCCCGGCCGTCATCTCCTCATCGGACCGGTCTTTCGGGACGGCGATGTCCGCCGTGAGGGCCGAGCCGCCGAAGACCCGCAGGTCGAGCCGGCAGGTCCGATGCTCCGCCGCGCCGAGCGCCCGGGCCACACGCTGGGCCGATTCGAGCTCGAACCGGTGCCGTTGCCCGTAGTCGAAGGAGAGGGCGAAGCACTCGAAGCCCTGCGAGCGGGCGATGGCGAGGACGGTCGCCGAGTCGAGCCCCCCGCTGAGGAGGACGACCGCTTTCGGGCGATCAGTGGAAACGGACATGGAACGTCACAGGAAGGCATCCGGGTTGTCGACCAGCTCCCGAAGATACCGCCCGTAGCCGCTGCTGCCCATCCGCTTGGCCAGTTCGCGGACGTCATCCGCCGAGATATAGCCCATCCGCCAGGCGATCTCCTCCGGGCAGGCGATCTTGAGCCCCTGCCGCTGCTCCAGGACGCTGACGAACAGCGTCGCATCGACGAGAGACTCGTGCGTCCCGGTGTCGAGCCAGGCCGCCCCGCGGCCGAACGACTCGACGCGGAGGTCTCCCCGCTTCAGGTACGCACGGTTCACGTCCGTGATCTCAAGCTCATTCCGATCCGACGGCCTGATCTGTTTCGCGATCTCGACCACCGACTCGTCGTAGAAGTAGAGCCCTGTCACGGCGTAGTTCGACTTCGGCTCCTTCGGCTTCTCCTCGATGCTGATCGCCCGGCCGTCCGTGTCGATCTCGACCACCCCGTACCGCTCCGGGTCGCGGACGTGGTAGGCAAAGACGGTCGCGCCCGACGTCTGCTGGCTGGCCGCCTGCAGCTGGGAGGACATGTTGTGGCCGAAGAAAATGTTGTCCCCCAGGATCAGGCAGGAGGGATGCCCCGCGACGAACTCCTCTCCGATGAGGAACGCCTGGGCGAGTCCTTCCGGACGCGGCTGCTCGGCGAACGAGAAGGAGATTCCCCACTGGGACCCGTCCCCCAGAAGCCGCCGGAACAGAGGCAGATCCTGCGGCGTGCTGATGATCAGGATCTCTCGGATCCCGGCGATCATGAGCGTCGAGAGGGGGTAGTAGATCATCGGCTTGTCGTAGACCGGGAGGAGCTGCTTGCTCACCACGGTCGTCGACGGATAGAGCCGCGTCCCGCTGCCGCCGGCCAGGATGATTCCCTTGCGGGTCATGGTGGAGGTCACTCCTCGTTACGCCGTTCGGAGGGGATTGCGGACCCGGCCTGGCGATGGCCGACCGGTCCCGCGTGGCCCCGCCCCGCCGCTACTTGTCGCCCTTCCAGACGACGCGGGTCTTGGTGACGATGTCCTGGAACGCCTTCTTGTCCGGACGGAAGGCGCACATCAGGAACGGAATCCCCAGCATCAGGGCCGAACCGAGCGACGCGAAGAACCGTTGCGTCGCCTGCTGGAGCGAGATGGTCTTGTCCTTGTCCGTGCTGACGATCAGGCCGAAGGCGTCTTTGACCACGGTCGTCCGGGTGGCGCTCGACTCCTGGACGGCGAAGTACAGCCACCAGTTGTAGACCATCCAGACCGGGGCGTAGAACGTCTTCACGACTTCCGGGCCGAACTGCCAGTTCACGTAGAAGGCGCCGGCGAACAGGACGTGCCCCAGGATTGCGGCGGCTTTGACCCGCGTGACGAGGAAGTTCGCCAGCGGCACCAGGCACAGGTCCCCCCAGAATGCCAGGTATCGCACCCAGAACGTCGCCGGCTGGTTGATCGGCATCTGCGGGACAAGGCCCAGCCGGGAGCTGTTGTAGTAGGAGAACAGGTCAAACACCTTGACCATGTACAGGGCGGAGAACGCGGCCACAAAGGCGAAGATCAGCCGGAACGCCGCGTCGAAGAACATCCAGCTGAAGAGGTAAATCGGCCACTTGATGTAGAACTCGAGCGTCTCGGGATTCCCCGCCATGCTGACCGCCCAGTCGATCAGCTTGAACATGTACTGGCCGACCGGGGCGTCGCGGTCGAGGACGGCGAACTTCGGCGAGGCGAAGAACAGCGCGACCGCCCCGCCGAGCGGGATGATCGTGATGAGGAGCGCCACGATATTCGTGTAGATCGTCGCCGCGGCGTTCCGTCCGAAGAGCAGCAGCAGCTCCCAGGCGATCCAGCCCTTGTAGCTGTACTTGGAGGCCTGGTGCGCGACGGCGATCGGGTAGGCCATGTAGGCGATCGGGACCGCTCCGCCGAAGACGGCTGCGGCCAGCGTCCCGAACAGGTCCGGATCGAACATGTCGAGGCTGGTCATGATCCCCAGGAACATGACCAGCATGACGGCGGGGAGGAACACGATCCACGGCCAGATGATCGCCCCCACCCCGAGGTAGGAACTCTGGAAGAAGTCGATGTCGATGCGGTCCGCCTTGACCTTGTCCTTGGTCAGTGTGCCGCGGACGAACATGATGGCCAGCGAGGCGAACCAGCCCCAGAAGGCGCAGCGGCTGAGGAAGTTGAGGCCGAACCAGAAGATCTTCAGCGGGACGTCTTCGATGACGGTGCCGATCAGCCAGCTGACGTCGATCATCATCCACAGAATGAGCCAGTAGCCGGCCGTCTTGAAGTACAGGCCCTTGTTCTCCTTGATGAACTCGAGCGGTTCCTTCCAGACGAGCCCGTAGAACTTGGACGGATCGGGCCCGCGCTGCCCCTTACGGCGAGCGGCTTTGGCGTCCATCTTCCCCGTTTCGGCGTTCATGCCGCACTTGGGGCAGACGGGATCGTCCTCGTTCATCGGAGTCGCGCAGTAGCCGCAGATCTCGTGCTGGCTGTCCTCCGAGTCGATCTTGTCGAGGACGTTCAGGAAGTCCTCGCTCTCCTCTTTTTTCTTGGTCTTGCCCGCGCCGGCCGCCTCGGCCGGGACCTTGATCTTGGTGCCGCACTTGGGGCAGGCGATCGACTTGCCGCGGGCCTTGTCCGGAGCGTTGAGCGTTGTCTCGCATCCGGTGCAGCGGACCTTCACGGGCATTTTTGACTCCGGGACGTCTCGTCAAATCGCCTCCTCCACCGCGCTGTCTCGGACCGCAACGGGGCCGCCGGCAGGACGTGAGGAGGAGAGCGCAGAGGGTTGGATCAGACAGGATCGGGAATCCGAAACAGAACTGTACCAAGTTTCGGAGCGCTGTCAGCCATCGCCTGAAGACAAGCGACTTGCCGCGGAATCCTGGCATCCGGCCCCGTCCCGCCCTCAGATGTCGGCCGCCATGATGCGGCGGGCCCACAGGAAGGCCATCAGGTTCAGGAGGGCGGAGACGGTCAGCATCAGCTGGCCCGGGACCGTGGTGAAAAGCCGCACGGTGTTGTCGGCGTCGAAGGCGAAGTAGTACATCGCCAGGATGAAGACGGGGGCGAGGGCCATGTAGACGGCCGACTGCCGGGCCTGGGCGGTCTCGGACCGGATCTTCCGCTCCAGGCGCTGGAGTTCCCGAACGGAGTGGGCGATCCGCTCGATGGTCTCGTTGAGCCGTCCTCCGCTCTGCCGGCTGGCGTCGACCGCCGCCGCGAAGAGGGCGAAATTCTCGCTCTGGAGTCGCTCGCGGGTCTCCCGAAGGACGGTTTCGAGCGGTTTTCCCATCTGGTACTCGCCGCACATCTGCAGGAATTCCTGGCAGATCGGCCGGGGGCTCTGCTGGGCCAGGAGGTCGAGCGACTGTGGGAGCGACATTCCGGACCGAATGGCGCTCGACATGGAGACCATGGCGTCGGAGAGCTGTTCTTCGATCTTTTCGCGGCGGCGGGCGGCGAAGCGGCGGATCAGGATCCAGGGGAGGCCGACGAGCACGACCACGAGGACGGCCGTGAAGACGGGGCCGATCAGGATCCACAGGACCGCGGCGAGCACGGCGACGACGGTGATCCAGCTGACGATGACGCGGTGCAGGTTGGCGGAGGGGAGGCGGACTCGGCGGAGTTTTTCGCGGATGTCGGCTTCGATCCGGTCGACCCCGGACCAGAACAGTTCCTGTCCGCTCCAGGCGCCGAGCGCGAGGGCGGTGCCGATCAGGACGGTGCCGAGGGGGGCCAGCTCTTGCATGTCGACTGGAATGAGGGAGGGGCAGGCGTACGTTACCCCAGTCGCTCGTCCGCTGCACCTCGCTGGAGGTTGTGAGGCCTGTCGCGAATCCCGTCCTTGCCGGCACAGCTTCCATAGCTCAAACCCAATGTGCTACGGCAGCCGGGGTCAAGGGGGTCTCACCCCCTTGCCGCCGGAGGCATTTTCGTCGCGGAACCGTGGGACACAACGGATGTCCGCTTTGTGGTACCAGCGATGAGGACTCCCTTAACTACTCCGCTCGCTTTGTAATCCCGCGGGACACTCACTCCTTCAGACATCTCTCGACGAGAGGGCCTCCGGCGGGCAAAGGGGCGTTGCCCCTCTGCACTCCCCACCAGGGTGCCCCTGGACCCGGTGAGCCGGAGATGTGGGGGATGCGGTGTCCGTCGGTGGTGGGCGACCGTCGCAGAATCGTTGGCACCGCCCCCGGCAATCCCTACTGTGACAACCACACCCCGAGCCACCACCACGGAGATGAGCGATGCGCCTCGCCTACCTGGACTGCCAGACAGGAATCAGCGGCGACATGACACTCGCCGCCCTCCTCGACGCCGGTGTCGACCGCGATGCCCTGGTCTCCGCACTCGACTCATTGGGCTTGCCGGACGTCGAGCTGCGGGTCAGCACCGTCATGAAAGGGGCCTTCCGGGCCACGTCCATCCGCGTCCTCCATCCCGAACAGCACGCCCACCGCCACTACTCCGACATCGTCGCCATCGTCCGCGCCGCGGCAGGGCTGAGCGAGCAGCAGCGCGACCTCGCGCTCAAGATCTTCCGCGTCATCGGCGAAGCCGAGGCCAAGGTCCACGGCAGCACGCTGGAACAGATCCACTTCCACGAAGTCGGGGCCATCGACTCGATCATCGACATCGTCGGCGCGGCGGTCGGTTTCGACCTCCTGGGAGTCGACGAAGTCGTCTGCAGCCGGATCCCGACCGGCCGGGGATTCGTCCGGATCGACCACGGCCTGTGCCCCGTCCCGACACCGGGGACGGCGGAGATCCTCAAAGGAGTCCCCCTCCGCGACGTCCCGATCCAGGCGGAGCTGACGACGCCGACCGGCGCCGCCATCGTCAAAGTCCTCGCGAAGCGGTTCGGGGCTCTCCCCGCCATGACGATCGAGCAGATCGGCTACGGGGCGGGAACGAAAGAGTTCCCCGACCGCGCGAATGTCCTCAGGCTCTTCGTCGGAACGGCCGAGGCGGTCGGTCTCGAACGGGACGAGGTCATGCTCCTCGAGGTCAACCTCGACGATGTCTCCGGCGAGATCGTCGGCTACACCAAGCAGCGGGCTCTTGAAGAAGGAGCCCTCGACGCGTACTCGGTCCCGATCCAGATGAAGAAGGAGCGTCCCGGCACGATGCTCTGCGTCCTGTGCGACCTCGACGCCGTGACGCGTCTGGAGGAACTGCTTTACCGCGAGACCGGCACCCTCGGGATCCGGCGCCGCGTCGTCGAACGGACCAAGCAGTCGCGCGCTCCGCACACGGTCACGACCCCCTGGGGGAGCATCGGCGGCAAGCTCTCGTGGCGGGCCGCGGGGCTGGCGTCCTTCTCGCCCGAGTACGACCACTGCGCTGCGGTCGCGCGGCGCTATGGCGTCCCCCTTGCAGAAGTCATGCGGGCCGTCGAGGAAGCCTACCGCCGCGCTCCCGTGCAGGGGATGCCGGTCGCGGATCCCGGCACTGACGCGGAACCGGTCGAGCCGGTTTCATCAGCCCACGATCACTCTCATGACCATGGGCACTCACACGATCATGGTCATTCGCATGACCATGGGCCTGGCGGTCACTCGCACTGAGGCTTGCTTCATCACGCGTCCGTGCCGGCACGACTCCCATAGCTCAAACCCAACGTGCGACGGCAGCCTGGGGTCAAGGGGGCCCCGGGGCCCCCCCCCCCCCCCCGCCGGAGGCACTTCCATGAGGAACCGTGGGACACAACGGATGTCCCCTTTGTGGTACCCGCGTTGAGGACTCCCTCACATCACACCGCTGGCGTTGCAGTCACCGCGTGTTGGTGAGGGGGCATCCGACACGGTGTCCGCGTTTGGACACCGCGCGCTTCAGACATCTTTCGACGGCCAGGCCTCCGGCGGGCAAGAGGGCGTTGCCCCCTTGCATCCCCCACCAGGGTGCCCCTGGACCCGGTGAGGGGCTTTCCCTGCCTTGATC
>Ga0247822_10000875_pt1 | contig 17424 bp, 19 predicted proteins | sample 13C_Cellulose_Da_FD_192423 | JGI IMG/M metagenome (GOLD analysis project Ga0247822, IMG submission 192423) | Soil microbial communities from agricultural site in Penn Yan, New York, United States - 13C_Cellulose_Day30 | ecosystem: Environmental > Terrestrial > Soil > Agricultural land | place...
ATTAATAATCATGTCAGTATGTCTACTGGTTTTTAGCTATGACTTAAACAGGCGTATGAAGCCACACCCAGACGATATGCAGGCTAAAATACAGCAACTTGGGGAAGTGTACAGTAAGATAAGACTCTATACTGGCCAGCCGAATGTAGAAATACAGGTGATTGATGACCCACAAATCAATGCATGGACAGACGGGAAGGATATTACATTTACAACGGGGATACTGAATTTTTTTGATAATAATGTGGACGCATTAGCTATTGTTGTTGCTCACGAGACAGCCCACGTTATGTTAGGGCATGTTAGTGACACTACCGGGAGATTTACAACCGCACAAATGGAGGGGCAGGCAGATAAGATGGGAGCTTACTTGATGCTGATGGCAGGATATGATGTGTGTAATGGTAAGGACTTTTTTAATAATTTACTAAAGTCTGGTGACGGGGATTTTGCAGATCCTTCGATTTACGCGAGCCCGCACCCCAGTTATGCCTACAGAAAGTATTCACTAGATTTCCCGTGGTGTCGCTAGGGAAGATAATTAGCTAATCCTGCACTATCACTATAGCCGACAAGGACGTTTTGGCTATCATATATACGTGCGTATCCAACTTGTGTACCGTCAACAGCACTAACTTCTCGCACAATATTACCGCCTAAATTATTGGCCTGTATATTAGCCATTCGGCCAGATCCGAAGCATAATGTCATGTTGGATGTTTCTCCCGCAAATCCTGCGCTAACATTAGGGTCGCGTCTATTAGCTGCAAATGTTGCGGAGCGTAGCACTGCTCCCGTGGCTGAGTCGTATTTTTGATTAACCATCTGAAAAGTATCAGAAATTGGCCACAAATAACTTACCGGCGGCTCTGTGGGACAGGTTGGATCGCCTAAACTACATGAGCCGCTTGACATAGAGGCTGTCGTAGACCCCACGAAATTTCCTGTCGCTATGTTATATATATCAACGTTCCTTGTAACAAATACCGGCGGCGTTCCAGATCCCACTGTATCTGTGCCACTAAATTCTACCCGCTGGCCGGTAATTGCCTGCACTTCGTCGCTGTTGTAATAAGCAAGGTATGTTGCAAATCCCTGATCTGCAGTCGGAAATCTGGGAGGACTTCCGGGGATAGACGCACTACCGTCCCAGTTATAGCCCTGATAGAAATACAGGTAATCTGCGTCTATGTCGGGGGTCTGTCTATCCGATGGCGGTATATACATACCATCAAATCTTACGTCTATATTTTTATCCCCATTGCAGTCCGTGAATCCCGAAATACCGCTTAATGTCTCTGATAATCCGGTTCCAGATAAGTTACCTAAGCCCACTTTGGCGTTAAAATAATCCTCAGCACTGAATACACCATCATCTGCTCCTTTAACTCCAATCTCGGAAAAACTTTTTCCAGCAGCTGCAGCTGCGGCTAAATCTGACTGGACTGGTAGACTATTCCCTCCTAGTGCACTTCCAGCCGTAGTTCCAAAAGTATTTGTTGAGGCCTGATTGGCCGAAGCTTTGGCAGCATTTACTGCTGAACTGGCGGCTCCAGTAGCACCATTAACAGTAGACGAAGCCCCCGAAGCAGATTGCACCGCTCCCCCCACCATATAAGCAATACCACGTTGTCCGGGAATAGGATTCTTTTCTTCTAATGCTTTTAGACGGTCTTCTAAGTCTTTTGTGCCAACTATTCTCTTTATATTATCCGTATAATCAGACATCTATCTCTCAAAATATAATTGTAAGAGGATCATTTTGTATAGCCAGCTCGTAACTATCCCCGCCGACAAGTTCCGTATTGGAACGTACTGCTTCTAGCACAGCCGGAGCGTCCACAACAAAACTTTCAGAAAATTGCGTCTTATATGTATTAGTTGTGTTGCCCGCCTGTATTGTCACATATTTGTTGCCAATATGACCTGTCCATTTATTTTGTGGATCATTGACAGCCGGGTCAATGCCGTAATGACTATCTAGTATTGTGCTAGTGTTGTCCAACAATGTAGCGGGGATAAATGATGGTCTAGGCGGTATGTGGTTAACGTCTGTTGTAGCACTGCCGCTGCTCCTGCTAAATGCAAGCTCACATTGTGTAAATGCTTCTCCAGTAGTTACGTCCATAGTGTGGGTTAGCTGTCTAACCTTGCCTATACAACTAAACCTTGTATCATTTAATTGTATCGTATGCACTAAGTCCAGACGTGGGTCTATAGGACAATAAAATCTAGCTCTATTATCTCTATGCGCTTTAATAATCGTAGTCTGTGCTTTACTTAAAGCAAGCCCCACAGTGAGGTACCAACCAGAAATATTAGTATCCATATCTATCCAATAGCTGCCAGCAGGGGCTATGGGATAAGTGGTAACATTGTTTGGTATTCCTCTAAATTCTTGGTAATTTTCCCATGCACTACTATCGTACTCGGACTGTACGCCCATAGTATCATCTTGAGATATTTCGCCATATTGCGCCGCTGATTGCGGAGCATTGACAGTCATGACATAAGACTCAGTGATGTTCTGACTCCAGCGTTTTGTAGCTGTCCACGATGCCCCAAAACACAATGTACTGCCAACATCATTAATAGATGACACAACACTTTTGTACACTTGATTACCAGCAGCGTCAAGCTTATTTGTTCCGTCGGCATTAGTGTCAGCAACATTACTTCCACTTATTTGCGACGTACTCCATGCTCTCGTGGCTCCATTACAATTATAAAATCCTGAGGCAAGAACAGGAGTAAACTCTATATCTCCGTCCAGAGGCCATCCCGCAGCATCTGCAGCCTGTTTTATCATGAGACGCTGCGGAACAGAATACCCCCAGTTTAAAAAGTCACAAGTGTCGTTACGATAGGGCGCATCCCATATGTACCCGATACTTTTGTGATAAAGGCGTTGAAACTGGTAGGTTGCTTTAATGTTTATTGTATTAACAATACGACTACGCGGAGTTAGTTCTATAACGGGATCACGACCATCGTCCCTATATACATCGTCCGAATTAAACGTGTAATCAGCACTAGCTTTAGCTAGCATTGGAGTTATAGTAACAAATCCGTATGCATCAAAATCAACAGATGTTGGGGTGGTCTGTAGTCTCTTATCTAATTCGTCAGCAATGTCTGTAGGTTTACCGAAAGCTTCTTCTGTATAATATCCAACAAATGGTAGAAATGGCGCAAATTGATTATTAAGCTGCTCTCGTCGATTGTCGTTACATGTGAACATTAATTTTTTATTAATTAAATCAATGGCAGGGATATTAACAACCCCCGTATACACTCTGCGACTATTACCGTCCAGTCTATATACATCTAGTGTAACATTCTTTCCTTCGTAAGCTTCCACGTCCTGTACGCCTAGCGGTGGTATTAATGTAAATGTTAATTGTGCGCTATCATTCTCGGTTCGTGTAACTTTTAACTGTCCATGTATCTGGTCGTCTGGAATTCTATATCCATCAATAATTAAGATTGGGTACCATCCATTACGCTCGATAAATGTTTTCTGCGTAGCGTCTTTAACAAATTGCACAAGAGTTATTAGATTTCCATTTTGTAAAGTGGAAATTACTTCTTGCTCTAATGTTATTAATAATAAATTATCAGTAGTTTCATAGCCCTGAACCTCTTGTTCCAGCGTAATTAATATACCGCCACCAGTCCCAAATAACAAATAGGCGGAATTTATTTGTGTGCTATTTAACGGGCGATGATTAATTGCCATTATTCAACTGTTAATTGTGTTCGTAAAGCAGCGGCTTGTATTTCATAATCTGCAAGTCTTTTTGTATCACTAGTGCGTAAAGCTCTGATGGATTTTAAATCTATTTCTTGCAGCTGTTGTAATATAACGTCATTAGCTTCGACTATTATTTGCTTTCTCTGCTCTTCCTGAGCCCATGCTACATACTCTACTCTCCACGCATCAAATTCTTCCTGTGTTGGACAGACTATCTCTTCATTTTCCCATTTAAGTCCGTCTAATTCGTTTTCCCATGGAGTGCCATCATATTGTAATTGCCAATACGATACACGCTGTATGTCGGGATATTTAAATTTAATGACATCAATAACTGTCATGCTTGATACTCCGTTATTTTTATGTAGCTGGCTAGAGTGCCGTTCATAGCGGCGGTGGATGCAAACCCGTTAAAAGTGATTGTTCCGGAGCTACTTCTACCTGCTCGAAATCTGAAAGTGGTCGCGGAAGTTGTTCCAGCGGTCATCCGATGCTTAAGAACCACAGGGTTAATTGCAAGCGCACCCATTATCCCCGATTTCAAACAGTTTGCAGTACTATCTTGGAATAAAGCGTAACCACTTCCTTCAGCAACGCTGTTGCCGATAAAAGCACAAATTTCTATTTCCAAAATATTCGATGAGTTTGTTGGGGTGATTGCTAACGTCATGTACTCGTCACCCTCTGTGTTTTGTGGGGTAGTATTATCAAGAGGCATTGTAGTCGTACCTGTTGCCATCGTCCCGGTCGTGGTAAATACAGTTTGTACCGGAGGTTTACGCGCCACTGATGTCCATGCAGAGCCATTTGAAACTAGAAAGTTTCCGGATGTAGAAAACCCGGCTAATCCAGATAATTGCAGATTTGTTGCGTTAGTAAGCGTCAGCGATGTTGGGGTACCTAGATCAGGGGTAATTAACTGGGGACTTGTTTGGCGAACATATACAGATCCTGTACCTGTGGCAGTTAGAGAATTTTGACCCAGTGCCCATGCCCAGCTAGCTGTACCCGTACCTCCTGCAGTATCTATACAAGTAATGTCCAGATACATTCCAAAAGCTACAGTCGCAATACTATTTCCTCCGGATGTAAACACACTCATATTACCGGATGACTGCCTGTTAACAAGTCTCCAGCTTTGTCCATTTGTCAACGTACTTGCTACAGGCATTGTCAAGCTGCCACCACCTGATCCAGTGTAATGTTGCAAATAATTAGACGATACTGTCAGAGTGGGGAAACTATTGTTTTGCGTGGTATACGGGAAAAACGTACCGCCACCCCCACCAAATGACGAAAAAAGCGCAACTTTTAGGTTATCGCTGTCGGAGACATCTTGTAATAATATCTTATCCCCACTTGCAGGAGTTACAGTAGTGAGAGATTGTGCATCTATGATGGTTGAAGGACTATAGCTATCTTTATCATTGCGCAAATCCACCACAGTACCGGCAGCCCAAGCCGCAGCAGTTGTACCGCTCTGAGCACGTACTACAGTCAGAGTTGTTCCTGTCCTAGCTGTAACTTTTACGATTTCTGTAGTTCCGAGCCCATTATCTAAAGTGAGATTGTAATACTGGCTCCCGGTCAATGTCGGTAGACCTGTAGAGCTGGATATCAATATAGTAGTGGTACTATTAGTTATACCGCTGGCTAATGTTGTAGTAAAATTATTGACATATACTCTAGGTGCCATTAATAAATCTCTCTTACGTCAGTTATGCTGACTGCTATCTCTGGAGTTGTAGTATTATCTGATACATTCGTTACAGCGTTTGTAACACGCATCCAAAATTCGTAGGCATTTGCAGCACCTCCTAATACGCTTGTTCCGACAGTTAGCGGAGCACCTGCCACGGCGGCATCTAGCCCAACCTGTGTAGTGGCTAATTTAACCTCAGTAGTTTGATGACTAGCTCCAACAAGAGTCCACACAACGGTGTTATCCGTTACTGTAGTTCCTATAGGTGTAGTAGGCCATGTAGGCTGTGTACTAGCATGACTGGTACCCGCCGTAGTACACTCGTAACGTAAGCCGTTACCCACCGTAGGTTCAACTGATTGCCCTAATGTATAGGCAGTGGCAGCAGTCCATTCGGGTAAAATATCCACGGGGGTGAGAGATATACTATTAACTCCGGGACTAATTAATGTTTGTAATATATGCCCGTCATAAATAGACCCCAACCAAAATTGAAAATCTTGCGGGTTATCTGAAAGGTCTGTATTATGCAATAAATTCGTAGTGCCAGAATAAGCCAAAGTTAAGGCTGCGTCTGTATATAATCCAAATGTAATTGCCATTATCGTGCCACTCCACGGGCTTCAGCAGACATTTTCTCATCCATATAATCGTCTACTATTTTCTTATTTTCGGCCGAGAGGCTCCATTCAATATGCGCGTATTTTGTAGGAGTTATTGTGACATCAAGTTTCTGCACTTCATTAAGTCCTTGTTGTTTTTGCACAAAAGCCCCCAAGCTTTTTATAACCTCGCGCATGGCAGATGCGTCTTCCCCCTGCTGCTGTGCAAAACTTGCAATATTATTAAGTCTTTTCAAACTATTGGCTTGATAGCGTTTATTCTCAAATGTTCCAGAATTGTTCTGAGAGAAATTAATTAAATCGGAAGCTAGGGACTCAAACTCATCGCTCTGAGCTATGGTTTTTCCTTCGTTTGCTTTTCCTACTATTTTGCCCAATAAGTAACCAGTACCGGTACTGCCTTTTAAGGCATTTGTAATCATATCGTCTGCAGATTTATCTACGGCTTTTGCGAATTTTTCGGCAGCTTTAGACGCCGAATCTAGGCTAACACTAAGGGCAGTAGTCGTAAATTTTTCTCCCGCAATCGGGGCCAAAGAACTTTCCATTACCACATTATTACCTACTCCGTTTATACTTCCTTGCTCAAATCCTCGGGCACCTACTTGTCGGCGTTCTTGCACATAATCATTTAATTGCCTACTATATGTATCGTTCCACGTCTCCATACCTAGACCCCGCTGTATAGCGGGTATAGTGGCCTCATATTTCATATATAGCGCATGCAAGTCATCTGCTATATATTGCCCACCACTACTTAATCCATATTTAAGACCGCCTAATGCAGTCCCTAAAGTATTAACTGTAGTTATAACCAATTGTAATCCACTAACGGTTATTTCCGCGAAACTTTTTGCAGATTCTTGTAATCCTTTCCAGCTATCCTTGCCGTTCATCAGCCCTTTTAAAAATTCCTCGAATATCGGAGCTGTATCTGCTAACAATCTTTCTAGTCCTGCCCCAAAAGTTTCTGAAAATGCATGTTTAGTCTCACTAAAACTATCTAATGCAGCTTGTTGGTCATCACTTAATGTAGCATTTAATTTTTTAAATTTGGTTATGGACTGCTCAATATCGCTGTTAATTATACCTATCTGCTCTGACGCTGATTTGCCAAATATAGCAAAAGCACCGGCAGTTTGGCGGGTTTCGTCCCCTAGCCATCTGGTTGCCTGTATTATCTTAATATAACGTTGCTCAGGAGCTAACTGTAATAAATCTTTTACTGATAAGCCTAGATTCTCGAACGCGGCAATGGCAGTCTTATTTCCACTAGCTGCCTGCCCTAGAGTGAGATTCATTTTTGCGAATGCTTTTTGCAAAGTTTCAACAGATACGCCCGCTTCTCCCGCTACATGAGCTATTTCTTGAAATCTCTGGGAACTTACACCTATTTTCTGAGCATTATCGTATATCTGACTGTATTTATCTGATACTTCTGATAATTTATTATAGAATACGGCAGCGGAGCCAAGCGCAGCTGTGAACATTGCTGCAGATATTCCAGCAGCTAATTTTGCTCCTTTAGCGAAATCTGCTACCTTACCTTCACTTTCATTAACAGCTTTATTAAATTGAGAATTTTCGGCTGTTATTTTTGTTACTAATTCACTAATTAGCGGCATTAGCCATCCTCATGAACATATCACGCACAAGTTGAGCCTCTTGTTCTGGTGTGTTGTTCTCTTGTGCTTTCAAACTCTGTTCTATCAATGTCTTTTCTCTAAATTCTTCATCACACGCCATGTCGTACGCCATCCATTCCACTACTTCGCACATGTCCATTTCCTTCACTAGACTACGTTGACGCATCTGCAACCGCTCTGCCAGTTTAAATGTGTAAAACAGCAGGGGTTGCGCTATTAGTTTTTTGCTTTTTGTTCCAGATCGTCTTTTGGTAAACTATTGAGTTCAATGCACGCATTAAAAACTTTAAATACTGCAGCAGTAGATTTTTTCTGTAATTCTTTAACATCGTCATTTTCAAATAGTCTTTTGCCGTCTTGATCAACACAGCATACCAACACCATTTGTAAAACAATATCACCCGCATTTTCGGTTTCTTTTATCTTCTCATATTGCAACTGTTCTTCGATTGACATGGTTTTAATGCGCAGCTTATCGCCCCACTCAGCAGTCATATCCACTTCTGTATAACGCATATCATCTGCTGCAAATATTTTGTGTTTATTAAGCATTACTTGTAATTCCTATTATATTACTACGGCACTGACGTACCTTTACCCCATTTATTAAGTGGGCATGAGGCACATTTAAGCTTACATTTAGCTTGTATGTAGCATCCGCATTTCTTGCACTTCATCCCATCGCTATATTCACATTCAGCGCAAATTGCTTCACGCTGTTGCCAGTTTTTAGCCATCCACGACAGCAGTGCTTCGCTAATATCCATTAACTGTATACGGGAGCACTAACTATACGGAATGTAGCTTTACCAGTCACAATACCGTCAGCATTAATGTCAGTAGTGAATTGAGTTACGAAAGCACTAAAAGTTAATACGTTGAGTGTGGAGGTAGGAAGAGTAATTACCACGGTGTTAGTAGACTGGGCTGCCAACGCTGCTGAAATAGCCGCTTGACCTGCGTCGTCTTGGTTGCGCGTAACGTCAATGCTAAAAGATCCGAAGTCTTGTAATCCTTGTACAAATTCTTTGGCAGTGGATGCTAAGGTGGTTGTAGGAATTTCTGTTGCAGAACCTGATCCTATTCCGGTCATTGACATAACGCCGTCAATAGTTTGGCTGTTATAGCTTATAGTAGTTGTTTGTGTTTTAATCGGTGTAGCTGCCATATTATCCTCTTATGAGTAGCAAATATAATTGATTTCGACAAATCCCCTATACCATGAGTCTTGTCTCTCTGTTGCGCCGATGCCGACAGCTTGCACATGCACAATGTCATCATTCGCTGTCAAACTCTCATTATGAAATAATTCAATGAGAGAATCTAAAGCAGTGGTGAGCACTGCAAGTCCTGTTTCAAGCTTCACGTATACATCCACTTGATAAATACCTTTATGTAGCTGTGTACCGTCTAAATTATTTAATGTTGTTGTGGCCGGCATTAAATGTGGGGCTATGTACACATTTGGCAACAATTTCTGGTCTTTAGTATTCGGCCAAATTATTGTGATATCAGCACCCAGCTGCGCTAGGCGGGTGTTTAGAGCTGCGTTAATATTTTTAGCCACTGTCATAATTTATACTTACGCGAAAGTTTATCTACAATGTTCGGAAAGTCTAAAACTGCAAGTCTCATCATGCCGTTCGGAGCTTGTCTGTAACTCCAGCCGGTTTCTACTCGGTAAGCATACGGTCTGTCATTATAAACAAAAGCCGTCTTGTACCCGTCTTGCCAGTCAATTTTCCAACTTTGCCTTAATGCGCCCGGAACATAGTCATGTGCTGCAGGAGTTTCCCATAGAGTTGGATTACCTATTGGCGTACTCTGCTTAACATCTTTTTGAAATTCTTCTACTGCTTCTTTAAATATTTTAGCGGCCACTTGCAATGTCTTACGAATACCTTCTTTAAACTGTCTTTCCCAAGCCGCTGAGTCAACCTTGATTTCTACACTCATATTCTGGCCTGTAGAATATAGACGACATCTGTTCCCTGCGCTTTAATTCTCTGAACATTACGTACGCCATGAGACACGCCGTCTATTGTCACATAATCCCCAACAAGGGGAACTGTTGCACAATATGCAATAACTCGCACATCATCTCTAAGTATCAATATACCGTCTATGTCCTGAGCTTGGTATTGGCTTGGATGGCATTTAGCCGTATACGTGGTGGTTGTTCCTGCGCCAGTAGAGCCTGTAGCAGGATTAAAATTACCAGCAACGACACGTGTAAATGTAAGCTCCTGACCCAGCTCTGTAAGCAAGTCATCAGCAACTGTTTGCATATCACTGGCAAATGACATTATGCTTTACTCACTTTAATGACATTAGCACCAGATGCTCCGCCAATCAGCTTTTTAAGCCAATTGTTAATCTTAACTGCGTATGTTGCGCTAGATGCGCCACTTTGGTATTCTATTTCTAACGTATCCAGTTTCTTGCGTTTAACAGCGGGAGCCACGGGATTTAGCGGAGAATTGCCTGCGTCTATAGCTAGAGCTGCCTCAATTTGGGCATATATTAATTGTTGTGGTATATCGTCGGAGGGAAATAAATACCCGTCTATATAAGCATTATATCTCGGCCACTGTAGAGGCTGGTCAATCGTTTTCTTGGTACCTATAAAGGGCTGTTGTTCAATATAGTCCATTGCTTGTCTAAGCATCTGCTCTACATCTCCGGCAAATACTAGTCCACGCACAGACGCGTAGTCAGTTGCATCAGCTACAGAGACGTAGCTGTTTGCATTAGCTACAATTGTTCCTGTCTCCACGATTAAAGTCATTACACGCAGCCTATAACTATGATGTCATAATCTACTGCGGTACCGGAACCACTATTGGCAATTTGCAAAATATCTCCAGTGGAGGCTACTACTGCGTAGCCGGTTGCGTCTGGAGCAGCTAGGCAAATAAAACCGCCGGGACGTAAATTAACGACATCATTAACATTGCCCACCCAGTTAACTAGACCATTAGCATCTCCGCCAATTACGACATTATTAACATTAGTGTCATATGCGTATACAATAATAGATTTAATCTTTGTAAATGTTAATGTAGTGCCTAGAGGACTTGTTAACACCCCCGCTAAATCAATATCATCGGAGCCCGAGGCTGCTATTTGTCTTGTGTCAGTCCATATTTGATTGGCTTGATTAAGTCCCGTTCCATGGGTAAAGGTTAATGTCTTATTGTAGCCTAGGCTGTAGTCTCTGCCCCCCAAGTCGCTGTCCCCAGTCAAGGTTGCGTTACATGCTATTTTAACATTTGCTGAAAGTGTCTCTGCCATTATAATTCCTAAACTGAGTTGCCTGCTGAATCTTTCCACCCACCGTTGTACCAGATTGGTTTACCGAGAGTGGTGTCAAAGTATTGTTGATATGTTGTTGGACTTCCGGGTCTACTGGCTGTATTGCCGCCTGTAATTCCACCATAAAATTGCCCGGAGGCGTTTATGTAGGCCAATTCTGTAGCCGAGAAATTCTGGAAACTTATAAGTTTGGCAGTGCTTACGTTAGTGCCGTCTCGCATATTTAATGCGTTATGTGTTGAGTCTGTCAATATTTCAGGCTCAGCACTATTGTTGTACGCGCCTTGAAGATTTGTAGTTGCTGTACTGCTGCCGCTGGCAGCACTTGCACCAATACTTCCTGCATTAATAAATTTTGCTTTTGTGGCATCGCTTAATGACGTTGCGTCTCGTTTCGCAATGAGCCATCCCCTAAAGCTTTGGTCATTTAGCACAGGATTTTGCACAAACACGCCTGTAGTTAAGGCTGCTTCAGCATCCGCAATTGTTTTATAGGGGTTTTGTCCGTACGCCACAATAATATTACCGTTAGATGGCGCAAACCAAAATCGGAATATCTGGAATGGATCTGAAGCAGATAAACTAGCTAACGTACCTGTACCATTATCATATCTTGCTACATCTATCAAATCCGATAGCACAGGAGCCGCCCACCCTCCGCTACCGTTGCGATAACTCCTAAACATCGTAGGAGCTACTTGAGCTGCATCTGTAGTTAGATTAGGAGCCTTAACGCTATTTATAAAATTTAGTCCCGGAAAAAAGCTTTGTCCTGAACTTTTATTAACTTTGAGATTAGCCCCGTTTGCGCTAAACTGGTTGCCACTTTTATTAACAATCCCGAGAGCATCACAAAAATCTATGAGCATTTGGCTATGGTCATAGCCCGGAGCTGGGAGATTACCAACATCCTGTACAGTTGTTAAATCTGTATGCACAATAATGGCTAAAAATATATAATCTCTGCGTTGGTCTGGGGTAGGCCTAGAGTTAAATTGTGCTATCTCTCCAGTTTTGGATATAGCCACATATGATGTTAGTGTACTATTTAGATAGGTTACATTGACATTTGTACGTGCTTGCCAGCTTACTCTAACTGCCTCAACCTCTGTCTGGTTTGTGTAATTATCAACTAAAATACCAGTGCCTGCAGCTATATTAATCTTTCCCGGAGTAGCACTTGCAGTTACAAGCCCTCCAGTGTATAATCCTGTACCTAACTGATTATCCTGCCGGGTGGCCGGACTAACTGTAGAGGTTATGTCTCCGGAGTAATCCGTAACTACATATATCCTATCACTTAAAAAAGGCCCAAGCTGTATAGTTGTTGATGGGTATATCGAGACGGAAGGAAGCTCAGTTTCCAAATCTGTAGTAAACTTACGATAAGTACCAACACTGCTCGCAGTGGAGGTTATAGATAACTTATTACCTGTCGGGATGTATAATACGCTCACACTATCACCTAAAATCCATCAATAAAGCCCCTCTTGCGAAGGGCTTAACGGACTATCCTAAGTGGATACAAACAAAGTCAGGAAGCCATACTTTACTACCGTACAGACATCCAATTTCAATCATAGACTTTTGGAAACCTACATAATGTGCCATAGTGAACACAAGGCCAGAATGAGGATCTTGCACAGTCATGCGGTCACGTGCAGCATCACCGCCGGCAGGCAAAGCAATTGGGCGCATTGCCAATTCAGCAGCTTCACGATGCACCACTATATTACGTCTACCGATTGCAGAGAGAGTAACAGTATCACCATCTACGCCGGCAGCTACCAATCCACTATTAATAGTGAAAGTACCGGGAGCAGCAAGGCCAACCAATACAACATACTTAACGCTATTAATAGTAACTACGTCACCCGGCAACAAAGTACCAGTACCAGTTTTAACAGTAATGGAAGTGGCACCAGCAGCGTGTGCGCCGTTAAGTACATAGGAGGCAGCAGTACCTACAGCAGGACGAGCCACTTGACCCGAACGTTTCAGATTAACGTTATACAAGCTACCGAGCTCACCTCGACGCAGCATTGCGCTATCACCAGCTTCATTAACTTTATACAAGTTGGCAAGATTTTGAATGTTAACAGCCGCGGTGGTGTCATAAATACCAGCTATCTGGCCATCATCTGGGCAACCTCTATCCAACAACAATTTCATGATGTTAGGGAGATCGTTCATGTTAGAGCCGAACGGGGTGGTTCCTGCAGTACCGTAGGCATTACCTGCACCGAGAGACAACTTAGCCATCAAGTCCAGTTCCATTTTATTACAAATGGCTCTCATAGCCTGCTGTATTTGGTTGCCGTATACGGTTGCGTAGCCTGCACCGTTATTCAGATGTTTCTGGTCTTCGCCAGTATAGGGGATCTGAATAGATGCGTAAGTGTCCAGAGCTGCAGTCTTATTATCCACAGTTTGGTCAGTACCTTCTGGAATGGTCATAGAAGGTGCATAAGTGGTAGAGACAGTTTGTGGGCGAGTGAAAGCAGAGCGAACTACGTCATCTTTAGCTGCTTCTTGCATGCCGGAGTTAATCTTCACAGAGTTAACGCCACCGACAAGTTCCCTTCCCACTCTTTCTGCTGCTTCATAAACATCCGCAGCCAAATTAGTAAAAACGTTTGCCATTTAAAAATTTCCTTGGTTATTAAATAAGTTTTCCGCCGTCCGTAAAAAATTTACGACGAGCAGCTTGGTCTAAATTATCAAAATCAGCTCTGCTCATTTCTTTCGTGCTTGGTTTTGTGTTCATGTTACCCTGTGCACCGCCTCCGGCAGCTTTGGAGTTCCTTAACAGACTTTTAAATTTTACATTATTAGCAAATTCGTCTTTTATGGCTTTGAGGACATCTGCACCGAGCGTTCCGTCTTCTTCTGCCACCTTGTCGAGATTGCGCGCTATAAAATCAGAGAGCAATTCTATATTATCGCCGTCAGCTAGTTCTCCGGCCACGCGTAGAGCTTGCGTCTCTATTTTTTCTTTACGATTGGCGTTCTTCATATCGCTCAATCGTTGTTCCAATTCTTTGCGGTGTTGTTCGGCAGTCTGCCAAAGTTTCTCAAATTCACCGTCTTTAGCTGCCTTGTCCAATTCCGCTTTTTGGGCTGCGGCATTGGCTTCTTCACGGGCTTTTTTGGCTTGTTTAGTTTCATTAAGGAGTTCATCTTTCTTTTTCACAACGGCCTGTAAATCAGCCTGCGCTTTTTCGTACATTGATTTATAATCAACTTCGTCTATTTGTTGCTCAACAACATTTTCTTCGTTCATATACCCTCTGGGCTATTGTTCTGCACAGCCGGTGCAGGCGGTATTTCTATTAGGACGCTAGATTCCGCTTCTAGTTGCTCATTAGTTCTATCCGCGTCTATAAATCCTGTTTTACGTCCATATTCTCTCACATCGTTTTTAGCGATAACGCCTTTGTCTAGCATCTGCATTTGCGCTACAATGAGATTTGGATCCGCAGTATCTTCGTAAAAATCTTTATTAAGCTCTATCTCAATGACCTCTGGATTCGCGCCCTGAAATCTTGCTACCCATTTGCAGGCCTGTTCCATGCCTTCTGAGATGTTACTGGTCATAATATATAGCGAGCTATTTTGAGCACCATAACGTATGCGGGCAGCCTCAGCAGTCTCTCTACCGCCCGCTGGCGATATAAGTCGAGCCCCTATGGCCGCAGCCTGTACTTCTTTTTGTTCCATCATCTGCGTCGGCAGGATGTTTGGATTAGCTTGTACTAATTGCAATTGACCGCCGTTAGCCAGAGTTACGCCAGCCCTAGAACCAAATTTGACCCCGTTAGGGTTGGCAGCAGCAAACTGTATTGCGTCACTATCTCCGACGCATATGCCTAGCATAGGTTGCCCGCATACAAAGCTGGCCTCTTCCGCATCAGCACTATTCTGATAATGCGCTCTGTTCAATATGGCTAGATCGTATAAAGGTATTGAGTCATATTCTAGATCGTTATTCTCCGACCCTATACATACAAATGGTATTTCTCTAAGCCAGTTCCCGTCGTAATCAACTGGACGGACAGGCGGTTCTATAAGCTCGTCTTGGTCGCTATAAACCATCTGAGTATAGTATCCCTCATTGTCTAGGTATAACACTCTATACTGCTTAATGAGGTTCCAACAAAACATATCGTCATCGTCCGCGTTCACCCATTCGGTGAGCACTATAACAGACGGCACATATTTACTGCCTATATATTTATGCTTAAAGTTCTCGATATTTTCGGCTTTATAAATCTTTATTCTGCTATAGAGTCCCGCGTTTTCGCGGTCTATATCAGAGAGATCTTCCTGTACCTTAGGATAGTCTGCTAACAGACCTACGCGTCCAGTTTCCTGGACTTCGTCCACAAGTTTCTGTAGAGTTTGCTCTATATTGAGATTCTCGCCCGTAACATCATCTTCCAAATACCCAAGTTCTGGCGGTAATGTAATTACAGGGTCTTTGCGAAATACTAGTCCTTTTAACCCGTCGCGCGTCAGGCGTGTGAAATTCGTTAATACAGCGTCTTCTTTGTATTGGCAACTTCTAACGGGATCGTTAGGGTCAACGGTACGCAAATGACACATAGCATTGTTGTCTATGATGTCTCTAACGAGTTTCCAGCGTTTACATTGTTGCCAATGATTGGGGTGTTGCGTTGTTACACTCAATTATGCACCCCTCTGGGCAAAGCTGTAATCAATCTTAAATATCGGCTTTACAATATTAAGCTCATAAGCTATTAAATATGTTGTTGCATCGTTTTGATGGTCAAATCCTGCCTCTTTGTCAGGTTCACCGTTCTTCGTATAAGCCTGTTGTTCTAGACAACGCGCTACTTCAGGGCAGTTTATGTCGTTGACAAATACTTTCATCTGACTGAATGCCTGATTTGATGCATTTACTCTGTCGACAACTGCTAAGTTCTTACTTCTAGCTCTAACTTCAAATCCTGCGTTTCTAAGCAGGCTTATATGGCTCACAAAAGCATTAGTACCACTTCGCGCAGTACCTGAACAGTCTGGATACATCACTATCTGATGGCCTTTACTTAGCCATTTGGATGTAATGAGTCTAATCATTTCGGGAGTATCCAGCATACCATGTAGTTCGTCCACAATGTGCCATTCTCTACCTCCGGCGCGCTTAACGTACACTGTAGCAGCGGTTTTGCCTACGTTAAAGTCACATCCTATATACAGTGTTTCCATTGGCTGTATAGTTTCATAGCTTCTGTGAGTTTTTCTGTCATAGCAATGATAGACATTACCTGTTGACATATTTCGGAATTGTCCGTCAATGTAAGCGTCTATCCAATTTTGGCTCTTACCCTGACATCTATCTTGGATATAGTCCTCGGAATGGGCAGGGTTATCACGCGCAGAGCCGTGCACGCACTGGTAACTAGGGAGAGGCTGTCTTTTCCATCTCGTATAGCAAAATCTATAACCCTCGGGCGAGCTATATGCACATGTGCGGTTGATATAGTCGTATTCGCCTCGAGAGTTTTTCTTATAATGTCTTTTATCTGCTTTCTTTAACTGTAGTCTGTTACGACTTACTACTGCATCCCAAGCTTCTTGGGCTTTTTCCATCGGGAGAGTATCTAATTCGTCTACATGGGCTGCCGATGTTTCATATCCAATCAATAGACTTACGTCAGCCATGGATTTAAATATACACTTACCCCAATTGGGCTTATGTACTGTAATTTTATGCTCGTTTTTATTGTGTGTATAGTCTTTATCACGTACAAGACCGAACTTATTAAGCCACATCTCGACGTTCGGTACAGCGACATCACGTAATAGTTCGTGCGAGGGCTCATAAACGCCTACAACAGCGTTTGAGCTATGCTGCATATCCAATACAGCTCTTAGTCCCATTATATACGATTTACCGCCTCCAAGGCCTGCAAAAAATCCGGGGTAGGAGCATTCGAGGGCTAAAAATTCACCTTGAGCTTTCGTAACCGCAATGGTTAATTCATTACTCATTTTCGACCTTAATGTCTATCACATTGTCAGTTATGAGTTTTAATTCAGGCTTAGATGGCATAATCTGTATGTTCAATACACGTATATCCGCAGTTTCTTCCTTAACTGCCTCTGGTTTCCCGTCCCACCCCAGAATGTATTTGGCGGCGTTCACCTGCATACCGGCATTACCCGTTGCAGTTCCTTCCATCACATCCATATAGTTTTTTGTAAAGCGTGCTTTCATGTGTATATCGGCCATTTCTACGGCCTCGGCAAACTCTTCGTGAGCCTCAATCCAATTATACCACGTACTACGTGTAATATCCCACTCGCTACACCATTGCACAACACTTTTAGCCTCTGTTTTGGAGGCGCGCAATATCTTGG
>Ga0247822_10000877_pt1 | contig 17413 bp, 9 predicted proteins | sample 13C_Cellulose_Da_FD_192423 | JGI IMG/M metagenome (GOLD analysis project Ga0247822, IMG submission 192423) | Soil microbial communities from agricultural site in Penn Yan, New York, United States - 13C_Cellulose_Day30 | ecosystem: Environmental > Terrestrial > Soil > Agricultural land | place...
TTCTAGGCGCTGATCCGCGCCTTCTCTCCACCGGCTCGGGTAGTGTGGCGGCTAACCTCGGGCTGAACGCGGTCTATGCTCAAGATCTGGCGGAGGTTGCCTACCTCATGAGAAACATTCATGAGGTTCCGGAGCCTTCCGTTATTGGCTTGTTAGGATGCTCGGCGATTTGGTGGGTCTGGAACCGCCGTCGCAAACGGGGCGTTTAGGTTTTTTGAAGGCAGATGGTTTGGGCTCCGTGCTCGATGACTTGCTGGCCTGCGCCGTATTCCGCCGGGTGAATGAGCGTGGCTCGGCACGATGGTGGCACGGTGGTGGTGATCATGAGAGTGTCCCCCTTGGCTTCCCATCGAATGCCGACCGTGCCGTGTGGTGATTTGAGAGTGGCCTCCGCCCAAGTGAGGGAGCCGCCAGGCTGTGGACGGAAGATGATGTGGCGGTAGCCGGGTGCCTCTGGGTCGACCTCCAGACCGGCGACGGAGCGCACCATCCATGCGCCGACCGCTCCATAGGCATAGTGATTGAAGGAGTTCATTTCGGGATCCTGCAGACCCTTTTGCGGAGTCCAGCTATCCCAGCGTTCCCAGATCGTGGTCGCGCCATTCTTGACCGGGAAGAGCCAGGAAGGAAATGTTTCCTGCTCCAGAAGTCGATAGGCGACATCGAGATGCCCGCTCGCCTCTAGGACGCCGAGCAGGTAGGGCGTGCCGACGAAGCCGGTCGCGAGATGGTATTGACGTTTCTCGATCTGCCGCACGAGCTCGCGGGCGGCTTGAGCTCGGCTTCCTGCGGGAATGAGATCGAAATGAAGGGCGAGGACATACGAGGTTTGGGTGCCGGACGCGAGGAGCCCCTCGGGAGTTAGGAAGCGACGCTGAAACGCAGCGGTCGACTCCGATGCCAAGTGGGCATATCGCTCGGCGTCTTTTTCGTAACCAAAAAGTCGGGCGACATCGCGCATGATCCGGCAGTTTCCGATGTGGAAGGCCGTGCCGATCAGGTCGCGGGGCGTGCTACCTTCATTACCGCCGCTACCGTCCAGGGCGAGCCAGTCACCGTAGCCGGCCCATGGATCGATGTCGGGATGCGAGCGGATATGATCGAGGGTGCGCTCGCGGATGACGAAGTCCATGTATCGCTGCATGCACTCGTAATGATCGCGCAGGATACGCTCGTCGCCATAGCAAAGATAGACCGTCCACGGGCAGATGATCGTCGCATCAGCCCAGGCGGGGCCGCCTTCTTCAAAAGGAATCACGCCCGGCTCTGGGATGACGGCGGGGACTGCGCCATTAGGTCGCTGGGCGTCCCGAATGTCCTGCATCCACTTATGAAAGAACCCGAGGACGTTCATGTTGAAGCACGCGGTGCGAGCAAAGACCTGCGCGTCGCCGGTCCAACCCATGCGCTCGTTGCGTTGAGGGCAGTCGGTGGGGACTTCGAGGAAGTTGCCTTTTTGCGACCAGAGGATGTTGCTTTGCAGCTGGTTCAGGAGCGGATTCGAGCAGGCAAAGTGTCCGATGGTTTCCAGATCGCTATGGAGGACGATGCCGGTCACGTCGATCGCATAGTCCGGGCGCAGGCCGCGAATCTCGACATAGCGAAAACCGTGGAAGGTAAAGCGGGGTTCCCAAACTTCAATACCACCGCCTTTGCACGTGTAGTACTCGGTAGAGCGGGCGGAGCGGAGGTTGAGTTGATAGACGGTGCCGTCAGGATTCAATACCTCGCCAAAGCGAATCGAGAAGGTCGTCCCGCGGGGGGCCTCGACGGCTATGCGAGCTCGGCCGGAGAAATTTTGCCCCATGTCATAGATGCGGCAGGGCTTCGGCCAGTGGTTAGGGATGAGGTTGAGCGAGACAGGCGTTATCTCCGCGATCCTTCGCACGGGTGGCGCCTCGGAGGGGGTGAAAGCGATCGCCGGATCCTCTCTGATAATGGCGGGATACCAGTGCCGGGCCGTGAAGCCTGGTGACGACCACCCCGGCTGCTCCAGGCGAGCGTCATAGCTTTCGCCGAGTTGCATGTCGCATTCCAGGATCGGTCCGGCTGAGGTGGTCCATGAATCGTCGGTGACGATATGTGACACCTCTCCCAGAGTGTTTGTTATCTCGAGGCGAGCGATGACTTGGGGCCGATCTCCGTACATCTGACGTTCTTTCCAGGCCATGAATCCACAGTACCAGCCATCACCAAGAATAATGCCAATGGCATTGGCGCCCTGTTTTATTAGCTCAGTAACATCGTAATGTTGGAAGGGAACTCGCGTGTGATAGTTTGTCCAGCCTGGCGCGAAGATGTGATCGCCGACCCGCTGACCGTTGATCTCGCATTCGTAGAGCCCTAAAGCCGTGACCCAAAGTCGAGCCGAACTAATCTCGCCGTCGTACGAGAAGTCCTTGCGAAAATAAGGAGCTGGAGCGGTGGTGCGAGGGCCGCCGACAATGGATGACGCGATCCAAATCGCGCTGGTAAACGGGGAGTTCATGCAGAAGGGTGCGTACGAAGGTGAGGCTCAGTGACTATTGATAGTTGTGAATATTCACGTAGAAAGCAAATAATGAGGAATATCACGGCAGGAGAGCGAACCGGGGTTGCCTAGTCGAGATGTAGTGACTGGCTTTTGCAATAATTACTTTGACAATTTCGTGAATACCGTGAATGTTCACGCTAATTTCCTCCCCCTCCCTACTCATGAACAAACAAATACCTTTCATGTACGCGGTCCTGTCGGGACTTTGTGCCATCGCTTCCCCGGCTAAAGCGGCCACCTACAGCTTTCTTCCCGCAAGTGGCGCGGCGGCGTGGGACAATGCGGCGAACTGGAATCCCAACTCCGCATTTCCCAATGCGATCGGAGATGTGGTCAATCTCACGTCCGCTTCGGGGGCATCGCTAACCGTGAATCTCAACGCCGACCAAACGATAGGAACCCTCAATTTAGGAAGCTCCCAGAATGTATTAACCACCATCGCCGCGGGAACCCCTGGAGGTATTCTGATTTTCAATGCCAGCAACGGAAATACGGCAAACCTCAATATGACCGAGGGGTTCGCGGCGTCCTATCAAGCGATCGCGGCTACTATACGGGTCGGAGGAGTGGGAACTACATTAAGTATTAATCGAACCTCCCTGACGCAAAATGCGTTGAATCTAAACTCCTCCATAGACGTAAATGGAAATACGTTGCTCTTCAACCTGACGGATACTGACACGGCATCGCGGGTGCAACTCAATGCCGTGACCTCAAACATCACAGGTACCGGAACCCTCATTAAACAAGGTACGGGCACTCTGGGAACAAGCAGGAATCTGACGTTTGCCGGTGATATCGATATCAGGGGTGGATTGTTCTCGATGGCCACGGGAAATGCGCGTTTGAGCGGGTTCAATAGACTTACCGTATCGAATACAAGTGTGCTGAAGATCGGCGATGGCTCTGGTGTTGTGAATATCACGGCGGCCAATAGCAGACTAAGTCCCTCAGCGGCTGGGGGTATCCATATGAACTCCGGGCGTATCTATTATACGAGCGGCATCGCGGCTGGGGCTAACAATGAGGTAGCGCCGACTCTGCATTTTGACTCGGGTACAGCTACCATCGATTTCTCACTTGGAAATACCTCGGGAACAAACTACACCATGACTTACGATGGTGTGCAGCGTGCTCGCGGAGCCACTTGGGTGCTTCGAAGCGGAAACACTTTGGGAACGAGTGCAACGACGGTAAAACTCGCTAACAGCAGCGGTCTTAGTTTAGTCGGAGGCGGTGGAAGTGTCAGTAGCACGACGGCGTCCATCGTGCCGTGGATGGTGGGGAGAAGCGGAGGAGGAAATCCGGAAAGCCTCACGGCTGCTGAGTTTGTGACCTATGATGCAACCAATGGATTCCAGACGGTTACGAACTATCAAACCAATATAAGTGCGGCGACTGCCCTCGAAAACGTGTCTGTCACAGGTGGCACCGTTCTAGCTTCGTCAAGGACGATCAATGCCCTGCGAATGGTGGCGAATGCCAACAATACTCTGGATCTCGGCGGAAATACTCTAACCGTGACCTCCGGTCTCGTGTTAGCGGCTCCGACTGGAACGAATGTCAACAATATCTCCAACGGCACGATAAACTTTGGAGCAGCTGAAGGCATTCTGAACACTGCTAATACAGGAGTGGTCGTTCTCTCGGCTAATTTACAGGGAACCAATGGCTTTACCAAAGCGGGGGCTTCTACGCTGACGCTGTCGGGATCGGCGGCGGGGGTTACGGGACCTGTTCACGTCGCGGCGGGCATCCTTCAGATGGGGGCGGCCAATCGACTGAACTCGACGGCAGCGGTGGTGCTGCACAACACGGTGACCACGCAGCTGGCGAGTCCCAAAGCTAACATTGTCACCGTTCTCGATCTGAACGGACACAATCAAGAGATTGGTTCTCTTGCGGGTGGGGGAACGGACGGTGGCAATGTGCTTCTGGGGGGCGCCACTCTGACGACTGGGGCCGATAACACGAACACCGCCTACGATGGCGTCATTAGTGGAAACGGTAATGTCGTCAAGGCCGGAACGGGACGGTGGACATTGAATGGAAACAACACCTATGCCGGCACGACCACTGTCAACGCCGGTACCTTGGTCGTGAATGGTGATCTCATGAACTCCTCCGTCACGGTGGCGGCAGGCGGGGTGTTGGCAGGTGAGGGGTCGGTGGCAGGCGATGTCACGATCACTGGCACGGTGGCTCCCGGTGATGGGGTGGGAACGTTGAGCTTAAATGGCAATGTCTCTTTCGCCAGCGGATCAGCGATTAACTTCGAACTGGGAACCGCGCAGGATCTCATCGGCTTCGCCGGTGCTTCGAAGAGCCTAACCTCCGCCGGCCCTATCACGATGAACTATACCCTGGGGGCTGGGTTTGTGGAGGGTCAGGCTTACACCATCTTCGACTGGTCGCTGGCCGATAACTTTAATGTGTCCGCTTTCAATATCAACAACCTCGTCGGTGCCCCTGCAGGCTACACGGCCGAGTACGATCTGCTGGCGACATCGGTGACGGTGACACTGACCTCGGCTGTGCCAGAGCCATCGGTCCTGATCCTCTGCGCAATTGGCATGGTTGGCGCGATCGTTGTCCGCCGGAAGATGGTGGTCTGATATTCGATTTTCGAGAGCCCCTTCGGATATGTTCCGAAGGGGCTTTTTTGTTTTAAAAGAAATTAGCATTAGGCAACCTGTAGCGTTTTAATTTTGGCATTATTTGCTTGCCGGTTGGATATGCTAATACTAATAACGACTGGCCGGGAACGTTCCCGGTGCATCCCCCTTAAATCTATGAAGCTCAAGAAACGTGCTCTCCATGTTTTGCTTTCCCTGGCCACCTTATCTTTCGCAGAGGTGGCTTTTTCTCAAAATCTGGCCCCCTTTGTTTTTGCGGGCCCCGACAAAGCGCTGGCCGTTCCCGAGACATCGGTGACGCTGTCCGGTATCGTCTCCGATCCCGACAGCGACATTGGCACCTATGCGTGGTCGAAGGTGTCTGGCGCGGCGTGCACGATTACCTCGCCTACGGCGGCGGCGACGACGGTGACGGGACTCGCGACGGGAACCTATGTATTCCGGTTGACCGGGACAGACGGTGCCAGTGAGAGCGCTTCTGATGAGGTGCAGGTCGTGGTGCATGCGTCTGCGGGCAAGACGGTGACGCTCACGGCCACCAGCGCCGGACATATCTACCGTCCGAACATGGCCTCCTTTAACATTCTTCCAGGAGATACGATCGCCATCGCGCCGGGATCATATCCTAATGGAATCATCATTGGTGGCTTCGCTGGCTCAGCGACCAATCCGGTGAAGATCATTAATGGCGGGGGCTTGGTTCAGACAAGATCGTTGGGGATTGCTCATGCCAAACACTTCAAAGTATCCGGGACAGGATCGACCGATGCCTACGGGTTTAAGATAGGAGGACACTACCTTAGCACGGGATTGTCGATCGGACGCGAGACTTCAGATTATGAGGTGGAACGGGTGGAGGTGGAAAATTCCAGTGTCGGCCTGTTTTGCAAGATCCAACCGGTCCTGGGCGAGCCGCTCACCCAACATCTTGGATGGACCATTGCGAACGTTTTCCTGCATGACAATTATATCCACGATACTGACAAGGAGGGACTTTATATAGGTCATACCTTCCCTAACGGAGATGAGAACTCGGACGACCTTGTGCCTGTTCGGATGCAAAATGTGAAGATCTATAACAATATCGTCACATCGACCGGTTGGGACGCTATGCAGCTTTCGAATGCGAGGGAAGGTGGGGAGATCTTTAATAATGTCGTCACTAATTATGGAACTTTGAGGGAGCCCGCCCAACAGGCTGGAATTCAACTTGGGGGAAACACGACAGGTAGAGTCTACGCCAACACGATTCATACTGGAACCGGGCCTGCTCTGACCGCATATGGATACGGTGACGTATATTTGAGTAAAAATATCATTACCAAGACGGCCACTGGTGGGTCCCCTCCCAACCAGCACGCCATTTATATTTCCGGAGGAGTGAATCTGATCGAGGGCAATCCCGGGCTTAGGGTGCATGTGCTTAGCAATAAGATCGTGGAGCCGGTCAATCTAGCCATCCTTAGTCAGGATAATAATCATAATCAGGTAGCGGGTGAGATCCGTCTGAATACTATACTGGACCCGCTGGGCAGGACGGTGTCGCAACTGATATGGAGCGCTGCGGGAGATGTGATCTCTGGCAATACGGTATTCACGGGAAATCCCACGGTGACGGTGCAAACGCCTTCGGAACTAGCTTTCACGACCAATGCCTCGACGTTGGCGATCGCCGGGGTGGCTGCTGATGACGGAGGAGTAACATCTGTGACGTGGGCGAATGCCTTGACCGGGGCGATAGGAACCGCGGGTGGTACGACCTCTAATTGGAGCATACCAAGCATACCGGTGGCGCCGGGGCTGAATCAAATCACCATCACGGCTCGAGACGGCGATAATAATACAGGTACGGCCGTTTTGGCTATCAGGCACCTGCCTCCGATCGGTACTCTAAAGGCAGCCTACAATGCGGGATCGCTGTCGTCTTCGTTTTCGTCAGTCGACAGTCCGGGTATGGTCTATGAAAAAGACCCGAATATTACGGCTATCGTCACAGGTGGATCGGCTACGACCATCACTCCCGCAGTCGGAATAGCGAACACTCAGGATGACGGTCTTTTCAATACTTATCGGTGGGGTAACCACACCTGGAATATCACAGGTCTCGACCCAGGTGTTTATGAGATCCGTCTGCGATTCGCTGCCAACGCGACCGATACGGTCGGTGCGCGGGTATTTAATATCGCGATGGAGGGGATTACCGTACGAAGCAATTTTGACATCAGAGCGAACCCTCCGACTCCAGTGAATACAGCGAGAGACGAGATTATTAACACGACTGTTACCGATGGAACTTTGAATATCCAATTCACAGGTGTTCAGGGGCAGGCTAAGATCAACTCGATCGAGGTGCGAACGTCCTCCCCCAGTGGGTTTACTGGAGTGGCTATTGGAACGGGAAGTAGCGGTTCCAGCATGGTAGGCTCCGGTGGTGAGTTGTCGGTGACAGGCAATGGCGGCATCCTCGGAGGAACTGCGGATAGCGGATGGTTCGAAAAAGTCAGTGAAACGGGGAATTTTCAGGTGATTGTCAAGAACGAGGTCCTAACTGGCGGATCGGCAGCCCGTGCCGGGATCATGCTGAGGGAGGGATCGGCTGCCGGCGCGAGGATGGTCTTTTTGGGCACGAGTACGGCCACCAATTACATAACTGCCAGCCGCACGGTGGTAAACCAAGCAGCGACAGTCACCCTGGCTTCGGAGACATACACTTATCCTGCGGCATGGCTTATGCTGGCACGTCAGGGCGATGTCGTATCGTGGGCGGTCTCCACGGATGGAGTGTCCTTCACTGCGCTGAATTCGGTGACCTTGACCGGCTTGAGCAGCAGTGTGGATGTCGGGCTCTATGTGACCAGCGGTGGTGGATCGGTCGCGACGGCCCTGTTTGGAGACTTTGAGACTTCACCACTCGCCTTGGCTGCCTATAACTGCGGAAAAATCGCCGGCGGAGACACGACTTCCCTGGATGATGGAATCACGAAGTATCTTCAGGATCCGAATCAAGGGCCGGTCGTGTCGGGAGGCACGGCGACCACCGTGACGCCCTCTGTGGCGATCGCTGATACGGAAGATGATGCGATTTTCCAAAGTTATCGCTGGGGTAATCAGACCTGGAACATCCCCGTGCCAGCCGCCGGTACTTACACTGTCAATCTACGGTTCGTGGCCAACTCAGGCGAGACGACGACTAACCGCATCTTTGACGTGGCCGTGGAGGGCGGGACGGTACTGTCCGGGTTCAACATTAGGCAAGCGGCGGGCGGCTTGAATAAAGCGCTGACCATCCCGATCGATGTCGTGGTGACGGATGGCACGCTCAATGTCCAATTCACCTCGATCGAAGGGCAGGCCAAGATCAATGCGATCAGCGTGGTACCAAAGCCCTAGTCGGAGGAACGAACCAAACGCAACTCAGCTGGAAATTAATTATGAAAAAGACCCCCTTGTTTTTGGCTACGATCTGCGCCTTTTCCCTGGCGCTTACGCAAAAGGTTCAGGCGATTACCGCGAGCGACTTCGCTGCGGGTACGACAAATCATGAAGGATACCAGATGCCGTATCGGTATTATGTGCCAGCCGGTGCGTCTAATACCGCGGTAAAGTTTCCCTTGATCGTGTTCCTTCATGGATCGGGCGAGGTTGGCTCAAACAACACCGCTCAGTTGGGCAATCGCGCCAATGGAGCCATGGCTTTAGCAGAGGATCCGGCAAACCCGACGTTCCTGCTGGCGCCTCAGTTGACGGGAGGCGCGTGGCAGGAGGGGAACAAGCAGATTATGATTCATAATATCATAAACAGCCTGCGGACGGCCTACCCAAACATCGATCCCGATAGGATTTATGTCACTGGCTTGTCCTATGGTTGTACGGGGACGTGGGGGAGTCTCCAGTATGCCCCGAACTTCTACGCAGCGGCGGTGCCTATCTCGGGATCTATCCTGCCAGATATGCTCGACGATATGCCAGACTACTCGCACGTCCCGACGTGGCTCTTCCATCGAAATGGGGATGGCGCGATGGACGTGGGAAGTTCGGATCGAGCATCGGCCAAGCTTCGCGAGCTCGGGAGGAATGCCATCTATACAAGGTACAATGCGGGACCGAGCGGCGAGCACAACGGTTGGTATGAGAGCTACAGTTCGGCGGCGTTGAGGAACTGGCTGTTTGCACAAACCCGTGGGGCCGCTCCAGCGGGTCTTCCGATGTGCCAGATCACAACCCCGTCCGCGCAGACATTAAATACCGACCAGGCCACGATCGCGCTTTCGGGTACGGCGACGCCTCCGACGGGTGGAGCTGCTCTCACCGGGGTCGCGTGGAAGGTGCTCAACACTGCCGGAAGCCAAATCGCCAGCGGCGCGGCCAGCTTCACGGCTCCGAACTGGACCGCGACGGTTCCTCTCGTAGTCGGAGCTAATAGAGTCCAGGTCATCGCCAGTGGTCCGAGCTGGAGCTCAATGGCGGGTACTACGACATTTAATGATACGGTGTGGGTGACTCGCGGGGTGGGCGGCGATGTGACGGCTCCCTCGATTAGTATTACCAACCCATCGACTTTGTCGGTGTCGACGACATCATCGACGATCGCGCTTGCAGGCACGGCCAGTGATGCGTCCGGTATTGCCCAGATCACCTGGACGAATGGCACGGCCAGCGGCTCCGTGAGTGGAGCATTAACCTCGTGGACTATCGACGCTATCCCGCTGCAACCGGGACTAAACACAATCTCTGTGACGGCCAGAGATCCGGTCAACAACGAGGGATCGGCCCAAATTAACGTCACTTATACCGTTCCGGCTCCCGGTCAACTGGTGGCGGCTTACAACGCGGGAACACTTTCCGGTAGTTTTCTCTCGGTGGACGACGGCGTGACTACCTACGCAGCAGATCCCGGGAATGGAGCGATCGTTAGTGGAGGATCGGCGACGACGATAACGCCGACTTTCGCGGTGGCTAATACTAATGATGATCCGCTTTTCCACTCTTACCGCCACGGGAATCATACTTGGAATATTCCAGTGCCCCAGGTCGGCAATTATCGCGTAAGGCTACGGTTCGCGGCGAACTCCAGCGACGGGCCCGGAGCGCGTGTATTCAACATCGGGATGGAAGGGGCCGCGTTGCGGACGAACTTTGATATCCGTACAAATCCCGCGACGGGGGTGAATACGGCCCGTGACGAGTTTTTCGATGTCGCGGTTAATGATGGGACACTCAACATCCAGTTTACCAATGTCTCGTCGGCTCCGGCCAAGATCAACGCGATCGAGGTGCGCACGGCCCCTGGTGCGGGACTGGGCGCTGTTGGGCTGACTGGAGGAACCATCGGTGTAGCTAGTAGCGGCTCCAGCCAGATCCTGCCAAGTAGCGACTGGCAGGTGGATGCCGCGGGCGGAGTCTTGGGCGGTACTTCTGATAACGGATGGTACGAGCGTCTCAGTCAGAACGGAAACTTCCAGGCTGTAGTGAGGCTGAAGAGCCTGTCTTCCGGAAACGCGGCCCGTGCGGGTCTGATGGTGAGAGAGGGAACGGGAGCGGGTGCGAGGATGGTGTTCGTGGGCTTTGATCCCTCAGCCAATAGCATCGCAGCTAGTCGTGTGACTGCGAATCAGAATGCCGCGACCGCTTCGAATGCCAGCGGGTATGCCTATCCCAACCTCTGGCTCATGGTGGAGCGACAGGGCAATGTCTTGAAGCTCGCGGTGTCCTCGGCGGATTCGAGCTACACGCTGGTTGACACAGTAACGCTGTCCAGTCTGGCCAGCCCGGTCGATGTTGGCCTCTTTGTCACCAATGGTGGTGGGGCGGCGACTAGCGCAGTGTTTAGCGACTTCGAGGTCACTCCTCTGGCGATCGCGGCTTACAACTGCGGGAAAACCTCTGCGGGAAATGTGCTCTCCGTGGATGATGGAGTCACGGTCTACCTGCCGGATCCCAACGCGCTCCCCGTCGTGGTCGGTGGAGAGACTGCGACGATCAATCCAACGGTGCCGACATTAAACACGGACGACGACGAGCTCTTCCAAAGCTATCATTATGGAAATCATTCCTGGAATATCCCGGTACCGGCTGCGGGCAACTACGTGGTGACTCTTAGGTTCGTGGCGAACTCCGGTGACCTGGTCGGAGGGCGTCTGTTCAACATCGCGATCGAGGGAACGACGGTGCGGACTAACTTCGATATCCGCTCGAATCCCGCCACTCCAGTCAACACAGCGCGTGATGAGGTGATCCCGGTGGCGGTGACCGATGGGGTCTTGAATATTCAGTTCACCAACGTGAACAACACGAATGCCAAGGTCAATGCGATCCGCGTGACACCAGCCCAGTGAGGGGCTGGCCGGGCTAGGTGCGAGGCCGTCCGATACTGCCTCGCACGACTAGCGCGGATGGGATTAGCTTAGTCTCTGGAGGCCTCGCCGGGCTCTCCAGACGCTTCTCCAGCAGATCGAGAATCTCGTTCGCCGTCTGCACACGATCAGTGCGGATCGTGGTCAACCCTAAACGCACCGCCTCGGCGATATCATCCACGCCTGCGACGGAAAGATCTTCCGGCACATCGCCTCCGGTGGATCGTACGGCATGGATGAGTCCGCAGGCGATGATGTCGTCGAAGCACGCGACGGCAGTGGGGCGGTCGGGCGCGTTTTGCCAGGCTCGCCAGGCGTTGTTACCGCACTGCGCCGCATCTTCTCCACCGAAATAGATGTATCGCTCATCAATCTCGCGGCCCTTGATCTGATGAAACTCCAGATAGGCACGGAATCGCACGGTGTTGCGACAGAATGGAAAATTCTGCCCGACATATCCGATCTTCTCATGCCCGAGTGCGTCCAAGTGATTGAGGAGGATCAGGAAATTGTCGTGAAGGTCGTAACAGACAAAGTCGAAATCCGGGATGGCCTGACCGTGTTGGCCGTGCAGGAAGAGCACGGGCACGCCGCGCTCCGCGAGTTGCTGAAAGAGCTTGGCATTGGCGGGATAGTGGCCTTGGTCTAGGATGATTCCATCCGTCTCACCCGATACCCATTGCTTTATGATCTCTGCCTCGTGCGCAGTTTCATAGTTGGACAGGCCGAGAAGCAGGGTCGTTCGGCGTTTACGGGCTTCGTGGCTAAGAGCCTCGACGAGCTCAGGATAGTGGGGATTGTGCAGATAAGGCAGAAGCAACCCCCAGCGTCGGGTTCGACGCAGCTTGAGGAGGCGGGCTCCGTTATGAGGAGTATAGCCAATCTCGGCCGCAGCCTTGAGCACCATCTCCCGAGTTTTAATACTAATCCCGGCCTGATTATTAAATGCGCGCGAGATCGTGCCGCGCGACATTCCGATATAGTCGACCAGATCAAAGATCGTGGGACGGCGATGGGATTTGAGCAAAAGGTCCTTTTTCTTCCCAGCCAGCTTTTTGCTTTGAGGGGGACGATGACTTTTACTCAATTGCATTGCTTGGAGCGTAAAGCTTCACGGTCGTAAGTCGGCGTGTCAAATGTAAAAAGCGAAACTGTGGAGGGCTTTGCGGCTTCATAGAGATTAGTGATACGACGAAGTGGTTTATGATGACTCTACCAGAAAAATGTTGACCGTGCATTAAGAAACGGGAATGTTCACGATTTAACGTCTTTAGCTTTGATCAAAGGTCGCGTCGTTGTTCTCCCTATCCTGGTCTTACTTGATGGAGGTGGGCGGTGTCGTGACTTGACGATGGGAGTTAATGTCGCTGTCTTCTCATAAACCTCCCCGTTTTATCTAAGCTTATGATGCGCCTCCTTCTTGTTGGTCTCTGTGCCGGTATGCTTTCGTCTGCCTCCGCTCAGGAGAATCCCCAGTCCGTGCTTTTCATCGGAAACAGCTTCACCCTGGGGTCGGGAAATGCCTGGGTCGTCGGTGATGGAGGGGTGCCTGGATTGTTCAAAAAAATGGCCGAAGCGCGCGGATTGGACGCGATGGAGGTGAAGAAAGCGGCTGAGCTAAAGGTTGATTGGAGTTATCATTTGGCGGATGGTTCCGCGACTCGGGATATGATATCCTCTCAGCCCTGGGATGTGGTGGTGATGCAGGAGGTGTCCACCGCTCCGGGAAACTATGGGGAGAAGCCGCTGGAGAACTTCTTCACGGACGGCAAGAACCTGGCGGAGTTGATCAGAGCTTCGTCGTCGGGCGCCCGGTTGGTGATCTTTCAGCCTTGGGCGAGGGCGGAGAAGCATAGCATCTATAAGGCGAAATTTCCCGGCGGCCCCGCCGAGATGCAATCTGTCATCGACGAGAATATCGCGAAGCTGGCTGCTGAGATTAATGCGGACATCGCGCCGGTCGGGGACGCTTTTCTGAAATGCGGGGAAGAGCATCCGGAGTTAAATATCTACCTGGAGGATTTTCATCATGCCAATGCTGAGGGGTGCTATCTCGCGGCGGCCGTGTTTTTTGCAAAGCTGCTGAATGCCGATCCGAGGGGCTTGCCGGCTCTTGCTAAGGTATCGCAGGAGGACGCGGAAAAGCTTCAAGCCATCGCCTGGAGCGTTGTCTCCGAAGCTAACAAGGCTGGCGTCGTAAAACCCTAACGAACACACCTCATGCACGTTCTCACCGCATCGTTTCGGCGCGTTGGCGTCTGCTTCAGTTCGGTTGCTATCGCTCTCGCGTGCAGCACATTGTCACTTCGGGCGCTGGAATTGCCCGCGCTCTTTAGTGATGGGATGATCCTCCAGCGTGATAAGCCCGTGCCGGTCTGGGGTTGGAGCGAGGCGGGGCAGGAGGTGACCGTTCAGTTCGCCGGACAGGAGAAGAAGGCGAAGGCTGGTGCCGATGGACGATGGGAGGTCAGTCTCGATCCGATGGATGCGACGGTCAAGGGTGACATGATCATCTCCGGAGATGCGAGCAAGACGATCAAGGACGTTCTGATCGGCGAGGTTTGGATCTGCAGTGGGCAGTCGAATATGGACGCCTACACCTATACGCTCGAGCCGGGGGAAAGGGGGGCGGAGGAGTTTACGGATGTTCGTTTCTTTGTAGTGCGGCGTGGTGTCGGGGCTACTCCGCAGCGCGACGTGAATGCGTCGTGGACGCAGTGTGGTACGACGGAGCAGTGCATGTGCTCGGCGGTGGGCTATCTCTTCGCGCGCGACTTGCGCAAGCGCCTCGGCGTGCCGGTGGGAATCGTCCAGGCGACCTGGGGTGATACCCGTGCGGAGTTCTGGACGCCGCTTGACGCCTTGAAGAGCGATCCTGCCTTGGCCGAGTATATAAAGACGTGGGAACAAATGAGCCCTCAAGTGACCACATGGGCCGACTATGAAAAACGGTGGGTGGAGTGGAATGCTAACAAAGAAGGAGCCGAGCCTGCGCCTCCGCAAAAAATCCCTTCATCGATCTTTAATGGCATGGTCGCCCCGCTCGCTCCTTTCGCCGCCCGGGGAGTGCTCTGGTATCAGGGAGAAAGCAATGCCTATCAGGCCTCTGAATATCGGAAGATATTCCCGACGATGATCGAGGCGTGGAGAGCCGCCTGGCGGAGTCCCGAGTGGCCTTTTTTATACGTGCAGTTGCCTAACTACGAAAAGCAGGACACCACCCCGCCGAACATGAGTCCGTGGTCTGAACTGCGAGAGGCACAGGAAGCAACGCTCTCTCTGCCGGGTACTGAAATGGCTGTGACGATCGACATCGGCGGTGAGGATATTCACCCGAGGAATAAACCCGAAGTGGCGCGGCGACTTATGAATATCGCCCTGGCTAAAGTGTACGGCGAGAAGGTTCCTTATACCGGCCCTAGATTCGATGCGGCGAAGTTTGAGAGTGATCGGGCGCAGATATCCTTCAAACATGTGGAGGGAGGTCTCAAGATTCGGGATGGTGAGGTTCTCAAGGGATTTGCCCTGGCGGGTGAAGATCGCAAGTGGCACTGGGCTGACGCCACCATCGAGGGCGATAAGGTGGTCGTGCGCTCGACAGACGTCCCGCGTCCTGTGGCCGTGCGCTATGCCTGGGCGCATAATCCGGAGTGTAACTTGATTAACGACACCGGGTTGCCTGCCGCCCCGTTCCGCACGGACACTTGGTAATGGGATGCGTGCGAGACTTATGGTTGACAAAAGTCATTATTTCGTGAACATTCACGGAGCTATGAAGCCCCCCCTCTCCCGGCTCAGAATCAGGCGCCACACCTTTCTCGGCTTCAGCCTCGTCGAAGTCGTCCTCGCTTTGGGTGTGATGAGTTTTGCCCTCACTTCCATGCTGGCCATCTTGCCAACAGGTCTGAATATTTTTCGCGAATCGGTCGAGGCCAGCGCTCGGGCGGACATCCTACGAAAGCTGACTTCCGAACTTCAGCAGACCTCTTTCAAGGACGTGCAGAGCACGAGTGCGATGCGTTACTTTACAGACGAGGGGCTCGAGGTGACCGATGACGCCAATGGATTTTTTGGCATGACTTACTCGGTAAGCGGGACGACGGATATCCTCAGTGGCTCGCCTTCGGGAGGCTACCCAAATGGATTCCTGAAATCGGTCAAAGTGGAGATCTTCACCCGTGCTGATCGGGAAAAAAGTCCGTCGAAGGCCTCTTTCAAAACGACGCTGTTCATTCCTGAGAGCGGCATTTGATTCCGAGCTTTTCGACGCCCGTGAGAGAAGCTAATAAAGCCGCCATGCGACTGAGTTGGAGTTCCGCCTTCACGCTCATCGAGATGCTCGTCGGGGTCGCGGTGATGGCCCTCATCATGACGCTGCTCTTCCAGGTCTTCTCCGGCACCACGGATATTTGGAAAAACACCACGAGCAAGGTCGGCTCTTTTCAGTCCGCGCGGGCAGCCTTTGAATCCATTTCGCGAAATCTTTCTCAGTCAACGCTGCAGGTCTATCTCGGCTATGCGGACTCCAGCGGAGCTCCTGTGCCGCTCTTCAATCCCTCATTTAAATTGCCCGCCGGCATGGGCCGCAACCAGATCCCAACCCAATACCTGCGCGGCTCGGAGTTACACTTCGTGGCCGGGCCGACGTCAGATGTGTTTGGGGATGCGGGTGTGTCCGGGCTGACGGCAACAGGACAGTGCGTCTTTTTCCAAGCGCCCTTGGGATTCGTTTACGACGAGCTATACAAGCCCTACGAAGGCCTGGTCACTTGCGGAGGCTATTACCTGGAGCTCATCGACACTAAGGATCTGCAGCCCTCGTTTATCTCCTCTCAGCGCGGGTATCGTTCCTGCCTGGTCGAGGTGCTGCAACCTGCAGAGAACAACGCGATCTACGACAGCACGAATGCCTTGAATGCCAATGCGCCCGTCGCTGATAGCAACTATGATTTGCAGTGGTTGAGGAGCGCGATGTCTTCCAAAAAATCACGTCACGTTGTCGCTGAGAATATTATCCTTCTCGTGTTTCTCCCTAAGCTCGCGCCTATTGACGAAAAGGCCCGGAATAATGGTAATGCGGACGGCACCTTTCTGGCGCCGTCCTATGCCTATGACTCCAGGAGTTGGGAGTCGGGCTACTCGGGAGATGGCAAGGTCGCCCCTTATACGAGGAATCAACTGCCGCCCCTTGTCGAGGTCGTCATGGTGGCGCTGGACGAGCGCTCAGCCGGACGCCTCGCTGAGAAATACGGTGCGCAGGCCCCGTTGAGCGCGCTGGGGATGGCGTCCGCCTTTAGGGATCCGGCGGCCCTTCATGGCCCTTCAGGTGATCTTGCGGCCTTGGAAACGCGACTACAGTCCGAAAATCTAACTTATCGGGTTTTTCGCTCGGATGTGCAGATCGAGGGAGCCAAGTGGAGCGACGATTAGGCGCTTGTCATTATATTGACAGTGTAAATACATGGAAGTTCTTGCATATTTTCCTCGAACCGTGAACATTCACGGAGTTTAGAACATAGCTTATGATTCTGATCTCCCCCTCGAATCGAAAACACCTTTCCGCGTATCGGAAGCGCTCGCGTTCTCGGGGCGTCGCTCTCGTCTTGGTCTTAGCGGTGCTGATCGTCACGGCCTTGCTGGTGATCGGATTCTTCGCCGCGGTCAGTCAGGATCGGACGGCGTCCGATTTCTATGAATCCGGCACCAATGCGCGGCAGCTGTCCGATACCGCGATAGGGGTGGTGATGGCGCAGATCGGTGAGGCTACCTCCAAGACCAATGAGGCGTGGATTTCACAACCGGGCCTCATCAGGACCTATACGGCTGCCGGAGCCTCAGCCGCCTACAAGCTCTACTCGGCGAATTCCATGAAAGTAAACGGGGCTTATAAC
>Ga0247822_10000878_pt1 | contig 17398 bp, 17 predicted proteins | sample 13C_Cellulose_Da_FD_192423 | JGI IMG/M metagenome (GOLD analysis project Ga0247822, IMG submission 192423) | Soil microbial communities from agricultural site in Penn Yan, New York, United States - 13C_Cellulose_Day30 | ecosystem: Environmental > Terrestrial > Soil > Agricultural land | place...
ACCCCGCCCATCGGGCATGCGCGGGGTCGGCACCGTGTGCGGCGCCGGATCGGCCGGGGTCGCCTCGGGCGCCGGCCCCAGCGAGCCGGACAGCGGGCCTTTCTTCTTCTTGTTGCCGCCGCCGCCGAGATCGAAGACCAGGAAGGCGAGGCTGACCACGATCGCGGCGACCGCGATCACCGCGACCAGGATCGGCCACCGCCGCGACCAGCCGCCGCCGGCCGGCTCGCGGGCCGGCCGCGCCTCGTCGACGTACGTCAGCGCCGGCGCCGGCGCGATCGCGGCCGGTGCCGCCGCCGAGGTCGTGGCCGCCGGCGCCGAGGCGGTGGCCGCCTCACCGCCGAGCGCGACCAGCCGGGGCCGGGGCGCGTTGCCGGCCGGGCCGGCGCGGTGGCGGGTGAGGTCGACCTTGCAGTGCTTGCATCGCCCGGCGATGGGATGGATCAACTGTCCGCACGCCGGGCACGCGGTGCGGTTCTCCGCCAGAGCGGGCGCAGCCATTACGTTGAATGTGCCAGCCGCTCACCGCCCCTGCAAGGCGGCGCTCGGACGGGCGGCTTGCGGGAGCAGGGGCCCGACTTACACTGCCCGGATGGTACGTCGCAGGGCGCCCGCCGCGCCGGTCCTGGTTCGCCACGAGGTCGAGGTCGCCGGCCTCGACCCGCGCCACGACGGCGTGACGATCGCCCACCTCTCGGACATCCACGTCGGCAACCTGACCCCGCTCGATCACGTCCGCGCCGCGGTCGACCTCGCCAACGGCGCCGGCGCCGACGTCATCGCACTGACCGGCGACTACGTGTGCTGGAAGAAGTCGGAGATCCCGATGCTGCGCGAGCAGCTCGCCGGCCTGTCGGCAGGTCGGGTGGTCGCGACCCTCGGCAACCACGACTACTTCACCAGCAGCCGCGGCGTGACCCACGCGCTGGCCTCGCACGGCTACGACGTCCTCCGCAACCAGCACACCACGGTCGAGGTGCGCGGCGCGCCGCTGCACCTGGTCGGCGTCGACGATCCCATCACCGGTCACCACGATCTCGACGCCGCCTACGCCGGCGTGCCCGAGCAGGGCACCCGGGTCGTCCTCTGTCACTGCCCCGAGCAGGCGCCCGGCCTCGCCGAGCGCGGCGCCGCGCTGGTCCTGTCCGGCCACACCCACGGCGGTCAGATCTTCGTCAAGGGCGTCACCGATCGCATCATCTCCCGCATGGGCCGCCGCTACCGCAACGGCTTCTACAAGGTCGGCGACACCCAGCTCTACGTGACCCCCGGCGTCGGCTTCAGCGGCGTCCGCGTCCGGGCCGGCGACGGCACCAGCGCGGAGGTCGCCCTGTTCACGCTCAAGGCGGCGGCCTAGGAGGCGCCGGTGGCCCGCACCCCCGCGCCGGACGGTCCGCTCCTCGGCGGACGCTGGCGGCTTGGTCCGCGGCTCGGCCACGGCGCCCAGGCCGAGACCTTCCTCGCCGTCGAGGTCGCGCGCCGCACCGAGGTCGTGATCAAGCGGGTCAAGCTCGGCGCCGGCTGGAAGAGCTTCGAGCTGCACGAGCGCGAGACCAAGGTGCTCGGCCAGCTCCGCCACCCCGGCGTGCCGCGCCTGCTGTCGGCGTTCGAGGAGCCGCCCGGCACGTTCAACCTGGTCATGCAGCGCATGCCGGGCGAGAACCTGCGCGAGCACCTCAAGCGCCGCCGCTTCGGCGAGGTCGAGCTCAAGGACATCCTGATCCGCGCGCTCGAGATCCTCGACTACCTGGCCACCCGCACGCCGCCGGTGGTCCACCGCGACATCAAGCCGTCGAACCTCGTCCGGGATTCGGACGGTTCGCTCGCGCTGGTCGACTTCGGCGGCGTCGCCGACGCCGGCAGCGCGACCGGCGGCGGCTCGACGATGATCGGCACCTACGGCTACATGGCGCCCGAGCAGCTCCACGGCCAGGCCACGCCGGCCACCGACCTCTACGCGCTGGGCGCGACCATCGTCGCCCTGGCCGGCGGCGTCGAGCCCGAGGACGTGCCGCGCAAGGGCCTCAAGATGGATCTGCCCCGCCACCTGCCGTCGATGTCCAAGGGGCTGCGCGGCGTGCTCGAGGCCATGACCGAGCCGGATCCCGAGAAGCGCCCGCAGCGGGCGCGCGACGTGATCGCGCTGCTCGCCAAGGGCCGGCGCGATCCCACCCCGGTGCTGCCGCGCGGCGCCGACCGCGGCGGCGCGCTGGCCACGACCGGGTCCAAGGAGCTCCGTCCGGCCCGGCCGATCTTCACCGACCTGCCCGAGCCGATCGGCGCGCTGTTGCGCCTGGCCGTGCTCGGCGTCGCCGTCGGCGGCTGGGCCGGCATGGCGGTGACCGCGGTGGCGGTGCGCATGGTCGGCTGGCTGGTGTTCGTGCTCGCCGGCAAGTCCAACCGGCCGACGGTGCGGCGAGCGACCGACGACGTCGCCGACGTCCTGGTCGACGGCCGCGACGGCTTCGGCGACCTCGCGCGCCGCGCGGTGGCGCGCCGGAGGAGCTAACGGGCCCTGAACCGTTGACGTTGACGTTGACGTTGACGGCGACGAGTGAAGGCGCCGTGACGCACTGTGCGCAGGCATCGCGGCGCATCGCGGCGCATCCCGTCGCCGTCAACGACTACGTCAACGTCGACGTTCGAAATCAGCGGGCCGCGCGCGCGGCCGAGGTGCGCTTGGCCGCGCGGGTCGCGAACCCGCCGAGCACCATCACCTCGTCGACCTCGCCGCGGCGGTCGGCGTTGCAGTTGATCGCGCGGGCGCAGCGCACCCGGTCGATGCGCAGCCCGCGGTACAGCGAGCGGATGAACGGGGTGTCGCTGTTCGACAGCACCACGCCGACCCCGCGCGCGGCCAGCGCGTGGACCAGCTCGGCCAGCGCGCGCTGATCGTCGGCGCCGAACGCGTCGGCGGTGTAGCTGACGAAGTTGGCGGTGGTGGTCACCGGATCGTAGGGCGGGTCGAAGTACACCAGATCGCCGGGGCGGGCGTCGGCCACCGCCGCGGCGTAGTCGCCGCAGCGGATCTGGGCGTTGCGCAGCACGCGGGCGGCGGCGTGGAGGCCGTCGACGTCGCAGATCGGTGGGTTCTTGTAGCGGCCCATCGGCACGTTGAACCCGCCCGAGCGGTTGACCCGCCACAGGCCGTTGTAGCAGGTGCGGTTCAGGTAGATGAACGCGGCGGCCCGGTCGAGCGGCGTCCACGCGACCGAGCGGTCGTTCCAGCGCGCGCGCGTGGCGTAGTAGTGGTCCTCGCCGTGGGCGTCGCGATGGAGCGCCAGGCGGCGCAGCACGCCGTCCGGGTCGTCGGCGACCGTCTTGTAGGTCGCGATCAGGTCCGGGTTGCGATCGGAGATGACCGCGCGCTCGGGAGCGAGGTGGAAGAACACCGCCGCCCCACCCGCGAACGGCTCGTAGTAGCGGCCGAAGCGGCGGGGCAGGCGCGCGACGATCTCCGGCAGAAGGCGGGTCTTGCCACCGACCCACTTGACGATGGGGGCGGCGACGGCCGGCCGGGGAACAGCCGCGGTGACGGCCGCGCGAGCAGCCTGCTTGGAAGCCATGCCCGCAATGTCGTTGTGGGCACGGCCGTGGGCAAGAAAACGTAGTAATTAGGCCGACTTATATAAGTGCTGATCGGCGCGAATACGGACAGGGGCCCGCCGACTGGGAGCCCAGGCCGACCTCAGAAGCCGAGGGCGGCGGCGTACTGCTGCGTGGCCGGGTCGTAGTCGACGAGGACACCGGTCGCCCCAGCGGACTGGGCGATGCGGAACATCTCCTCGCGGTTGCCACGAACGACCATGCGCGGCTCGGCTCCCTCGACCTCGGTCGCGGTCAGGAAGGCCCGCGCCTTGACGTGGTTCTTGAAACCGAGGACGTAGGCGGCGTCGTCACCGGCGCGCGCCATCATCGGAACCCGACCGTCGGAGTCGGCGACGGGGAGACCCTCGTTGGCGACGAGGAGGACCCAGAGACCCTCGAGGCAAGCTCCCGGCCCCGTCGGGCGGGGCGGCTGGGTGGAGGACCGATCACGGCGCCCCGAGGTGGGTACGTGCTGCTGCATTCAGTGGAACTCCTTCTGTTGCGCGGGTTTGTGCGGCTTTTTTGCGATCGTGTCAAGCGAATTCGATGCGACGTCCCGTCGGAGATCGTCACGATCTCGCGACGAGCACCCCATGCGTAACCCGGGATGCTGCTTGACGTATCCACCCCACCCGCACACATTGAAACACCCGTGCAATCCGTAGCAGATCCCGCACGTGCACGCGTGACGCTGCCGGTGGTCACCGACGCCGGAGATCCGGGCGTCGCGCCGGCCTCGACCACGCGGCCGCCCGGTGACTACGCCGCCGGGGCCGATCCGTTACTGGATCGCTTCGCCCGCCGGGTCCGCTACCTGCGGGTGTCGGTCACCGACCGATGCAACTACGCGTGCAGCTACTGCGTGCCCGAGGACGGGGTCGCGCACCGCCCGCGCGCCGACCTGCTCACGTTCGAGGAGCTCGAGCGGGTGGTCGGGGTGTTCGCCGGCCTCGGCGTCCGCCGGGTCCGCCTGACCGGCGGCGAGCCGACCGTCCGCCACGGCTTCGTCGACCTGGTCGCCCGCCTGCGCCGGGTGCCGGGCGTCGACGAGCTGGTCATGACCAGCAACGGCCACCGGCTCGCCGAGCTCGCCGCGCCGCTGGCCGCCGCCGGCCTCGCCGGGGTCAACGTCTCGCTCGACACCCTCGACCCGGCGCGGTTCACGGCGCTGACCACCCGCGGCGAGCTCGCGCGCGTCGTCGCCGGTATCGACGCCGCGATCGCCGCCGGCCTCGAGGTCAAGCTCAACGCGGTCGCGCTGGCCGGCGTCAACGACGGCGAGGTCGCCGACCTCGCCGCGTTCGCGTGGGCGCGCGGCGTCACCATCCGCTTCATCGAGCACATGCCGCTGTCGTCGGGCGCGCTGTTCGAGCCCGCGCGCGAGCTGTCGGCCGCGGCGATCCGCGCGGCGGTCAGCGCCCGCTTCGGTGCCCTCGAGCCGTCACCGCGGCGTCGCGCCGACGCCGGCCCGGCGCGCTACTGGTGCGTGGCCGGGCGGCCCGAGCACGAGCTCGGGATCATCTCGGCCATGACCGAGCACTTCTGCGACGCGTGCAATCGCGTCCGCATCACCGCCGACGGGCAGCTCCACGCCTGCCTGGGCCACGACGACGCGGTCAGCCTGCGCGACGTGCTGCGCGCGGGCGGCGACGATGACGCCCTCCGGGCCGCGATCGCGTGGTCGATCGAGGGCAAGCGGGCGGGACACGAGTTCCAGCGGACGGGGGCGGGCGCCCCCACGAAGCACATGATCGCGATGGGTGGTTGAGGGGAATGTCACGCGGGGTGGGCCGGGTTCGCCCTTGCAACCCGGCGAGATCCCCATGCCCGGGACCAAGCCCGATGCGGCAACCGGCCGCGTGCGCTGGTGGCAAAGTCCTGGCCCACCTCGTGCTAGTTTGAGTCCGGAGGGAACCATGACGACCAATTCGCCGTCTCTGCCCTCGAGCCGTCCCACCCGTACCCCCGAAGGCGGCCGAGGCAGCTCGATGACCGCCCTGAAGGTGGGAATCACCATCGCGATCCTCGCCGGCGTGGTCGGCTTCTTCAAGTACTCCGCGCGCGGCCACACCAGCCACTACAAGATGGTCGACGAGGTCATGCTCTCGTACGGCCAGTGGGTGGGCAAGCCGATGAAGGTCCACGGCTGGGTCGAGGCCGGCAGCATCGACGAGAAGATCGTCGACCAGGAGACCGTCCGCGCGTTCGTGCTCGAGCACAAGGGCAAGCGGATCCTGGTCCGCAACAAGGGCCCCAAGCCCGACTCGTTCCGCGACAAGTCCGAGGTGGTCGCCGAGGGCAAGATCATCGAGGAGAACGGCCAGCCGGTGCTGGTCGCCGACAATCTGATGGCCAAGTGCCCCTCCAAGTACGAGGGCGCGCCGCGGGAAAAACTGTTCGAGTGACCCGTCCCGGCTCGCCACGCGCGCCGCACCGGCTATCGTGAGCGGCGTCGACGGCTGATCGAAATCGAGGTCACCTTGGAAGCCTCCATCCCCTCCTCGCCGGTCGCGGTGGTCGGTACGATCACCCTGCTGGTCGCCTATGCGGTCGCGGCCGCGGCCGCGATGTGCGGCATCGTCGGCAACGCGCGCCACAACTCGCGCCTGGTCCGCGCCTCGGTGCAGGGCCTGTACGCGTTCGGGGGCCTGGTCGCGTTCGCGTCCGGCCTCCTGGTCTACGCGTTCGTCACCCACGACTACACGATCAAGTACGTCGCGCTGACCAGCGATACGACGATGACGACCGCGTACAAGATCACCGCCTTCTGGGGTGCGCTCGACGGGTCGTTGCTGTTCTGGGTGCTGGTGCTGGCGATCTTCTCGGCGATCGCCGTCGCGACCAACGTCCGCCGCCACCGCGACATGATCGGCTACGTGGTCGGGACCATCCTGGTGGTCCAGCTGTTCTTCCTGTCGCTGCTCATCTTCGACAAGCACCCGTTCACCACCTACCTCACGCCGCCGCCGACCGACGGCCAGGGCCTCAACCCGCTGCTCCAGAACTACTGGATGGTCATCCACCCGCCGTCGCTCTACACGGGCTTCGTGGCGGCGACCATCCCGTTCGCGTTCGCGATCGGCGCGCTGGCGTCGGGCCGGCTCGACGACCTGTGGCTGGGCTCGGTGCGGGTGTGGTCGCTGATCTGCTTCTTCTTCCTGTCGTTCGGCCTCATCCTCGGCGGCCGGTGGGCGTACGAGGAGCTGGGCTGGGGCGGCTACTGGGCGTGGGACCCGGTCGAGAACGCCGGCTTCCTGCCGTGGTTCACGATCACCGCCTTCCTCCACACCGCCGCGCTCCAGGAGCAGCGCGGGATCATGAAGGTGTGGAACCTGGTCCTGGTCATCATCACCTTCTTCCTCACCATCTTCGGAACGTTCCTCACCCGCTCGGGCGTGGTGCAGTCGGTGCACGCGTTCGGCGAGGACCCGGCGCTCGCGCTGCAATTCATCGTGTTCATGATCTTCATCCTGGTCGCGAGCCTGGGGCTGGTGTTCCACCGCCTGCCCCGGCTGCGCCAGGACGGTGGCTTCGAGTCGTTCGTCTCGCGCGAGTTCGCGTTCCTCCTCAACAACTGGATCCTCCTGGCCAGCTGCGGCGTGGTCGCGTTCCTGACCATGCTGCCGACCATCACCGAGCACCTGTGGGGTGAGCGGCTGACCATCTCGATCGGCTTCTTCAACCTGTGGATGACGCCGCTCGGGTTGGTCCTGCTCTTCCTCGCCGGCGCGGCGCCGCTCCTGGCCTGGCGCAAGACCACCCGCGATCGCCTGTACGCCCAGTTCCTGTGGCCGACCGCGCTGGCGGTGGTGACGGTCGTCGCGCTGGCCCTGCTGGTGCCGGCGTCCCGCAAGCTGACCCCGATCTTCGACAGCGCGATCAAGCTGCCCATCCCGTTGCTGTGCTTCGCGCTGATCGCGTTCACCATCGGCAGCGTCGGCCAGGAGTTCGTGCGCGGCGCGGCAGCGCGCGGCCGCCAGACCGGCTCCGACCCGTTCACGTCGCTGGCCGGCCTGATCCTGATCAAGCGCCGCAAGTACGGCGGCTACGTCGTCCACCTCGGCATCGCGCTCCTGTTCCTCGGCTTCACCGGCAAGGCGTGGGACTCGATGGTCGATCGCACCATCCAGGCCCCGGCGGTGCTGCTGGCCGAGCAGGGCCAGCCGGCGACGGCGGCGACGTTCAAGGTCAAGGGCTACACGTTCGTCTACCAGTCGCTCAGCACCAAGAGCGACGACAACAAGGTCGCGGTCACCGCCAAGGTCGCGGTGTACCAGGGCAAGGAGCTGCTCGAGGTGCTCGAGCCGGCGCGGTGGAACTTCCGCAAGGGCTCGGAGCCGACCAGCGAGGTCGCGATCCACGAGCAGCTCGACGAGGACGTCTACCTGGTGCTGACCGGCTACGACGCCGAGACCAACCTGGCCAACTTCCGCGTGTTCGTGAACCCGCTGATCAACTGGGTGTGGATCGGCTTCCTGGTCCTGGCGTTCGGCACCTTCATCTGCCTGATCCCGCAGTCGGCGGTCGACGCGGTCACCCGCAAGCCGGCGCGGACCGCGCTCGGCAAGGCCGCCGAGCTCGGCGTGCTGCTGCTGGTGATCGGCTCGCTGGTCGGCGCGTCGATCCAGATCGCCCACGCCGACGTGCCGGCCGCGGTCCGGGTCGCCCAGGCCGGCGGCGACCGCCCGGTCGAGCACGAGGACGACATCGTGCGCGGCATGGGCCACAGCGACGACTCCGGCTGGGCCCATCGCTACCGGCCCGATTCGCCGCTGGCGTCGGAGCTGATGCACAACCTGGTCTGCCTGTGCGGCGGCTGCAAGCGCGAGACCCTGTTCGACTGCAAGTGCGGCTACGCCGCGCAGAAGCGCAAGCAGGTGCTCGACATGCTGGCCGCCTACGACCTCACCACCGAGAAGGGGCGGGTCAGCGCGCGCTCGGCGGTGATCGCCGAGTTCATCCGCGAGTACGGTGGCGAGCACGTGCTGGCCACCCCGCGGTCGAAGGCGACGTGGATCGTCCCGTACCTCGCGGTGGCCGGCGGGCTGATCCTGCTGTTCGTGGTCGGGCGCAGCCTGGTCCGCCGCGGCAGCGACAGCCACAAGCCGGTCGCGCCGGGCGCCGACAAGCCGGTCGAGGACGAGAAGTACGCCGACAAACTGGATGACGAGCTCCGTGATGTCGACGAGTGAGACCAGCGAGGCCGAGGCGGTCGACGCGGGCGCCGTGGTGGCCGAGCCGGTCGCCGAGGCCGCCGGCGAAGACGCCGCCCCGATGACGGACGACGACGCCAAGGGCGACGACGCCAAGGCCGACGACGCCAAGGCCGGCAAGGCCAGCCCGTTGCCGGCGGCCCGCGTGGTCGCCGGGACCAGCCCCGGCGCCGGCACGCGCTTCCCGGCCTGGCTGGTCGGCGTCGCGCTGATCCCGCCGGGCTGGTTGTTCGTGCTGGCGATCAACCGCTGGCACCTGACCTCCGCGACCGTGCTGATGCTGATCTGCTGGGCCGCGATCGTCCTGACCGGCTACTGGTCGGTGCGGATGGCGCTCGCGGCGGTCGACGAGACCGACGCCGAGTGGTTCCGCGCCCGCGGCCGCCGCGACGATCTCGAGCGGGAGAAGAAGAGCTTGCTCAAGGCGATCAAGGAGATCGAGTTCGATCGCGAGACCGGCAAGATGTCGAGCGCCGACGCGTCCGACCTGATCGCCACGTACCGGGCGCGCGCCATCGACGTCATCAAGGCGATCGACGCGCTCGACGGCGAGGGCGGCGAGGCCGGCTCGCTCAAGGAGCGCGTGCTGGCCGACCTCAAGGCCCGCGCCGCGGTCGACAAGGCCGGCAAGGCCAAGAGCGCCAAGGCGAGCAAGGCCAAGGCCGCCAAGGCCGGCAAGGCCAGCGCCGACAAGGCGGAGGACGCGTCGTGACCGCGCTGCGTTGCCTCGCGCTCGGCGTGGCCGTGCTCGCCGCCGCGGTGAGCGCCGCGCCGGGGCCGGCCCACGCCCAGCCGGCCGAGGCGATCGGCCGGCCGCTGCCCGATGCCAGCCTGCGCGACGGCACCGTGATGGTGCGGCTGATCGCCGGCGATCGCAGCAAGCCGGTGTCCGACGCCGAGGTCACGCTCACGATCTCGTCGCAGGACGGCAGCGTGACCCCGACCGAGAAGCGGGCCCGCACCGACGCCGACGGCCGCGCCACGTTCGTCGACGTGCCCGACGGCATGCGGGTCCGCATCAGCGCGCCCGGCGACGACGGCGTGGTGACCGCGACGCCGTTCCCGATGCCGATGACCGGCGGCGTGCGGGTGATGGTGTCGACCGCCAAGATGGCCGGTGGTGGCCCGGCGATGGGCGGCCCGATGATGGGCGGCGGCCAGATGCCGGCGCCGCGCCAGATGAGCGGCCAGCCCCGGCCCGAAGCCAACGACGACGGCGACCAGCTCACCGTCCGCCTGACCTACGACGACTTCGCCGACCCGACCCCGCCCAAGGATCACCCGGTGGTCCTGGTCGCCTATCGCTGGGATCAGACCTTCTCGGCCCAGGTGGTCCGCACCGACGCCGGCGGTCGCGCCGTGTTCCGCGGGCTCAACCGCAGCGGCTCGATCTCCTACTTCGCCATGACCATGCTGCCGCGCGGCGCGGGCTTCGACCGGCTGATCTCGACGCCAATCGTCATGCCCGGCGACACCGGCGTGCGGGTGATGCTGTCGGGCGAGAAGCGCGCGGTCGAGACCCCGGTCGACGATCTCGGCAAGGTCGACCCCGGCGCCGGCGTCGCCGTGCCCGGCGGCGAGGTCCGGGTCAACCTGATCGGCTACGTCGAGCCGCAGATGGTCATCGAGCTGGTCGACGCGGCCAGCGGCGAGGTGATCGCCAAGACCCAGCCGACCGCGCCCGAGGTCGACGAGACCGGCAAGCCGCGCGGCAACGCCAGCGCCAGGTTCACCGGCGTCACCGCCGGCGGCCTCGACCGCGCGTTCGTGGTTCGCGCCGCCCACAAGCTCACCTACCTGTCGGCGCCGTTCCAGCTCACCGCCGGCCGCGGCGCCGGGGTCACGGTGTTCGCGCTGCCGCGGGTGATGCTGCAGTTCAGCCTCAGCTCGTGGATCGACGACATCTACCTGGGCGTGCGCGGCCAGTTCCAGATCATGAACACGTCGCTGGCCCCGTACGTGGCCGGCACCAAGGACAAGCCGGAGGAGGTGGTGGTCGCCCTGCCGAAGGGCTTCAAGGGCGCCACCGTCCACCAGAACTTCGCCGAGCACGTCGGCGTCGATCCGACCCGCGGCTTCATCATCCGGCGGCCGCTGCCGCCGGGGCCGACCAGCTTCATCGGCGCGTTCTCGCTGGTCCACGAGCACGGCAAGCTGACCTGGGACATGCCGCTGCCGCTCGGCGTGTTCGACAGCGGCATGGAGATCCGCCGCGACGGCACCGGCCGGTCGATGGTCATCCGCAACGTGCCGCCCGACGTGTCGGTGCGCGAGGCCAACGCCCAGGGCAGCGCCTTCTACGTGCTCGAGCCGATCACCATCGAGCCCGGCAAGCGCATGGTGTTCACGGTCGAGGGCCTGCCGCAGGCGCCGGCGTGGTCGCGGTGGTCCAAGATCGGCGCCGGCCTGCTGGTCCTGGTCATCCTCGGCGTCGGCATCGCCGCCGTCATGGCCAAGCAGGGCCCGCCGGCGGTCAGCCCGCGGGCGCGCTTCGACCAGCTCCTCGACGAGCTGGCCGCGCTCGAGGCCGCCGGCGGCGGTGGCGCCCGCCGCGATCGGATCATGGCCGAGCTCGAGGAGCTCCACCGCAAGGGCGCCGCCGGCTAGCCTATGGCGCTGACGCGCGTCGCCGCTCGCAAGCTCGGCAAGCGCTATGGCCAGCACCGCGCGCTTGCCGGCGTCGATCTCGAGCTGGACGCCGGGCGGGTGTGCGCGCTGCTCGGGCCCAACGGCGCCGGCAAGTCGACCTTGCTCGGCATCCTGTCGACCCTGGTCCGGCCGACCAGCGGCGACGTCGTCTACTACGACGGCGACGCCGCGGTCGCCGCCGACGATCGCCTGCGCGGCGAGATCGGCCTGCTCGCCCACAGCTCGCTGTGCTACGGCGAGCTGAGCGCGGTCGAGAACCTGGTGTTCTTTGCCCGCCTGTACGGGCTCGGCGGCGGCGCCGCCCGGGCCGAGGCGCTGTGCGACGAGGTCGGCCTCGACGACAAGGCCCGCCACCGGCCGGCGCGCACCTACTCGCGCGGCATGGTCCAGCGCCTGGCCCTGGCCCGCGCGCTGCTGGCGACCCCATCGCTGCTCTTGCTCGACGAGCCGTTCACCGGCCTCGATCGCGGCGGCGCGCTGTCGCTCGGTCGGCGGCTGGGCCGGGCCAAGGCCGAGGGCGCGATCGTCCTGGTCGTCACCCACGACCTCGAGGCGATCGCCGACGTCACCGACCACGTCGTCGTGCTGCGCCGCGGCCAGCTGGCCCGGGTCGAGCGCAAGCCCGACGGCGAGGCCGGCTTTACCTACCCCGAGCTCCGCGAGCTCTACCACCGCCATGCCGAGTGAGGCCGCAGCGCTCCCGGCGAGTTGCCCGCCCGCCCGTGCGGAGCGTACAACCGGATCCGTGAATCTCTTCCGGCTGGTCGGCGCGGTCGTCGCCAAGGATCTGCGCGTCGAGCTGCGCAGCCGGGAGATCCTCTACACCATGGCGTTCTTCGCCGCCGTGGTGGTGGTGATCTCGTCGTTCGCCTTCGTGAAGGAGCAGCGGGCGCTGCGCGACGCCGTGCCCGGTGTGATGTGGGGGGCGGTCCTGTTCGCCGGCACGATCGGCCTGGGCCGCGCCTTCGACCGCGAGCGCGAGGGCGACACCATGCGCGCGCTGCTGCTGACCCCGGCGCCGCGGCTGGCCGTGTTCCTCGGCAAGACCGTCACGGTCGCCACGCTGATCCTCGCCGTCGAGCTGATCGTCGTGCCGCTGACCCTGCTGCTGTTCAACCTCGACCTCGGCGCCGGCGCCGCCCACCTGGTGCTGGTGCTGGTCCTGGGCGCGATCGGGTTCGCGGTGGTCGGCACCGTGTTCGCGGCCATGCTGCTGCGAGTCCGCTCGCGCGACGTCCTCCTGCCGGTGGTGCTCTACCCGATCCTGATCCCGATGTTCATGGCCGGCACCAAGGCCACCGCCGCCATCCTCGGCGCCAGCGAGGACGTCTGGTTCTGGACCCAGTTCCTGACCGTCTACGACGCGATCTTCCTGGTCGTGTCGCTGTGGACCTTCGAAGCCCTGGTGATCGAATGAGCGAGCCCGAGCGGAGCGAGGCGAGCGTTCGGGCATGCCTCCGGAAGTCCTCTGCGAAGGCACCCTGGGCGGCTCGTCCGAGCCCATCACCGGTCTTCCCCGCCGAGCTTCCTCCCCGGAGTTTCCAATGAAGCGCGTGATCGTCCCGCTCCTCGCCGCGCTGGCTGCCGCCGGGCTGGCCGGCACGCTGTACCTCACCTTCTACGTCACCCCGCTCGACCGGGTCCTGTACTTCAACCACAAGATCTTCTACTGGCACGTGCCGTTCGCGATGCTGCTGTTCGCGACCGTGTTCGTGTGCGGCATCGCCTCGGCCGGCTACCTCAAGAAGCGCGATCCGCGCTGGGACGACGTCGCGCTGGCCGCCGGCGAGCTCGCCGTCCTGTTCGGCGCGATCGTGCTGGCCTCGGGGATGATCTGGGGCAAGGCGGCGTGGGGCCACTGGTGGAAGTGGGAGCTGCGCCTGACCACCTCGCTCATCCTGTGGCTGACCATGGTCGGCTACATCCTGGTCCGCCGGTTCGCCGGCCCGGGCAGCGAGCGCCTCGCCGCCGGGCTGGCGGTGTTCGGCATGGCCAACGTCCCGCTGGTCTATTTCGCCGTGAAGCTGGCCGACGCGCTGAACATGGTCAGCTCCCACCCCCAGGCCAAGGTGGTCAGCCAGCTGACCGGCAGCATGAAGGCCACCTACTGGCTGTCGGTCCTCACCGTCGCCCTGCTGTACACCTTGCTGCTGATCGTCCGCACCGACGCCGCCCGCGTCGATCGCCGCCTGCGCGAGACCCGCGAGCGCGGCCTCGACGCCGGCCTGCTCGAAACCTGAAGCCTGATGCCGCCGACCACTCGACCCTCGAGGCTGCCCATGCGCCTGCCCATCCTCGTCACGCTGACCGTCTCGCTCGTCCTCGGCCTTGCGGCGCCGCTCGCGCTCGCCCAGCCGGCCGCCCCGCCGGCGCCACCGGCCGCGGCCGGCGAGGCCTCGTATCACAGCCCGATGCGGCTGCAGTGCGAGGACGAGCTCAGGAAGGACAAGGACTGGTACGCCGACCTGAAGGAGCAGCTGTACGCCAAGGTCCAGAAGGACGCGAGCACCTACGCGACGACCAACAACCGCCACGTGCTGATGGCGTACGCCGTGTTCTGGCTGTTGACCGTCGGGTTCGTCGTGCTCCAGTGGCGGCGCCAGCAGGTCCTCAAGGGCGAGGTCGCGCGGCTCGAGCAGGAGCTCCAGCGCGCCCTGCGCGACGAGGCCAAGGGCGGAGCGTCATGACCTTCGGCCACATCTTCTTCATTCCGCTCGTCGCCTTCGCCGGCATGCTGATCGGCTTCATCCTCGGCGCGCGCGCCGCGCGCAACGCCATGGACCTCGAGCGTCGCCGCGACGCCGAGCGCGAGAAGGCCCGCGCCGAGCGCGCCGCGCGCAAGGCCAAGGCGGCCGCCGCCGACCCACCGGCCTGACCCCGGCCGCCGCGTGCTAGCCTGATCCCATGGGTCGGGTCGCCGAACGGTCACATGTGACCCCCTCCGAGTACCTCGCGTGGGAGCGCGAGCAGCGCGCTCGCCACGAGTATTTCGACGGCGAGGTCTTCGCAATGGCAGGCGGGAGCATGCGCCACAACGCGCTATGCGGCGCCGTCGTGGAGACGCTTCGCACCGCCCTGCGTGGACGAGGGTGCTTCGTGATGACGTCCGATCAGCGGGTGGCGATGGACCACGGCCGGCGGTACGTGTACCCCGACGTGACCGGGGTGTGCGGCGAGATCCTGATGCAGCCCGACGCCCGCGACGTGCTCCTCAACCCGGCGATCCTCGTCGAGGTGCTGTCGGCGTCGACCGAGCAGTACGATCGCGGGCTGAAGTGGGAGGGCTATCAGCGCATCCCGTCGCTGACCGACTACATCCTGGCGTCGCAGGCCGAAGCGCGGATCGAGATCTTCCGCCGCGGCGCCGATGGGGCGTGGACCTATCGTGCCGTCGGCGCCGGGGAGCGGCTGACGCTCACCGGAGGCGTCGAGCTCGACGTGGACGCGATCTACGCCGGCGCGTTCGAGCTGCCGGGCGACGACCCGACGCCGCTACCCGCCGACGACCGCCGCGGCTAGCTCGGCCGCGCTCGGCCGCGCCGCCGGATCCTTGGCCAGCGCCGCCGCGGTCAGCGGGCCGAGCGCGTCGTCGAGCACGGGCGGGGTCAGCTCGACCACCGCGGCCATGGACAGGAAGCTCTGGCCGCGGTGGAACAGGCGCTCGCCGCGGACCAGCTCCCACAGGATCACCCCGAGGGCGAACACGTCGACCGCCGCGGTCCACGGCTCGCCGCGGACCTGCTCGGGCGCCATGTAGGCCGCGGTGCCGCGGACCGGGCCGGCGGCGCCGACCGGGCGGGCGACGCCGAGGTCGCACAGCGCCGCGCCGCCGGGGCCGGGCAGCAGGTTGGCCGGGTTGACGTCGCCGTGGACCCAGCCGGCGGCATGGAGGTGGGCCAGCCCGGCGGCGGCGCCGGCGACGATCGCGACGGCCTCGGCGCGGGTGATGGGGCCGCCGTCGAGGCGCGCGCGCAGGTCGGGCCCGGGGTGGAGCGGCATGACCAGGAACGGTCGCGCGGCGCCGGGATCGGAGAACAACCCACGCACGACGTGGTCCGACGGCGGCAGGGTACAGGTCAGCCGGCACTCGGCCTCGAACAGCGCGCGCAGCTCGGGCTCGCGCGCGGCGTGGTGGTGCAGGCGCTTCACCGCGACCACCGGGCTGCCGTCGTCGGCGCTGGCCTCGCGCACCTCGGCGAGGGCCCCGGCCGAGACGACGCGTCCGAGTCGCCAGGGGCCGGCGTGGTCTTCCATGAGCAAAGCTCGATGGTAGCATCCGCCCGTGCCGATCGATCTGTCCTTCACCGAAGAGCAAGAGGCCCTGGTCCAGACCGCGCGCGACTTCACGCGCAAGGAGATTGTCCCGGTCGCCGGGCACTACGACGAGACCGGCGAGTTCCCGCGCGAGATCCTCAAGCGGGCCTGGCAGACCGGCCTGATGAACATCGAGGTGCCCGAGGCCTACGGCGGCCTGGGCGGCTCGTGCCTCGATCACTGCCTGGTCCAGGAGGAGGTCGCCTACGGCTGCCTCGGCTTCAACACCTCGCTGGCCGCCAACATGCTCGGCGCGATGCCGCTGATGATCGCCGGCACCGACGAGCAGAAGAAGGAGTGGCTGCCCCGCCTGGTCGACGGCGGCGAGTTCGCCGCCTACTGCTGCTCCGAGCCCGACGCCGGCTCCGACGTGGCCGGGCTGTCGACCAAGGTCCGCCGCGACGGCGACGACTACGTGATCACCGGCCAGAAGCGGTGGATCACCAACGGCGGCGTCGCCGGCTGGTACAGCGTGCTGGCCACCTTCGACAAGGGCCTCAAGCACAAGGGCATCGCCTGCTTCGTCGTCGACGCCAAGACCCCGGGCGTCAAGGTCGGCCGCAAGGAAGACAAGATGGGGCAGCGGGCGTCGAACACCTGCGACGTGATCTTCGAGGACGTGCGGGTGCCCAAGCGCAACCTGCTCGGCACCGAGGACGGCGGCTTCAAGATCGCGATGAAGACCTTCGACCGGTCGCGGCCGTGGATCGCCGCCGGCGCCGCCGGCGTGATCCGCCGCGCGCTCGAGGAGAGCCGCAACTACGCGCTCGAGCGCAAGACCTTCGGCGTCGCCATCGCCCAGCACCAGGCGGTGCAGTTCATGCTCGCCGAGATGGCCATCGCCTACGAGTCGACCCGGCTGCTCACCCACAAGGCGGCCTGGCAGGTCGACCAGGGCGACCTGTCGTCGATCGTGTCGGCCTACGCCAAGGCCTACGGCGCCGACGCCGCCATGCGGGTCACCACCGACGCCGTCCAGATCTTCGGCGGCTACGGCTACACCAAGGAGTACCCGGTCGAGAAGCTGATGCGCGACGCCAAGCTGCTGCAGATCTACGAGGGCACCTCGCAGATCCAGCGCGTGGTCATCGCCCGCAACCTGCTCGGGCGGTAGGCGAGCGCCGACGTGCTCGAGGTCGTCGGCTGGTTGTTCGCGGGCGGGCTGATCGTCTACGGCCTCGTCCGCGGCAGCAAGTTCCCCAAGGTGCCGCCGCGGGTGACCATCGCCCGCGCCGCGCCCGGCGAGTTCGTCCGCGTGGTCGGCCGGATCGTCGACGGCGGCAGCCTGGTCGCGCCGATCACCGGCCGCACCTGCGTCAGCTTCGACGCGGTGGTGCGCCACGGCGGCCCGCGCACCGAGGACGCCGTGGTCACCCGCGGCGTGCGCGGCACGCCGTTCGTGATCGACGACGGCACCGGCAAGGCGTTGATCGATCCGCGCGGCGCCTACATCCGGGTCGTCTACGATCACAGCGTGCTCGACGGCGCGGTCGAGCGGGCCAAGGTCGCCGACCCCGACTTCCTCGCCGGCGCGACCGGCGCCGGCCTGCAGTTCGAGGAGGGCGTCCTGACCCTCGGCGAGGTGGTCGCGGTCGACGGCCTGATCGGCGACGTCGTCGGCGAGCTCGCTGACC
>Ga0247822_10000879_pt1 | contig 17394 bp, 17 predicted proteins | sample 13C_Cellulose_Da_FD_192423 | JGI IMG/M metagenome (GOLD analysis project Ga0247822, IMG submission 192423) | Soil microbial communities from agricultural site in Penn Yan, New York, United States - 13C_Cellulose_Day30 | ecosystem: Environmental > Terrestrial > Soil > Agricultural land | place...
CCCTGAACTGCGAAATGCGACCCTGGTTGGTCCTGGCGCACACATAGGTGCCCGGCGGGATATCGGCGAGCGGGATGCTGTCGCCCGTGAAGTCCTCCTCGGCGCAGCCGTCGTAGCCGCGGTTCGAGCCGTTACCCAGCGCCAGCTGCGCGCCACCCTGCGGCGTGACGTACTTCTCCACCGCGGTCACGGCCTGGTACCAGATATCCACCCCGGCCCCGCCGACATTGCCGTTGTCGAGATTGGCCTGGAAGGTCTGCTTGAGTTCGATCGGCCCGGTCGAATGCGTCACCGGCGCGTCGATCGGCTCCGGCGGCGGAGGCAACGGCGGAACGCCGACATACACCGTCAGCGACGACGCCTTGTTGTTGATCGAGGTGTGCAATTGGTCGGTGTCGTTATTCACGTTCCGGCAGTATTCGCCGAGGTTCGTGTTCTCGCACAGCCGGGCCTTGGCCCCGCCGAGCAGCTGTACCGACGAGATCTTGTTGTTGAACGTGGCATTGAGCGAGTTGCGGGTCCCGAGGCCCAAGCACAGTTCATCGCCGCTGAGGCCGTTGCCGGTGTAGAAGCAGGCGCCCGCCTCCTCATCCTCGTCATCGGGAACCGGCGGCGGAGGCGGTGGCGGCAGCGGTTCGTCGCCGCAGTTGACCGATAGGCTCGGACCGCCCGGACCGACATTGAAGCCGAAGCTGCACTCAGGGTTGTCGCCCGAACCTTCCTCGATGACCTCCTCCTCGTCCTCGACAGGCAAAAGGAAGCTGGCGCTGACCCAGCCGTCGGGACCGTCATGCTGGACGAAGCAGAAGTTGGACGGCGCACATTCGGTGATCGTCACCACCTCGCCCGCCGTCAGTTGATCGACGATGCCGAAGTCCTTTCCCGGGCCGGTGCGCACGTTGACCCCCGACTTGGCAGTCGCCTCGACCGCGAACGCTGTTCCGGCCGTGAATATCAGCCCGGCCGCGCACAACGCGACCGGCATCAGAAGCCGTTTGATGGCCATTTCCCTCACCCCTCTCCCCCTGCGACTGGTGAATCCCCGCCGCATATGAAGTTGATTAAGCACAATACAGCTGAACCGGCGCTGAATACTGGCGTTTCGTCTACATTGGCATCCTTCTGCAACCGGCGACCCAACCGCGCGATCGTGCCCCGCAACCACAGGGGCCGCGCCAGCGTTGTGCCGTCCAAGCCGCTTCCGGAGTTGCCCATGCTGCGTCTGCCTCTCGTCTTCCGACTGGTCGCCCTCGCCGCGGTCGTTGCCATGTCACCACTTCCGGCCGCTGCCGGGCCGGCTGAGAACGCCACGCTCGCCAAATACGCCGGCGAGTGGCGCGGCATCGGCAAGGTCACCGGGCCCAATCCGGGTACCGTCGTCTGTCGCATCACGTTCAAGGCCGCCAACTCCGGCAGGCTCAGCTATACCGGCCGCTGTTCCTTCAGCGGATCTGGCGCCGCGAGCTTCCGGGGCACGATGCTCTACAACGATGCTGCCCGCCGCTACGAAGCCGCATCGAACGCCCAGGGCATCTCGAGCCAGACCGTCGGCAAGAAGCAGGGCGGATCGATCGTCTTTTCGACCGGCGCCATCAGCACCCGCTACGGCACCATCTCGTCGACGCTCACGCTGGCCGGCAGCGCCATTCGCCTCGCCTTCCGGCTGGTCGACCGGAAAGGGGCGACGAACGACTCGAACATCGCCTTCAGGCGAGGCTAGGCCGGCAGGGAATCGCGACGACTCTTGGGGGCTAAACCAAGAGGAGGACTCGCATGACCGACTACAAGGTAGGCTACTTCGTCGGCAGCCTCGCCAAGGCATCCATCAACCGCAAGCTTGCCAAGGCGCTGGTGCGCCTTGCGCCTTCCGGCCTGATCATGAACGAGATCACCTTCGCCGACCTGCCGCTCTACAGCTACGATTACGACGCCGACTTCCCGCCCGAGGCCAGGGCCTTCAAGGCCAGGGTCGACGCCGCCGAGGCCATCCTGTTCGTCACGCCCGAGTACAACCGCTCCATCCCCGGCGGCCTCAAGAACGCCATCGACTGGGCCAGCCGCCCATGGGGCCAGAACTCGTTCCGCCGGAAGCCGTCGGGCGTGATCGGTGCCTCCATCGGCTCGATCGGAACGGCGGTGGCTCAGCAGAGCCTCAAGAGCGTCATGGCCTTCTGCAACTCGCCCCTGATGAACGCCATCGAGGCCTACATCCACTTCACACCCGGCCTCATCACCGACGATGGCGAGGTCACCAACGAGAGCACCGAGGTGTTCCTGCGTGACTACATGGTTGAGTTCGAGGCCTTCATCGAGCGCGTCTATACCGCCATCCCGCGCCCGGGCTGACGGTCAGGCGCTCTCACGCGCGTAGCGCACTTTCGCCCGCTCGCGGGCCCGCGCGATCAGCACCTCGCGGTCGCGCTTGGGCGCGTCGGTCTCGAGTTCCTTGAGCAGGCGCTTCACCACCTTCTCGATGTCGTCCACAGCCGCGTAGAACGCCGTCTCGTTGCTCTTGGACGGATGCGTGTAGCCCGAGATCTTGCGAACGAACTGCAGAGCTGCGTCCCGCATTTCATTCGTGCTCGCCGGCGGCTCGAAGTTGAACAGCGGCTTGATGTTGCGGCACATGGGCAGGCTCCATCCGGAACAATATCAGAGGCGTACGTTCTAGCGCGTCAATGGTTCCCCGGCCAATGCCGGGCTTCGCCATTTCCGGCGGCCGCCACATCCGGGGTAACATCCTTCCGAGAATCACACTCGGACGCCCTGCCCTGGAAACCACGCTCTACCCGCCCGTGAAGAGCTTCCTCGAAGCTGCCGGTTACGCCGTAAAGGGCGAGGTCGGCGGCTGCGATCTCGTCGGGCTGCTCGAGGGAGAGCCGCCGCTGCTCGTGGTCTGCGAGCTCAAGCAGGCCTTCAACCTCGAACTGGTACTGCAGGCCGTCGACCGGCAATCCCAGAGCGACGAGGTCTGGATCGCCGCCCGCATCTCCATGACGGGCAAGGGCCGCGAACGCGACCGCCGCTTCCGCGACCTCTGCAGGCGCCTCGGCCTCGGCATGCTCGGCGTCAGCGCGACGGATCACGTCGAGATCATCGTCAGCCCGATCGCGCCGATGCCGAAGAAGAACACGCGCAAGCGCAACCGGCTGGTCGATGAGCATCGGCGACGGAAGGGCGACCCCACCCTCGGCGGCAGTACCCGCCAGCCGATCATGACCGCCTATCGCCAGCAGGCCCTCGCCTGTGCCGCCGCGCTCCAGGCAGGCCCGCTCCGCCCGCGCGATCTCAAGGCCACCACCCCGATCGCCGCCAAGATCCTGCTCCACAACGTTTATGGCTGGTTCGACCGTATCGATCGGGGCGTCTACGCGCTGACCGATGCCGGACAGGAAGCCCTGAAGCGCTGGCCGGTCGACGCCTGAGCCTCGCGCCCTCGGGGCGCGTTTGCGCGTCCCCGCGACAACTTGCGCTCTCATCATTCGCGCCGGGGGTTCCCTTCCCCCACCGCTTCGGTTACAGGACGCGCCTAGCCCACAGAGTCTGCCGCCCAAGCCCGCGCCGCCGCCGCGCGTCTGTCCGCGCGCGCAACGCTGAGGCCCGAAGAGTTGCAGGACTTTTCGGACAAGCCGAAGCGCAACTGAGAACCGAGAGCCACAGATGCCAAAACGCACCGACATCAAATCGATCCTCATCATCGGTGCGGGTCCGATCATCATCGGACAGGCCTGCGAGTTCGACTACTCGGGCACCCAGGCGTGCAAGGCGCTCAAGGACGAGGGCTACCGGATCATTCTGGTGAACTCGAACCCGGCGACGATCATGACCGATCCGGATCTGGCCGACGCCACCTACGTCGAGCCGATCACCCCCGAGATCGTCGCCAAGATCATCGAGAAGGAGCGCCCCGACGCGCTGCTCCCGACCATGGGCGGCCAGACCGCGCTCAACTGCGCGCTCAGCCTCAAGAAGATGGGCATCCTCGACAAGTTCAACGTCGAGATGATCGGCGCCGACGCCGAGGCCATCGACAAGGCCGAGGATCGCGAGCTGTTCCGGGACGCCATGAAGAAGATCGGGCTCGACACCCCGCGTTCGATGCTCGCCCACAACACCATCGAGGCGCTGCAGGCGCTCGAGGTCATCGGCCTCCCCTGCATCATCCGCCCGAGCTTCACTCTGGGCGGCACCGGCGGCGGCATCGCCTACAACAAGGAAGAATACCTCACCATCGTCGAGAGCGGCATCGACGCCTCGCCGACCGATGAAGTGCTGATCGAAGAATCCGTGCTCGGCTGGAAAGAGTACGAGATGGAAGTCGTTCGCGACCGCAACGACAACTGCATCATCATCTGCTCGATCGAGAACCTCGATCCGATGGGCGTCCACACCGGCGATTCCATCACTGTCGCGCCGGCCCTGACGCTGACCGACAAAGAATACCAGATCATGCGCGACGCCTCGATCGCCGTGCTCCGCGAGATCGGCGTCGAGACCGGCGGCTCGAACGTGCAGTTCGCCATCAACCCGGCCGATGGCCGCATGATCGTCATCGAGATGAACCCGCGCGTCTCGCGCTCCTCCGCCCTCGCTTCGAAGGCCACCGGCTTCCCGATCGCCAAGGTCGCCGCCCGCCTCGCGGTCGGCTACACGCTCGACGAACTCGAGAACGACATCACCGGCGGCGCCACCCCGGCCTCGTTCGAGCCGACCATCGACTACGTCGTCACCAAGATCCCGCGCTTCGCCTTCGAGAAGTTCCCCGGCGCCGACAACCGCCTCACCACCTCGATGAAGTCGGTCGGCGAAGCCATGGCGATCGGCCGCACCTTCCAGGAATCGCTGCAGAAGGCGCTGCGCTCGCTCGAAACCGGCCTCACCGGTTTGAACGAGATCGGCATCCCCGGCTATGCCGCCGACGCCCAGGAAGACGACAACGAGAACGCGGTCCTCGCCGCCATCTCAACCGCAACGCCCGAGCGCCTGCTGCACGTCGCCGAAGCCATGCGGCTCGGCTTCAGCCTCGAAGACATCCACGACGCCAGCAAGATCGATCCGTGGTTCCTCGAGCAGATCCACGGCATCATCGAGACCGAAAAGAAGGTCCGTGAGTTGGGCCTGCCCGACACTGCCCCCGCGCTCCGCAGCCTCAAGGCCATGGGCTTTTCCGATCGCCGCCTCGCCGACCTCGCCGGCAAGCAGGCCAAGGACGTGCGCGCCCTGCGCAAGTCGCTCGGCATCCGCCCGGTCTACAAGCGCATCGACACGTCCGCGGCCGAGTTCGCCTCGCCGACAGCCTACATGTACTCGACCTACGAGGCCCCGTTCAGCGGCCAGCCCGAGGATGAAGCCCGTCCGTCCGACCGCAAGAAGGTCGTGATCCTCGGCGGCGGCCCGAACCGCATCGGCCAGGGCATCGAGTTCGACTATTGCTGCTGCCATGCGGCCTTCGCGCTCGCCGACGCGGGCTACGAGACCATCATGGTCAACTGCAACCCCGAGACCGTCTCGACCGACTACGACACCTCCGATCGCCTCTACTTCGAACCGCTGACCGAGGAAGACGTCATCGAGATCCTCGAGACCGAGAAGCAGAACGGCACCCTGCACGGCGTCATCGTCCAGTTCGGCGGCCAGACCCCGCTGAACCTCGCCGACGCGGTCGAAAAGGCCGGCGTGCCGATCCTCGGCACCCAGCCCTCCTCGATCGATCTCGCCGAAGACCGCGACCTGTTCTCGAAGCTCATTTCGCGCCTCGACCTGACCCAGCCCAAGAACGGCATTGCCTACTCGCTCGAGCAGGCCCGCCTCGTCGCCGAGCGCCTCGGCTACCCGCTGGTCATCCGCCCGTCCTACGTGCTGGGCGGCCGCGCCATGGCCATCGTCCACTCGCCCAACGAGTTCGAGCGCTATGTGCAGGATACCCTCACCGGCCTCGTGCCGCCGGATATCCTGATCCGCTACCCCAACGACAAGACCGGCCAGATCAACTCGGTCCTCTCCGACAACCCGCTGCTGTTCGACGGCTACCTCAGCCGCGCCATCGAGATCGACGTCGATTGCCTCTCCGACGGCAAGGACGTGTTCGTCTGCGGCATCATGGAGCACATCGAGGAAGCCGGCATCCACTCAGGCGACTCGGCCTGCTCGCTCCCGCCGCAGCACCTCTCGGACGAGATCATCACCGAGCTGAAGCGCCAGACCCGCGAGCTCGCGCTGGCCCTCAATGTCGGCGGCCTGATGAACGTCCAGTATGCGCTCAAGGACGGCACCATCTACATCCTCGAAGTGAACCCGCGTGCCTCGCGTACGGTGCCCTTCGTCGCCAAGGTCATCGGCGAGCCGATCGCCAAGATCGCCTCGCGCGTCATGGCCGGCGAGAGCCTCGAGAGCTTCAACCTGGTTGAGAAGAAGCTGAACCACGTGGCGGTGAAGGAAGCCGTATTCCCGTTCAACCGCTTCCCCGGCGTCGACACCGTGCTCGGCCCCGAGATGAAGTCGACCGGCGAAGTCATCGGCCTCGATACCAACTACCCCATCGCCTTCGCCAAGTCGCAGCTCGGCGCCGGCTCCAAGGTGCCGCGCGAGGGCACGGTGTTCGTCTCGGTCCGCGACGACGACAAGCCGCTGATCCTCGAGTTCTGCCGCCACCTCGAACACGCCGGCTTCAAGATCGTCGCCACCTCCGGCACCCACAAGTACCTGACCGAGAACGGCATCGCCGCCACCAAGGTCAACAAGGTGCTTGAAGGCCGCCCGCACATCGTGGATTCGATGAAGAACGGCGGCGTGCAGCTGGTGATCAACACCACCGATGGCGCCAAGTCGATCTCCGACAGCCGCGACATCCGCCGCACCGCGCTGATGGGCAAGATCCCCTACTACACGACGATCCCGGGCGCCGTTGCCGCCGTGGAAGGCATCATCGCCTACCGCGAAGGCAACCTGCAGGTCCGCCCGCTGCAAAGCTACTTCGCGGCGTAGCATCGGATCGCAGGACTATCTGTGAGCTCCCTCCCCCCGGAGGGAGCAGCCGGCCACCATGAGGGTGCAATGGCCACGATCGTTCCAATCACTCCCGCGCTCGCATCTGGCTACCGCGACGCGCTCGATGCCGTGGCGCATGAACGGAAGTACCTGAGCTCGCTGGAGGCCCCGCCGAGGGAACGCAGCGAAGCCTTCGTCACCGCCAACATCGCGGCGGGCAATCCTCATTTCGTGGCGCTCGTCGACGATTTGGTTGTCGGCTGGTGCGACATCTACCGCGACAGCCACCCATGGGCCCAGCATGTCGGGCTGCTCGGAATGGGCGTTCTGGCCGATTTTCGTGGTCAGGGGATCGGCCAACGTCTGATCACCAGCGCACTCGATGCCGCACGCACCGCCGGGTTCGGTCGTGTCCAGCTCGAGGTCTACGCCAACAATCTGCCTGCCATCGCGCTCTACGAGAAGGTGGGTTTCGCGCACGAGGGGCGGCGCCGCAACGCCATGCACCTCCCGGACGGCTATTGCGACCTGCTCATCATGGGGCAGTTGTTCCCGGCCTTAGCGAATCCGCAGGCAGTCGGCTAAACGTTTCCCATGCAGTGGTGGATCGATCTCCTGGGGCCGGTCGTCATGGGGCTCGCTGTGGCAGCGGCAGTCGGCGTGCATTTTCGCGCCCTGTTTCGAGCGACGCCCGAGCGTGACGACTGGCGCCGCATGGCGCCAGGTGGAAGCACCGGTTCGACCTCGTCCGCGGTGCGGGACTTGCCCGCCCGCTGCAAAGCTGCTTCGCGGCGCAACGCATGACCCGACCCGCGCCCGAAATCGTCGCGCGGGTCGAACGACTCCTCGGATGGGGCCCCGAAAGCTGGCGGCCCGTCCATGGCGGCTACACCCCCACGGCCCGCTACGCCGTCGCCGCCGGCCACCGCACCGGCTTCGTCAAGGTCGCCACGACCGAGATGACCGCCTGGCAGATCAACCGCGAGATCGCCGCCTATTCCGGCATATCCGGCGACTTCGTCCCGCATGTGCTCGGTGCCGACGCCGATCCCGACCGGCCCATCCTCATCATCGAGGACCTGAGCCATGCCTCGTGGCCGCCGCCGTGGACCGACGCAGTCGTCGAGCAGGTCCTCGACACCATCGCCCGGATGCACGCCAGCCCCAGCACGCTCGCCCACGGCGGACTGCTCGAAGGTCGCGAGGCCGGCTGGCCCACCGTTGCCGCCGACCCGACGCCCTTCCTCTCGCTTGGCCTCGTCTCTGCGGCCTGGCTGGAACGCGCCCTGCCTGCCCTCATCGCCGCCGAGCAGTCCTGCCAGCTCGCCGGCGACGCCCTCACGCATCTGGACCTGCGCAGCGACAACCTCTGCCTTACTCCCGGCGGTGTGAAGCTCATCGACTGGGCCGAGGCCTGCCGTTCGGCCGCCGACGTCGACCTCGGCTTCTTCCTCCCCAGCCTCGCTTACGAGAGCGGCCCGCTCCCCGACCGCCTCCTGCCGGGTCGCCCCGACATCGCCGCCCTCGTCTCGGGCTTCTTTGCCGCCCGCGCGGGCCAGCCGGACATTCCGCTGGCCCCGTTTGTCCGTCGCGTCCAGCGCGAGCAGCTCTCCACCGCCCTGCCCTGGGCGATCCGCGCCCTGGAACTGGACGCGGTCGTTTGACTCGACTACCGGCTTCGCCTAGAGCCACCCCATCATGAAGCTGGCAGACCGAACCACCTGCATCGCGTCGCGCGCCTGATCGGCGTGACGATGCTGCTGCCCCCGGCGCTCCGCGCCGGGTGAGTGCGGCTGCTCATTCTCCAATCATCACGACCTGTAGCGCCCGCATCCCGCGGCGCCGGTCCTCTATCGAGACAGCATCATGACCAACTATTTCGAAAGCCCGTTCAAGGGCATCCGGCTCGACGAGCAGGTGACCAACCCCAACATCATCGTCGGCCGCTTCAGTTACTACTCGGGCTACTACCACGGCCATAGCTTCGACGATTGCGCCCGTTACCTCATGCCCGACCGCAACGATGTCGATCGCCTGATCATCGGCAGCTTCTGCTCCATCGGCTCGGGTGCCGCCTTCATCATGGCCGGCAACCAGGGGCATCGGAACGATTGGGTCAGCACTTTCCCGTTCCACTACATGCCCGAGGTCGCAGCCTTCGCCGGTGCCACCGACGGATTCCGGCCAGCTGGTGACACCGTCATCGGCAACGACGTGTGGATCGGCTCCGAGGCCATCATCATGCCCGGCGTCACTGTCGGCCATGGCGCCCTCGTCGGCACCCGTGCGCTGGTGACCAGGGATGTCGAGCCCTACACCGTCGTTGGCGGCAACCCGGCCAAGCCCATTCGCAAGCGCTTCGCCGAGGACGAGATTGCCATGCTGCTCGAAATGAACTGGTGGGACTGGACCGACCAACAGCTCGCCGGCGCCATGCCGTTGCTCACGTCGAACCGCATCGCTGATCTTTACGCGTACTGGCAGTCGGCAGTACTGAGGGCATAGCCCAACACCGGGAGGTGGCCGCGTGAGGCTGGTTCTGCTGACTGCAGTAGCCATGATCGCCTTCGCGGCCAACTCTGTGCTGGCGCGCCTCGCCTTCGCGACGGCCGGCGCCGAGCCCCTGAGTTACACGGCCATCCGCCTCGTTTCGGGCGCCGCCATGCTCTCGATCCTCCTCGGCTTGCGGCAGCGCACGCTGCCCCGCTCGCTCGGCGGCAGCTGGCGTGCGGCGGCAGCCCTGTTCGGCTACGCCATCGCCTTCTCCATCGCCTATGTCCTGCTGGGCGCGGGCACGGGCGCGCTGATCCTGTTTGCCAGCGTGCAGGTTGGCATCATCGGCTGGGCGATCCTCAAGGGCGACCGGCCGGGACCGCTCGAGTGGCTCGGCATGGCAGTTGCGCTGGTCGCCTTTGCCTGGCTGGTGTCGCCCGGGCTGGTGGCGCCCCACCCGGTCGGCACGCTCCTCATGGTCCTCGCCGGCCTGTGCTGGGCCGCCTACACCTTGCTCGGCCGCGCCACCCGCTCTCCGCTGCAGGATACCGCGGGCAACTTCATTCGTACTGTACCGGTCGCCGCGCTTCTGCTGGTGGCCGGCCTTGCCGGCCAGCCGATCGACCCCGCGGCCGCCACCTATGCCGCAGCCTCCGGCGCATTGGCTTCCGGCCTCGGCTACGCGGTCTGGTACGCCGCCCTGCCCGGCCTGCCGCGCACTACCGCCGCCATCGTCCAGCTGACGGTCCCGGCAATAGCGGCCATGGGCGGCGTCCTCTTCATCGGCGAGACCGTCACCGGGCGGCTTGTCCTCGCTTCGATCGGCATCCTCGGCGGCGTGGCCCTCGCCCTTGTCGGGGCCGATCGGCGTCGCAGCGCGATCTCTCGTTAGTCACTGAATAACCAAGCAGATTAGCTGCCGCTTAGTCCGGCGATACTATTTTCCCCGCCATTGCCTTAGGGGGCTCATTGTCATGCATTTTCCAGCGCTGCTGGCGCGGCTCTTGTTAGCCGTTCTTCTTTTCTCTTTCTCTGCATCGAATACAGTGGCGCAGGACGATGCACCGGCCGGGCCGGTGAAGGTCGGCGTCTATCTCAGCGCGCCGTTCGTCGCGCGCCAGGGAGACACCTATTCCGGTCTCGCCTACGACCTGTTCCACGAGATTGCGCAGCGCAACCAGATCACGCCGGTCTACGTGGACTACGAGACGCCCCGCGATCTGCTGGCAGCGATCAAAGCCGGCGAGATCGACGTGGGGATCGGTAACATCACCATCACCCGCGAGCGCGAGGACTTCGTCGATTTCACCCAGCCCTGGCATGATGGCGGCCTGCGCATCATGACCGCTGCGTCCGACGGGCTGAGCCTTGGCGAGCTCCTCGGCGAACTCGGCGATGCCGGGCATCTCAGGGCCCTGCTCTGGCTCGGCTGCATCATCGTCGTCGCCACGATCCTGCTGACCCTGTTCGATCGCAAGTTCGACAAGGACTTTCCCAAGGGCTGGCTGCCTGGGCTTATCGACAGCTTCCACCATGTCGTGTCCATCGCCACGTCCGGCCGGACCTCGCGCAAGCCCATGTTCGGTGCCTTCGGCAAGCTGCTCTCGGCCTTCTGGCTGGTCTGCGGTGTCGCCGTGCTGGCCTTCGTCACCTCGTCCGTTGCCAGCGTGATGACCGCCGCTGCCGTAACCGACGAGATCAAGAGCGTTGCCGACCTTGGCGACCGCACCGTCGGCGTGCTGGCGGGCGGCATGTCCGAGGCCTATGCCCAGAAGATCGGGCTCACGACACGCCCCTTCCGCACCCTCGGCGAAGCGTCCCAGGCACTTGGCGAGCAGCGCATCGATGCCATCATCGCCGACGGCTCGGTCCTCGAATATCACGTCCATCACGAGGCTCAGGCAGGCCTGCAGGTGGTCGGACCGCTGTTCGACCCCGAGAAGTACGGCTTCGTCACCGCCAACGAGAGTCCGCTGGGCAAGGCCCTGTCGCTCGAAGTCCTCGGCGCTCACGAGGACGGAACAACGCAGGCCCTGCGCACCAAGTACCTGGGTATCGAGCACTGACGCGGACCGACGCAGGCGAGCCGCCCCCTCGGCGGCGGCTCGCTTCACTGACTACGCTGCCTGATTGACCGGGGAGTTGTCATTCGCAGGCCCGCCGTCAGGCGTGCCCTCGATGACAGCGAGACCGGCTCGCGCCACGACGATCAGTCCGCCGACAGGCTCGCCCCGCTCCGTGCGGATGACCGTCTCGGCCGCCACAAGGTCGTGGAAACCGATGGAGCGGCAGAGCTCTGTCGCATGTCTGCCCGAGTGCTGGAACCTCAGGTTCTCGGTCAGCACCACGGGCTCCTCACCCGGATGCGTCTCCAGCGTGAAAGCCAGCAGCCCGCTCGGCGCGAGCACGCGACGGGCCGCAATCAGGGCAGGCGCCAGGTCGCCGACATAGTTGAACACGTCCGCCGCTACGATCAGGTCGCACCCGGCCGTCTCGGCCTCGAGGAAGGCAACCAACTCAGCCCGCTCCAGCCGGTCGTAGATGCCCTTCTGCTTTGCCCTTGCCAGCATCCCGGTCGACAGGTCGACGCCCTCCAACCAGTCCACCAGTGGGCGCAGCCTCTCGCCCATGAGCCCGGTCCCGCAGCCAAGGTCGATGGCCCTGCGCACCTGCCGCGCGGGCCGTGACGCAAGCACCGAGATCAGGGCTGCGGCCAGCTCGTCCGGCATGCTGTACCCGAGCCCGTCGACCAGCGAGGTCTCGAAACGCGGCGCGTAGTCATCGAACAGCGCCGCGACATAATCCGGGGCCGGACTCCGATCGCCGCCTACGCCATGCGCCGCGAGCTTCAGTCGCGCCCCGAACACGCCCTCGTTGTCATGCGCCAGCAGCTCCGTCCATGCCGATATCGCGCCCGCGACATCGCCGGCCTGCTTGCGGTATTGCCCGAGCATATCCCAACCCGCGGCCCACCACGGCGCCAGTTCGAGGGCTTGGGCCATGACCTCGGCCGCCTCGGGAAAAGCGCGCTCGGCTGCCAGCGCCACGGCATAACCTGCGCGGCGGTCGGCGACGATGTCACCGGACGAATACTGTATTCGATGCAAGTTTGCTTGCCCCCAGCAGGCGCGACGCAGCTGCAATTAGCGCATCGCCGACGGCTGGGGAAGGTGGGGGCGGAGGGGAATTTCCACTTTGCTGTCACATTGGTGCGGCATACAATGCACCAAGGTCAACCCAGGCTTCGGGGCTGGCCTGCCGGGCCAATGCACCGGCGTTCCCTACGCCTCGACGCACCCACTCCCCGGTGCGCAGGACTACTTGCCGGATCGAACTTCAACCCGTCGCGCCATCGGCTCGCCGGGGCAAAAGTCGTTTCATTGCCCGTATTGATAGGCGGAACATTTCCGGCTACAAGTTAATAGTCGAATATTGCGGCCGACACTTCGTGCCTGGCGTCTTACGCGCCTGCTGAGGTCATTCCAAGAATTCGATGGGCAAAGGTTCCTATTGGGGTGGGAACCGCCACGGCAGTCTGCGAAAGGGACTCTATATATGGCTACCGGCACTGTGAAATGGTTCAACGGCCAGAAGGGCTACGGCTTCATTCAGCCCGACGAGGGTGGGGCTGATGTCTTCGTGCACATCTCTGCTGTCCAGCGTTCGGGGCTTTCCGGCCTCGATGAGGGCCAGAAGGTGACGTACGAGATCGTCAAGGACAAGCGCACCGGCAAAGCAGCCGCGGACAACCTTCAGGCGTCCTGATCTACCGGACACCACCGGTTCGGCAAAAGCGCGGCCCCGCGTGGGCTGCGCTTTTGTCTTTTCTGGCTTCGCGCTGCCCCCTACGGCGCCGTAGGTATCGCCGACCTTCGCAAGGCAACGTGACCGGCGGACCTGCAGCAACGAAATCCGCGTCGACAATGTGCAGCATGGCCTCATGGGCCTGCGGCGTGTCCTCGAGCGGCTAGGCGATGGTCGCTACTGAGCCAAGCCGGCCCAACCGGACTAAGGCCTTGACGCCGCCACGATATGCAACGATATGCACCGCTCGCGAGGGCACTAAGTGGCCGCGCGCTTGACCGAAGCCTTCGTCGAAGGCAACTTAGTCTTACGCTCCCCCTTCAGGTCAGCTTGGTGACGACGCCGAATGACTTTGGCCGGGTGGAGCTTTCTTGATTTGGAGACGGCCATGGAAAAGATTCCGCTGACACCTGTTGGTCATCAGGCCCTGGCTGAGGAATATCGCCGCCGCACGGCGGAGGATCGCCCGAAGATCATTGCCGATATCTCCGAAGCCCGCGCGCATGGCGACCTCAGCGAGAACGCCGAGTACCATGCCGCCAAGGAGCAGCAGAGCCTCAACGAGGGCCGCATCAAGGAACTCGAGACATTGCTCGCGCTCGCCGAGATCATCGACGTCACCAAGCTTTCCGGCTCGACCATCAAGTTCGGCGCCACGGTGAAGCTCGTCGACGAGGATACCGAGGCAGAGAAGTCCTACCAGATCGTGGGCGACGCCGAAGCCGACCTCAGCAAGGGCCGCGTCTCCATCTCGTCCCCCATCGCCCGCGCCATGATCGGCAAGGAGCCAGGCGATTCGGTCGAAGTCGCTGCCCCCGGCGGCGCCAAAACCTATGAAATCCTCGAGGTAAAGTTCGTCTGATCCACCTGAGCGCGGCATCGGCCGCGCGAAGCTGTGGACTTTGGGACACCAGCCTGCGCTCCATCGTCTCAGTGCGATGGAGCCGACCTTGAAAGGTGGGCACCTATCCTCCTATTTTGACTAGACTAAAAAGTCTCAGTGTTTTGGAGCATGTACGGTGCACGCTAAGGTCGTCATCATCGGATCGGGTCCGGCCGGCTACACCGCCGCCATCTATGCGGCGCGCGCAATGCTCGAGCCGGTCATGATCGCGGGCATCCAGCCCGGCGGCCAGCTCACCATCACCACCGATGTCGAGAACTACCCCGGCTTCGCCGACGTCATCCAGGGCCCCTGGCTCATGGAGCAGATGAAGGCTCAGGCCGAGCACGTCGGCACGAAGATGATCAACGATATCATCGTCGAGGTCGACTTCGACCGCCGCCCCTTCGTCCTCAAGGGCGATAGCGGCACGACCTACACCGCCGATGCCGTCATCATCGCAACCGGCGCCCAGGCCCGCTGGCTCGGTCTCGACTCCGAAACCCACTTCCAGGGCTTCGGCGTATCGGCCTGCGCCACCTGCGACGGCTTCTTCTACCGTGGCAAGGAAGTGGTCGTGGTCGGCGGCGGCAATACCGCCGTCGAGGAAGCCCTCTTCCTCACCAACTTCGCATCCAAGGTCACCGTCGTGCATCGCCGCGGCGAGTTCCGCGCCGAGCGCATCCTGCAGGAGCGCCTGTTCAAGAACGAGAAGGTCGAGGTGATCTGGAACGCCGAGATCGAGGAGGTCTACGGCGACGACATGCCCCGCTCCGTGAAGGGCGTAAAGATCCGCGACACCAGGACCGGCCAGGTCACCGAGAAGAACGTCGATGGCGTCTTCATAGCCATCGGCCACCAGCCGTCGACCTCCATCTTCTCGGGCAAGCTGGACATGAAGCCCGGGGGCTATCTCAAGGTCGTGCCCGGCGGCACCTCCACGAACATCCCGGGTGTCTTCGCCGCGGGCGACGTTACCGACGATGTCTATCGCCAGGCCGTGACAGCGGCCGGCATGGGCTGCATGGCCGCACTCGACGCCGAGGAGTTCCTCGCCTCGGTCGAGCTCGCGGAAGCTGCGGAATAGCCGATGCTGGATTGGGACAAGCTCCGCATCTTCCACACCGCCGCTGAATCAGGGTCCTTTACCCACGCCGCCGAACGGCTGAACATGAGCCAGTCTGCCGTCTCGCGGCAGATTTCGGCACTCGAGGAAGACCTTGGCCTCAAGCTCTTCATTCGCCACGCCCGCGGGCTGGTTTTGACCGAAGTCGGCGAGCAGCTCTTCCGCACCGCGCACCGCATGCATTGGGAGTTGCAGCAGGTCGAGACCCAGATGTCCGAGAGCCAGGAGGTGCCGACCGGCCCCCTGCTCGTGACCACCACAGTTGGTATCGGCTCGACCTGGCTATCGTCCCGCATCCACGAATTCCTGATCCTTTATCCGGAAATCCAGATCGAGATTAAGCTCAACGACGCCGAGCTCGATCTCGCCATGCGCGAGGCCGACGTCGCCATCCGGCTGCACCGGCCGAACCAGTCCGAGATGATCCAGCGCAAGCTGTTCACGGTGCATAACCACTTCTATGCGTCGCGCAGCTATGTCGGCGAGTTCGGCGAGCCCTCCGCCGTCGAGGACCTCGACAAGCACCGCATCATCTCGTTCGGCGAGCCAGTCCCCTCCTACCTCGGCGACATCAACTATCTAGAGCGCCTCGGCCGTCCGGACTCCTCGCCCCGCCGCGCCGCCATGAAGGTCAATGCCATCTACGGCATGATGCAGGCCGCCCGCGCCGGCATCGGCATCGCCATGCTGCCCGACTACGTCACCGAGGGTGAGGACAACCTCGTCCGCGTCCTCCCGGGGATCGAGCTGCCCGCCTACGAAGCCTATTTCGTCTATCCGCCCGCGCTCAAGAATTCCAAGCGTGTCGGCGTCTTCCGCGACTTCCTCGTCGGCAAGGCACGCGAGTGGTCGTTCTGAACCGTCTGCTCGGGCTGGCGCTCCTGCCCGCACTCCTCGTCGCGCCGTCCCAGGCGGACTCGCTCACGTCCGGGCAGTTCGGCGCGATCTTCTGCATGTCGCGCCTCTCCGGCGACATGGCGCCTGTCCTCGCCATCCTCACGCCCGAACTCACCGACCTCGTCGGCAAGGCCGACCCGGCGCAGGTTCGTTGGCAGGGCAAGCCCGACTATGCCGCCATGTGCCAGCCCGTGGGCGCCGCCGGCACGGCCGAACGCCCCGAGATCATCCTCTCCTACCAGTACCGGGAACCCGACAAGGCGAACTTCTCCGATCGCCTCGTCACCGTGTTCGTCGATGGCCGCCTGCGCCTCGACGACATCCTGTTCGCCGACAAAACATCGCTCCGCGACAGCCTCCGCTGACCGCCGGCAGGCCGCCGCTGCCCCTCAGCGCGGTCGCATCACCCGGAATTCCAGTGTCCTGCGCACCGAGAACCCGAGCCGCTCGTAGAGTGCGATAGCCGCTGCGTTCTCGGTCTTCACATGCAGGAACGGCACCCGCCCCTCCGCCGCGATCAGGGCCGAGACATGCGCCACGAGCGACTTCGCGAGGCCCCTGCCCCGGAACTCCGGCCAGGTGCACACCGCACTGACCTCGGTGAAGCGACCCAGCCGCATCCGCTCCCCGGTCATCGCCATCAGCCGCCCGTCGTCGGTCCGCAGTCCAAAGTACCGGCCCATGCCGATGGTCCCGGCACGAAACGGTCCAGGCTCGGTAGCCGTCGCCAGCGCCAGCATCTCAGGCGCATCCGCCGCTACCAGCCGCTCCGGTTCGTCATTCGGGGCGACTGCCGGCGTCTCGCACACCATCTGGAACACCGGCACTGCCTGCAGCAGCTCCCAGTCGTCCGGCACCAGGTACTGCGACGCCGACACCAGCCCGATCGCCTCCTCCGCCTCGATCAGCGGTCGCAGCTCGGCAAATGCCGCCGCGTCGTAGCTCTGCAATCCCCCGAGCGGCGACAGCTCCGCCCGGTATCGCGCCGCCCGGCCGTTGCGCTGGCCAAGGCCTGCGTGTTCGGTGGTCAGCGCATTCCAGGCCGGATCGTCGAGCAGGGAGAAATCGGTCATCGTCAGGGTCCTTGAATAGAGCGTCACGCCTCTACCACCGCGCCGCCGGCTTTCCCACGCCCTCGACGTTCATCGGCAATTCAGCCGCCTCGTCTAGAAGGTGCCCAACTCCCCGGGGGACCACCATGCAC
>Ga0247822_10000880_pt1 | contig 17388 bp, 13 predicted proteins | sample 13C_Cellulose_Da_FD_192423 | JGI IMG/M metagenome (GOLD analysis project Ga0247822, IMG submission 192423) | Soil microbial communities from agricultural site in Penn Yan, New York, United States - 13C_Cellulose_Day30 | ecosystem: Environmental > Terrestrial > Soil > Agricultural land | place...
CCCTGTGACAGGGTGCGATGATCGAGATAGGATTTTTGCCATTTGCCGCGCCCACAGCGCGCACAGATTTTCATTGCCAATTTGCTGCGCGATTTGCAAATAACTGCGCGTTTCGCCGTAGGGAATGGTGAGCAAGGCCTGCCAAACTTGCTGCTGGAAATCGGTGCCGTGGAAGTGCAGCGGCAATTCAAATATTTTGCGCGACCCATCAAAATATTCACGCAGTTGTTGTGCAGTTGTCAGCAGTAACGGGAAGTCATCGCGCTGCTCACCTTTATCAATGCCCACGCGTTTTGGATCTTCATTTGCCCAGAGTACGGCCATCACGCCTTTATCGCTGGCGATCAGAGTTAAGTGGCCTACGGGTGAGGGGATTATGTTGTAAAAATTCGGCATTTCTACTCTCGATATATTTGCCTGCCTGAAAGCCCCCACGCTAGCAGAATCCCGCTTATCAGAAAAACCCGCCTGCACCCAGCTTACACAATTTATCCTCATGTAGAATCATCCGCCATTGATAACAATTCTCATTGAAGCTAGAATTCGCGCCACTTTTCCACCTGCGCCTTTGGCGCCCCGTTACAGGAATCCCCCCGATGTATCCTCCTTTTGCGCGTTCCAGCCTATTTTTGTTGATGTCCGGCGCCCTGCTGCCAAGCCTTGGCCTTGCCGCAGAGCCAGCGGTTGAAGAAGTGTTTGTGAGCGCGAGCCGCACCGAGCGCCCGTTGAGCACCATTCCCAATACCGTGACCGTTATCAATCCGGCGGAGCTGGAACAGCAGTTGTCGATTCAGGATGACCTGTCCACCGTGCTTGGCAACCTGATCCCCGGCTTCTCGCCCAGCCGCCAGAAAATGACTAATGCCGGTGAAACCCTGCGCGGGCGCAAACCGCTCTATATGATCGATGGTGTACCCCAGTCCAACCCGCTGCGCGATGGCGGCCGCGAAGGCAACACCATCGACCCGAGTGTGATTGAGCGGGTGGAAGTGCTGCACGGTGCCAATGCGATCCATGGCATGGGCGCCTCGGGCGGGGTGATCAACCTGATCACCAAAAAGCCGGCGGCCAAGCTGGAGCAAAATATCCGCCTGAGCACCGGGTTCCAGACCGAGGATGTGGGCGAGAGCGCGGATTATGGCCTGAGCTATAGCGTTTCCAACCGTATCGGCGATGCCGACTTTATCGCCGGTATCAGCCTGCGCGACAGCGGTGTCGCCTACGATGGCCACGGCGATATCATCGGCGCCGACAACACCCAGGGCGATACCATGGACTCGGAAGCCTGGAACGGCTTTGTGAAGGGCGGGTATGACTGGGACGATCAACGCATCGAATTGATGGTCAACCGCTATAAAGTGGAGAACAAAAACAACTGGATTTCGGTGCCGGGCGATGCCTCTGAAGGTATCCCGAGCAGTGCGGTAAAAGGCGATATTTTGGGCGCAGGTGCGAGCAACGAAGTCACCGCCATCAGCCTGAATTACACCAACGACGATTTCCTCGGGCAAAAATTGCGCATTCAGGGTTTCAGCCAGGATTTTGCCGGCACCTACGGCGCTGAAGCCGTGCCTCTGGCCACTTTCCAGGACCCGGCCTATGGCCCCAACCTGATCGACCAATCGCAAAACAACTCGGAAAAAGCCGGCGCCAAAATCACTCTGGTCGCCGACCAAGTCGCGAGCTTGCCGGTGAATATTGTCTATGGCGTCGATCTACTGCAGGACGAAACCTGGCAGGAGCTGATCCAGACCGGACGCGCCTGGGTGCCGCCGACCCAATATGAAAATATCGCCCCTTACATGCAGGCAGAATTTACCGGTGTCGATAAGCTGACCCTGACCGCCGGCGTGCGCCATGAAGAATCCACACTCAAAGTGGATGACTTCACCACGCTCGCTTCCTACGGCAGCCGCTTTGTGGAGGGCGGTGAGCCTGAGTTTTCCGAAACCCTGTACAACTACGGCGGTACTTATCAAATCACCGATGCATGGCGCGTCTTTGCCAACTATGCCGAAGCCTTTTCCATGCCCGATGTGGGCCGGGTATTGCGCGGCATCAACCAGCCCAACCAAAGTGTGGAGAGTTTTCTGGATTTAAAACCCATCCTGACCGAGAGCAGTGAACTCGGGGTGGAATTTAAAACCGGCGATGTGACCGCGCAATTGAGCTACTACGCCTCGGAATCGGATTTTGGCGAGCGTCTGGAGCGCGATGCCGATGGTATCTACACAGTGTCGCGCGAGCGCACCGAAATTGACGGCATTGAATTCAGCACCTCCTGGGCGGCGACCGATGTGGATTTATTCGGCCTGCGTTATGCGCAAGCCACTGGCCGCTATGACTCCAATAAGGATGGCAAGGTAGACTCAGATCTGGGCGGCACCAATATATCGCCCGACCGCGCCAACCTGAGTTGGGACCGCAGCTGGACCGGCCGCATAGACACGCGCGTGCAAATGAATTATTTGTTTGATCGCGATGTGGAGAACGCGGCCGGTAACGTCACCAACTCGTTTGATGGCTATACCACTTACGATTTCAACGCGACCTTGGCGGCATTGGACGGGGTGTTCAGTTTCTCGGTGCAAAACCTGACCGACGAATACTATTTCACTTACTACTCGCAAAGCAGCCCGAACGATATCCGCAACTTTACCGGTGTCGGCCGCAGCTTTAATGTGGGTTATCAAAGAACGTTTTAATTGTTGGTGATATACACCAACTGCATTATCAATCGCCCCGGTTGTACCAGCTTGCAACCGGGGCGATTGGTTTTGGTACACAGGAAAATATGACAAGCAAACCCGATACGTTTATCGCTCCACCTTGCCATGCTGAAATACGTATTTTATTTCAGGACGACGCTATTTTATTGATCGATAAACCCAGTGGATTGTTGAGCTTATCGGGGAAAAATCCGCTCAACCGTGATTCGGTGCATTTTCGTTTGGTGCAACGTTTTCCCACAGCAACGCTGGTACACCGGCTCGATTTTGGTACCTCGGGCATTATGCTGGTGGCATTAAACAAACCGGTGAACGCACAACTTACCAAACAATTTCAAACGGGAACCATCAATAAAACCTACACCGCGCTTTTGCATGGCCATGTGAAAAATGATACAGGCCTCATCGAATTGCCGATTGCCAAAGACCCGCCCAATTTTCCATTGCAAAAAATTTGTTTCGTTTCCGGAAAACCCGCACTGACCCATTACACCGTGCTTGAACGAACAACTTCACCGCCCGTTACACGCGTTTTGTTTACACCGATCTCCGGCCGGACGCATCAATTACGTATCCACAGCCGCGAATTGAATCACCCGATACTAGGCTGCGATTTGTATAAGAATGCAGAGTCATTTTTACTGGCGTCACGCTTAATGCTGCATGCAACTACGCTTGAATTTGATCATCCATTAACCGGCGAACGAATATACGGCCAGAGCGTTTGCCCGTTTTAATTTCCAAAATAAAAAGCCCCGATGTTGAGTCGGGGCTTTCTACTATGCGCGCATTAATTTATTAAAAAATTAACGCTTGTAAGAGCACTTGTTAGGATTGCCTTGCGGGTCAGATCCAAATGCCGCAACGGTACAAGCGATTGAACCGCCAACCGGTACTTTCTTGGTAACCCACTTGCCCTTGCGACCAAATGCTACCCAGCCATTGCCAGAGGTTACTGAACAGGTCTCGCCCAGGTCAGCACACTTGGAGAAGCCGCTTGGATAATCACCTGTACCACCCAGAACTGGCGCGCCGCTGGAAGAATTGGCAGAGCTTGAACTGCTGGATGCCGCAGAGCTGCTGCTAGCGCCAATGCGCACTGAAGCCGCATTAGAGTTGGTAACTACACTGGAAGCGGTGTTTTTGATCCAGTAGTAATAGGTCTGGCCAGAGGCTGCCGTGGTATCTGTGTACATGCGCGCTGACGATGACAAGGATGCAATGCGTACACGGCCGCTCGGGTCTGAATCGGTATCGCGATACACCTCTTGCGCCGCAAGGGTCACATTATTGGACGTCCAGCTCAGTACTACGCTGTTGCTGGTTGCAGTTGCACCCAGAGAAATGGTGCCGCTGGCAACAGAGCTGGAGCTTGAACTGGAACTGGATGGCTTGCTGGAAGACACCACCGAAGAGCTGGAGGATTTGCTTGAAGATACCACTGAGCTTGACGATACCACCGAGCTGGATGCCTTACTGGATGAAGAACTTGCAATTGAAGAACTGCTGCTACCACCGCACACAGCAGCGGTCAGGGTCGCGCCGTTTTTACCTACACCCGCGTATTGATCCAGCTTGTCTTTCACACACTGTGGAGTAACCGGTGAGTAGCTGTACGGAATGCTGATCGGGAAAGGTGCAGTCGTGGTCCAGTTGGTCGCATCGATAGTGCCGCCGCTGGTCCAGGTAATGTTGTAAGTAGCAAAATCGCCCGGGTTGCGCACGTTGTTGTTGCGCAGATCCCACTTGCCGCAGTTGCTGCTGTCGTAACGGCAGGTCACCGGGTTCTTGGCGTTCTGGAACCAGTTGCTCTCAATCAATGCGTAGCCATTCTGGCGCACGTTGATACCGGAATCAGTAATGCCGTCATAGAGGTTGTTGTACATGTGTGTCCAACCACCGCGTTGCAGCGGCAAGCGCGCACTTACGTTGCGGTAGATGTTGTGGTGGAAGGTGATCTCGCGGCCGCCGGCGATATCGCTGCTGCTAGAGCCATCCAAACCAACTTTTTTGCTATCGCGGATGATGTTGTAAGACACAGTGATGTTGTGCGATTCCTTCTTAATATCGATCGCACTTTCAAAGGTCAGGTCGCCATCGGGTGAACCCTTACATTCATTGTTCACCGCGAACAATTCGTTGTGATCGACCCACACGTTAGTGCCGCTGTCGATACGGATCATGTCGGCATCGTTGCTTGCACCAGCCAGCGCGCCGATTTTCATATTGCGGATAACCACGTTGCTGGATTTGTTGACCACAATACCGAAATTCGCCGATGAACCATTGGCACCCAAAATGGTTACGCCTTTGGTCATTTCCTTGATTTCTACATAGCGGTAGGCATCGCTCCAACGCGGATTGGGGCAGTTGCCAGAAGCATCCACTGTGTGGTTTTTAATCATCTGGTTAATCAATGAATCTTCATTGCCGGTGTAGGTCACCACAACCGGGTAATTGCCGCTTTTCGCGTTGGCAATCACGGTTTTCAATTGATCCAGAGTGGATACAGTGAATGACTGTGAACCGGAAGCATTGCCGCCTTCGGTAGTAGAGAAACCACCGGTTGCAGCAGCAAATGCGTTTGAACCTGCACACAAGGCGATGGTTGCAGCCATGGCTTTCAGGGTAAATCTGGCGGTTTTTGACGCCAGAGCGGTAGGGGTCATTTTTTCCATAATGGCAATTCTCAATTTATGTTTAAGGTTGTGGGACTGAGGTACTACTAAACCATGCCGATGGATATTTGTTATGGATTCCTGACACTTTTGGCACTACTCGCGGGAAAAATAGCAGGATCGTCAATTTTTTATGGATTCACCCTGCTATGACACCATGTCCTCCCAATCAACATGATTAACTGGGTCACACTTTGTCCTTTTGTCATATAAATTCTGTTTGCTCTGTGATTCGTTTGTCACTTTGACTGCTGATCAATTATCAGCCAACCCTATTAAAACCCTTTAGCTGCGCCGCTCCTGCCGGTACTGCTCACCCAACAAAGAGACAAAGCGCTGGGCGCCCAGACCCAGTGGCCGTTCGCGCGACCAGACCAGATCCACCCACAGATCTTCACCGTTGGTGAAGTTGGCGATGGGCAGTTCAACCAATAACTGGCCATTGAGGTAGGGCTGCACAAACGCGCGCGGGAGCCATGCCCAGCCCAAACCCGCCAGCACAATTTGCAGTGCCAGCTCCGGGTGATCCACCCGCCAATAGTGTTCCGAGGTGATACAAAACGGGCCGCCGGGGCGATTGCTGTCATCCTCGCTGCGGCTGCCCACCATCACCTGCCGGATGGGGCGCAACTGGGTATCGCTCAATTGGCCGCTGGGCGACAGGGCTTGCAACAGCGGATGCTGGCGCGCGACCACCGCCACCAGCGTTTCGCGGCCGACTTCCTGAAAGCTTTCGCGCCCATCTGCGGCCGGGCGTTGGAATACCAGTGCCAGTTGCGCGCCACCGGCATGGAGCAGTTGAAGTGCATCGATTTGCGGGGCGGTGATGACCTGGATATCGAGCGAGGGATATTCTTGTGCCAGCACCTGCAGCGGCTTAACCCAGTGGGTGGATTGCAACTCGGGCGCAATCACCAGCGTCAATCGGGTTTCCAACCCCTGGCTTAACTCCAATGCCTGGGTATTCAGCTGCTGCAACTGCGCCATCAATAAGCGCGCTTGTGGCTCCAGCGCCAGGGCTTGCGCCGTGGGTTTGGGCTCGCGCCCGCGCCGGTCAAATAACTCTAATGCCAGCTCTGCCTCCAGATTGGCAATCGCCATGCTGACCGCCGAGGGCACCCGTCCTAATTGGCGCGCCGCTGCCGAGAAGGAACCTGTATCGAGCACGGCCAGAAACACCGCTACCGTCTCCGAGTTAAATACCCCGTTCATATCTTGCCCCTTGGTTTCACAGTGAACCTTTCAGATTTACTGATAGTACCTAACTTTTTCTATCAATCAAAACACTGGAAACTGCATACAGGTTATTCAACAGCCTGTTCGCAGGCAGGTATAGAGGCACAAAATGAAAACGGGTATGCAAGGTGCTTACTCACCAGGTTCTCGTTTACACGGCGCCAAGCGCCGCGTGGTGTATGTCGGTTTATATGAGTTTATTGCGATTATCTTGTCGGCAATCTTGCTGGAACTGATGAGCAGCGCAGGTGCGGCGGACTCCCTGGGTCTGGCCGTGGTGGCTTCTGCGGCGGCGATCATCTGGAACCTGATTTTTAACGGCCTGTTCGAGCGCTGGGAAGCCAGCCGCAACCAGCAGGGCCGCAGCCTTGGGGTGCGTGTACTCCACGCCATAGGTTTTGAAGGTGGGTTGCTGGTGATGTTGGTACCGCTGGTCGCCTGGTGGTATGGCGTCAGCTTGTGGCAGGCGCTGCTGATGGATCTGGCACTGCTCGCGTTCTTCCTGATCTACACCTTTGTGTTCACTTGGGCGTTTGATCGGATATTCGGGTTACCGGGTTCAGCGCAGGGTGCTTGCGCTTAACCCGCTCAGTGCCGATCCACCGTTTTCGCCAACTTCACCCCCAGGCGTTTCGCGAGGCGGGCGAGGTTGGCGCGATTTAACCCCAGGCCCTGGGCGGCATTGGTCCAATTGCCGTGGGTGCGGCCAAGCGCCTGGATGATCTGGCGGCGCTGGAACTCTTCGGTCGCAGCTTTTAGCGACAAGCCCTCAACCCGCGTCATTTCCTCAACCCACGATGCCCCCTCAAAAGATTCCAAACTGCTGGCGACAGCACCAACCGATGCTTGCACTGGCAGATCAAAATGCGCGGGCGTGAGCACCAGTATGGATTCCTGATCGGGATGTTGCGCGCGCGCCTTGAGCGCGGCGCGGCTGATGATGTGCTCCAGCTCGCGCACATTACCCGGCCACGGATAAGCCAGCAGCGCATTTTGGCTGAGCGGCGCCAGCGCGAGCTGACGCAAGCCCAGCTTGCGTGCAGTCACTTCCAGAAAATAACCGGCCAACAGCAAAACATCGGTAGTGCGCTCGCGCAGCGCCGGCACACGGATGGGGTACACCGATAGGCGATGGTATAAATCGGCGCGGAAATTCCCCAGCTCCACCTCCCGTTTCAAGTCGCGATTGGTCGCCGCCAGCACCCGTACATTGACGGTTTCTATCTGGTCGCGCCCCACCGGTTGGATCTCGCCACTTTGCAGCGCGCGCAACAGTTTGCTCTGGATGGTCAGCGGCAGCTCGCCCACTTCATCCAGGAATAAGGTGCCGCCATTGGCTAACTGGAACTTGCCGGCGCGGTCGCGCTCGGCGCCGGTAAAGGCACCCCGCGCATGGCCAAACAACTCCGATTCAGCGAGCGTTTCCGGCAGGGAGGCGCAATTGAGATGAACCAGCGGCTGCTTGCTGCGCTTGGATAACTGGTGGAGTTTGCGCGCCACCAGATCCTTGCCCACCCCGGTTTCCCCCTCGATGAGGACGGTGTAATCCGAGCCGGCAACCAAGTTGATATCCATCATCAGCGCCTGCATCGCCGGACTCTGGCCGATCAACTCGCCGCCATCGCGGGTCATGGCTTCGCGCGTCAGCTCCTGCAGCAAATCCTGGTCGCGCCGGGCATTGCGTTCCAGCCGGCTCAACTGCATGGCGGTTTTCAGGCTGGCGGCGGACATGGCGCCAATCACCGCCAGCGTGCGCTCGGGAATGGCGTCGAACACGCCCGGCGTCAGGCTGTCGAGGGTGACCAGCCCGATCAACTGGCCATCGGAATAGAGTGGCAAACCCATACAGGCGTGTACCGGTAAGTTGCCGGGTTGGGCGAGCAAGAGGCCATCGTAAGGATCGGGATGGGGCGAATTTTCCGCAAAACGGATGGGCGAAGGCGAGCGGCAGATGGCCGCCAGGCGCGGGTGATCGGCCAGATGGAAACGGCGGCCGAGGGTATCCGGCACCAGTCCCTGAATCGCGAGCGGCGTCAGCAGGCCATCGGTTAGCGCCAGCAGGGCAACGGCATCACAGTTGATCGCCTTGCGGATACTGGTCAGCAGCCGGTCAAACCGGTCTTCGCTGCCGATGCTGTTAGCCAAATCCAGCGCCACTTCAATTAACAGGGTGGAATTCACCTCGACCATCGACCCGCTCCCATGTATGTAGCCACCATTTATTCGTCTGTAGCCAGTCTAGGGGACTCATTACGAAAACCAAAGTCAAAAAATGACATAAGAGTCAAAATGACACGAAGCATTGGAGTCTTTTTGACTCCATCAATATCCAGAAAAATTCATAACCTAATGATAATAAAGGCATTTATAGCCTGGCATTGTTTCTGCAATATCCCTGGCAACTTACCGCCACACTACCGGAGCTCACTATGTTATCTGCCCAAACCATCGCCACTGTTAAAGCCACTATCCCGCTGCTGGAAAGCGCCGGTACCGCCATCACCCAGCATTTTTATGAGCGCATGTTCCGTCTCAACCCGGAGCTGAAAGACATTTTCAACATGAGCAACCAGCATTCCGGCCGCCAGCAATTTGCCTTGTTCAGCGCGATTGCCGCCTATGCCAAAAACATTGAGACGCCCGAAGTGCTGGCAGCGGCGATTGAACGTATCGCCCATAAACACACCAGCCTCCATGTACAGCCGCATCACTATGGGATTGTCGGCCATCACCTGATTGAAACCCTGCGCGAGCTGGCGCCGGATGCGTTTACTCCCGAAGTGGAAGCCGCCTGGACGGAAGCCTATGGCTTTTTGGCCAATGTGTTTATCAACCGCGAAGGCGCGATCTATGCCGAATCCAAAGCACAGGAAGGCGGCTGGAATGGCACGCGCGAGTTTGTGGTGAGCACCAAAACCCCGGAATCGGCACTGGTGACCAGCTTTGTACTGAGCCCGGCCGATGGCGGTGCAGTGGCCGATTACCAACCCGGCCAGTACCTCGCCGTGCGCGTAAAACCGGAGGGCGCAGACTACTGGGAGATCCGCCAGTATTCCCTTTCGGACAAAAGCAATGGCCGCCATTATCGCATCAGCGTCAAACGCGAAACCGGCGCCAAACCGGGCACTGTGTCCCACTATTTGCAGGATGTAATCCAGCCCGGCGACCGCATCCAGGTGATGCCACCGGTGGGCGATTTCTTCCTCAAATCGGCCCACACGCCCAATGTGTTTATCTCTGCCGGTGTGGGAGTTACCCCCATGATGTCGATGCTGGAAACCCTGGCCGCCACCGGCAGCGAACAGCCCATCCACTTCCTGCATGCCTGCGAAACCCCGCAGCAGCACTCCTTTGCCGGGCGCATCCGCGAACTGGAACAGCAGGTGCCGGCACTCAGCAGCTACCACTGGTATGCGCGGAACACAGACGCCGCCACTGCCGACGCGAACAGCCGCACAGGCTTGATGGAACTTGCGCCCATCTCCGCTGATCTGCCGCTAACGGATGGCAATTTCTATCTGTGTGGCCCCAGCGGTTTTATGAAGTTCGTCAAAGACCAGTTGCTCGCCCTGGATGTTGCCAATGACCGTATCCACTACGAAGTCTTTGGCCCCCACGCCGAGCTGTAAGCCTGATCAAGAGCGGCTCCCACCTGGCGCCGCTCGTATCTGATATGGTTTTTTTCACTCTTTCTGAATCTGTTTTCAGTACAGATTAGCGCGCATAGTGACGCCGTCTGCAGTCACCTGCGCATGAGGCCAGTATGCACAATTCATCCACCCCCCAGATAATTCCCGCTAAAAACCTGCCCGTTGCTGCCAGTAAATCGCCGCACGAAGGCAAGATTTTCACTCGCAGCTTCACCGGCCGCTTCCGCAATTTCCGCTTGCTCGGCGCGGGCTTTCTGGCGCTGCTGTTTTTCGGCACCTCCTGGATTAACTGGAACGGACATCAAGCCATATTGTGGGATCTGGATACACGCCAATTCCACGTATTCGGCACTACCTTCTGGCCACAGGATTTTATGTTGCTATCGTTTGTGATGATTATCGGCGCGCTGCTGTTATTTGCCGTGACCATGGTGGCCGGCCGCGTCTGGTGTGGTTATACCTGTCCGCAAAGTGTGTGGACCTGGGCGTTTATCTGGGCCGAAAATTTAACCGAAGGCGATCGCAACCAGCGCATGAAATTACAAAATGCGCCGCTGACATTTTCCAAATTCATTAAGCGCAGCAGCAAACATGCGTTGTGGGTATTGATGAGTGTCGCCACCGGCATCGCCTTTGTCGGTTACTTTGTGCCGATGCGCGAACTGGTGCAAAACCTCGCGCACTTTGAATGGCTGAGCAGCAGCGCCATCTGGGTCGGCATAGTCGCCGCACTCACCTATTTGAACGCCGGTTGGGTGCGCGAAAAAGTCTGCTTGCACATGTGCCCCTACGCGCGTTTCCAAAGCGTGATGTTTGATCGCAATACCATGGTTATCGCCTACGATGCCGCACGCGGCGATGCGCGCGGTTCACGCAAAAAAACCGATGACCAGAAAGCGCTCGGTCTTGGCGATTGCATCGATTGTTATATGTGCGTGCAAGTGTGCCCAACCGGCATTGATATTCGCGATGGCTTGCAAATGGATTGCATCGGCTGCGCTGCGTGCATTGATGCCTGCGACGATGTGATGGATAAAATGGGCTATGCGCGCGGCCTCGTCAGTTATACTTCAGAAGCTGCACTCGCCGGCGAGCCGGAAAAAATAGTGCGCCCGCGGTTATTTGGTTACGCTGCGTTAATTGCGATTATGTTAGCGGCGCTGCTGGTATCGCTCAATTCGCGTGAGCTGGTGGACATGAGCGTAGTGAAAGACCGCAGTGTGCTTTATCGCTACACCAGCGACGGCGACATCATGAATGTGTACCGTATGAAAGTGACCAACAAAACCCAGCAGCCGGCCGAATACCGTTTGAAGTTGCACAATGCTGAAGGCCTGACCCTATCGCGCACTCACCAATTCACATTGGCTGCCGGTGAAATTTACGATTTTCCTGTCACCATCACCATGAAGCCTTTGCCTACCAAAGCGGCCGGCATGATTCATTTTGATTTTGAATTGGTCAATATCCACATGTCCAACCTGACCACGCAAGAAGCGGCTAACTTTATGTATCCGGCGCAATGATTTTTACGAGGTGTTTTGAGCTGCGATGAAATTATATGAAAGGCTCGCCGACGAAATCGCCGAATTAATTCGCAGCGGTGTGCTCGCACCGAATGAAAAAGTCCCTTCGGTGCGCACCGCCAGCCGCACGCACAATGTCAGCCCGGCCACCGTGTTTGAAGCCTATTATTTATTGGAAAGCCGCGGCCTGATTCAGGCGCGGCCGCGCTCCGGTTATTTTGTTTGTACCCAAGCTAAAAACGCCCTCGCCGAACCGGAGATGAGTCCGCGTATTACAGAAACAACACCCGTTGATGTCAGCGAATTAGTATTTTCCGTATTAGGTTCGATTAAAGATCCGGACACGATTCCACTAGGCTCTGCATTTCCCAGCCCGGATTTATTTCCGCTTACGCGCCTCGCGCGTTCCATGAGTAAAACCTTGCGGCAGATGCCAGCCAAATCCATTCTCACTGACATCACCAGCGGCAATCCGCATTTGCGCCGCCAGATTGCACTGCGCTATCGCGTTAATGGGGTCATGCATGCGCCGGAAGAATTAGTGATTACCAATGGTGCGCTGGAAGCGTTAAATTTGTGCATGCAGGTGATCACCAAACCGGGGGATTTGGTCGCCATTGAAACGCCCACGTTTTATGCCGCACTGCAAATCTTGGAGCGCTTGCAATTAAAAGCGGTGGAAATTCCGGTGCATCCGCGCGATGGCATTCATTTACAAACACTCGCCGATAGTTTGCAGCGCCTGCCGATAAAAGCCTGTTGGTTGATGAGCAGTTTTCACAATCCACTCGGCGCGTCCATGAGCGATGAAAAAAAACAGCAGCTCTATGATTTATTGCACGAGCATCAAGTGCCGTTGATTGAAGACGATGTCTATTCCGAATTGTATTTTGGCGCAGCGCCACCTAAACCGATCAAACATTTTGATCGCGCTGGATTGGTGATGCATTGCGGATCGTTTTCCAAAAATCTCGCACCGGGTTATCGCGTCGGTTGGGTGGCCGCAGGGCGCTACGCCGAGCAAATCCATCGCTTGAAATTAATGACCACCATTTCACCCTCGATCCCTGCGCAAGCGGCACTGGCCGATTATTTACAGCACGGCGGTTATGATCGCCATTTGCGCAAACTGCGCGAAACACTCGAACACCAGCAACAATTGATGTTGCATGCAATTGCCCGCTATTTTCCAAAAGACACGCGCGTAACCCGCCCCAATGGGGGTTATTTTTTGTGGGTGGAATTACCGGAACAGGTGGATAGCTTGCAATTATTTTCGATGGCGCTGGCGCAGGGTATCAGCATCGCACCCGGCCCGATTTTTTCTGCCACGCGCCGCTTTCGCAATTGCATCCGTTTGAATTATGGATATACCTGGAACCAGGAAATGGATCAGGCAATGGCAACATTGGGGCGATTGATTGGCGGGTTTTAAGCCCAACAGGTGCTTGTTGATGGCGCAAAAACCTCGAATTTGAGCCATGTTTCTCCGGTTCCGGATGGAAAATCTGATTTATTCGTCAATACTTAGACTCAGTTTTCACCACCCTCAACAGCCGACCCATGAACGATAAGAAGTTTAACTCCATACTGCTGCTAGCCATTGCGATCACAATAGTGGCGGTCGTTGCACAAAAATACTTTCCCCAGAAGCAACTGATGGTGTGGCCCAATAATTATGTCTATTACTTTTATTCCTCCGGTGAAGCAGCGGGTAAACCCAATGCTTATTGGTTGGATTCAGAAAAGGGATTGTGGCGCTGTAACCGACCGGAAGATGATAAAACCCAATACTTCATTTGCAGTTTTAACGCTATTTTCTTCCCGGATCAAAAAAATCAGGGGCTCGACCTGCGCGACTATACCCATCTGAAAATCAAACTTAAATTTCTGGGGAATGCCAAAAAGCTGCGCATTTCGCTCCGCAATTTTGATCCGGCCTACTCCAGGGTGGATGACAGCGGCAGCTCCAAGTTCCAGTCGGTGATAATTCATACCAAAGATTTTGAGAGCGAAGTTAGCATTAGCTTGAGTGAGTTTGTGGTCGCCGATTGGTGGCTGTCCCAATACGATATAACGCGCGCGCTTTCAGCGCCGGATATGAGCAACATAGCCACTATGGGGATGGACTATGTGGAGGACTTGCAACCCGGGAATCAGGATATCCAGATAGAGAGAATCGAACTGGTTGGCGGCTGGATTTCCGCCGAAAATTGGTACCTGTTCATCCTCGGTTGCTGGATGTCCGGCATTTTTATTTTTGCCGTGTCCCGCTTGATTCAATTGCAAGCACAAACCAAACACGATGTGCTCATTATCAATGAGCTCAGCAAGAGCAACGCTGAATTACAACAAGAGAAAGATCGCTTCCGCCGCTTATCCACCGTGGACCCACTCACCCAGGCTTATAATCGTTTTGGTATTGACCAAATAGTATCCACCCTGATGATCTGCAATATTGAGCGCGAGCAGAACAGGAACGCACCGAGCTTCGCACTGATCGTTCTCGATATAGATTTTTTCAAACGCATTAATGATCGCCGCGGCCATGATGCCGGAGATCGGGTGCTGCAGGTAATATCCCAAATTGTGAATAAAGCCATTCGCCCGCAAGATTTTTTAGGGCGTTGGGGCGGCGAAGAGTTTGTGGTTATTCTGCCAAGTACCACCAAGGAATTTGCACTGGCGCTGGCAGAGAAAATTCGCTTGATCATTTATGACACTGTGTTTGAGCCACAGAATCCTCTGGCTGTCACGGCAAGCTTTGGGATCAGCGATAAAATAGCCGATGAGGATTTCGCTACTACGTTCAAGCGCGCTGACTGCGCACTCTACGTTGCTAAATCAGAGGGGCGTAATTGTTGCGTCCTGGCAGCAGATGAATTGGCAACTGAACCAGCGTAATCACACCACCGCCGAAAGCCAGCGGCGTAAACGGCTGCGCAAATATTGCACCAGGGATTTGCCACGCCAGGAGCCCCAGCACAAGTGCGCACCTATGGTCTGCGCGGTTTTCTTTGCACTGAGTTTGGTGCGGGTAAATTCTGGATAAATAATGTGGCCAGGCATGATGGTAATTTGCTGGCGGTATTCAGGATGGTCTTGTAAAAACAAAGTGAGTGCATGCGGGCCGCTGAGAAACACAATATCGGTTTCACCGGCGCGATGTTTCGCAAAAACAGTTTCGATAAACGTCAACCACATATCAAAGCCAGGTACCGATGCCATAAACGCGTTGCCCAACTTGGGATGATTCCCGATGCTTTTGCACTGTTCTTCTTCAATCGCCAGCACACAGTAGTTCGCTAAAAACTGCTCATCCAGTGGTCGGTAAAATACATAGTCAGTATCGAAATAAATTCCACCATAGACATACATATACAAACAGCGCGCAATATCGACCCGAATCACCCCCGCTGGAATGCTGAGGTAATCCTGCAGGAATTGTGGTGCTGCATCTTTGACTAATTGCAGGTTGGATTCATCGGTCCAGGCGCGGTATTCAAAATCGGGCATAAGCTCCCGTGCACGCCGCGTTAATTGGCGCTCTTCCCACACGTAAGATTTGGAACATTGGTGCAATACCTTGGGGATCATGGGAGATTCCTTTTTTCCAATGAAGTGCATCGATTGATTGACGGGCAACTGCCAGGCCAGCCAACCAAAGTGCAATTGGGGAAAATAAATGCACGCTCCTTTGCCGCCATAGCCTTGGCGAGGGATTCGACTGCTGCACTAAACTCATCCACTCTAGCCAAAAAAGCGCCAATTAGCCATCCGCAATCTCGGGTGTAAAGACCCAGCAGATAAGCGCCTGGGGGGAATAACAAAACATTGTGTAAGCCTGTGCGCTTGGGGAATCTCTCTGGCAACCGCCCGTCATACTCGCATCCTATTGATGACTTTGTTGGAGTTTGTTGTGCGTCTATCTTGCCTGATCCTGATCCCCCTGAGCCTTGGCCTGTTCGCCTGTGCGAGCCATGAACCCAAAGCCCCCAAAACGACAGACAGTTTTTCCACCCTGATCCTCGCGGATGACACCAAACAATTTAGCTACACGCTGGTAATGGAACTGCCCGAACGCGCTGGCGGTAAACACCCACGTGGCGGTAAAGGTATGGGTGGTCACCCAGATGGACCGCCTCCAGGCGGTAAACACGGCAAAGGTCCACGCCCAGATGAAGGCGACGATGAAACTATGCGCGATGGTTTGAAACACCTGACCGAAGAAGGCCTGCTCGCCAAACTGGAAGACACCGGCTACTGCACCAACGGCTATCGCCAATTGGAAACCCAGGCGCGTCGCGGGGCAATGAATATTGTCGGCGAATGCTATGACAAAGCGACAGAAAATGACCGCGCAAACTTTCCCAATCCGGAACCCAAGAAGGTGGTGGAAGAGAGGTTGGATTAACCTCCTCTCACATTTGCTGCAACACGGATAGCCGCCAGTTTATACAACAGGGCAGCCAGCATACCTATCGCCGCGCCGGTGGATACCATATCCATCACCGAGTGATATTGCTGGTACAACATTAACCCCGCATACGCCAGCAGCGAGAGCGCAAACCAGCACCACAATGATGGCAGCACCAAACTGAGCCCGATCACCAGCGTCAATGCCACTGCGGTATGGGTGCTGTAATCCAAACCCATACGCGGCCATAGCTGAAAAAGGTTATCCAGCAACATCACCCCATACACAATAACGAGCAACCCCACCAGATACCCGCACGCAAACACCACTGCACCGCGTTCCGGCCAGTGGCAATACATACGTCGCCCGACCTGGGCTAAAAATAAAATCAATAACAGCGGAATGTAACAATCCGCAATAAAATCCAGCTGCTCGTAAGTCATAAGTAAATGATTGATAAAAAATTTTGGATCAGGCCAGTCATGTATAAGCAGAAATATTGAAAATTAATCCTAGTGATTAACCTTGATAGGTTCAACCAAAAATATCCAACTGGCCATCCTGCTTTTTGATCGCCGGGATGCTTCGTAGTTTGCGGAACTGGCTGCAGTCCAGCTGTGCGAAGCGGCCGCTTTTATCCAGCCCATAACGTTTGAGTGCCTTGGCGAAACGCTGGCGGATCATGTCGGCCCAGAGGCCTTCGCCGCGCATGCGGGTGGCGAAGTTTGCGTCGTAATCCTTGCCGCCGCGCATATCGCGGATGCGGTTCATAACGCGCTGGGCGCGATCAGGAAAGTGGGTTTGCAGCCATTGTTGAAACAGCGGGTTTACCTCCCAGGGTAGGCGCAACACGGTGTAACCCGCAGCAACCGCGCCGGCATTGGCAGCAGCCTGCATCACCTTTTCCAGCTCCTGTTCGGTTACAAACGGAATCACCGGCGCCACGCTCACCAAGACCGGAATGCCGGCGCGGGTCAGTTTTTCAATCGTCTGCAAACGGCGGCTGGGCGAGGCGGCGCGCGGTTCCAAGGTGCGCGAAATACTGTGATCCAAGGTGGTGATGGTAATTGCCACAGTGACCAGATTCTTCGCCGTCATCTCCATCAATATGTCTATATCGCGCTCAATCAGCGCCGACTTGGTGATCATCCC
>Ga0247822_10000882_pt1 | contig 17378 bp, 14 predicted proteins | sample 13C_Cellulose_Da_FD_192423 | JGI IMG/M metagenome (GOLD analysis project Ga0247822, IMG submission 192423) | Soil microbial communities from agricultural site in Penn Yan, New York, United States - 13C_Cellulose_Day30 | ecosystem: Environmental > Terrestrial > Soil > Agricultural land | place...
GCTGCGCACCGCTGCAATCTTGGCGTCTTGTATTTTTCTCGCATCTTGCCAGCCGTCTTCATCGACAAAAAAAGACGAGCATGTCGACAACGCCGCTGACGAAAAAACAGCGGACGCTTTTATTACCGAGACCAGTGAGCGCTATCTTGAAGTTGCGCGAGAAATTAATGCCGCGCAATGGGCTTACGTTACTTACATTAATGATGACACTGCGTATTTGGCATCCAAGGCAAATGAGCGGTTGATGGCATTTGAAAAAGAAGTTCTTGCGGAGGCGCGCAATTACAAAGACAAACCTATGTCTGCCCCCACAGCAAAAGCTTACGCGAATTTAACCTTGGGGAAAGTATTGCTACCGCCAGATACTCCGGCGGAACGTGCTGAGTTGGCGCAATTGGGCACCAACATGGAAGGCGTCTACGGTGCAGGAAAATATTGCACGCCGAAAAAAGGCAAAAAAAATGAACAGGATTGTCGCGATTTAAATCAGTTGTCGGATGTGCTGGTAAAAAGCCGCAACTACGATGAATTGCTCGATGCCTGGACCGGTTGGCGCACAGTGGCGCCATCCTACAAAAAAGATTACGTGCGCTATGTGGAGATCGCCAATACCGGCGCGCGCGCTTACGGTTTTAGCGATCTCAGTGCCTCCTGGAAATCTGGCTACGATATGCCTTCTGCGAATTTTGAAGCGGAAGTCGAGCGCCTTTGGACGCAAGTGGAGCCGCTCTATAAATCCTTGCAGTGTAAAGTGCGCACCGATCTCGCGAAACATTACGGTAAAGACAAGGTGCCGCTCGATCAACCCATTCCCGCGCATTTGCTTGGCAATATGTGGAGCCAGCAGTGGGGCAGCATTTATGATTTAGTTGCGCCTTATCCCGGTGTGGGCGATTTGGATATCACCGCTGCGTTAGTGAAAAGTAAAAAAGATGCTGTTGCGATAACTAAAACCGCAGAAAATTTTTTTACCTCGCTCGGTTTGCAGTCATTACCACCAAGCTTCTGGCAGAAATCCATGCTCACCAAACCGCGTGATCGCGAAGTGGTTTGTCACGCTAGCGCCTGGTCAATGGATTCCAAAGATGATGTGCGCATCAAAGAATGTATTGAGCCAAATGAAATTGAATTTGAAACTATTCACCACGAGTTAGGCCACATTTATTATTTCCTTGCATACAAAGATAAACCTTATCTTTTCCAGAACGGCGCTAACGACGGTTTCCATGAGGCGATTGGCGATACCATTGTGCTATCGATGACACCGGGTTATTTAAAAACGATTGGTCTGTTCGATAAAGTGGAAAATAACCAGAAAGCGGTGATCAACCAGCAAATGAAATTGGCGTTGGATAAGGTGGCGTTTTTACCTTTTGGAAAAATTATTGATCAGTGGCGTTGGCAGGTGTTCTCCGGAAAAATTAAACCCGAAGATTACAATAAATCCTGGTGGGAGTTGGTTGAGCAATATCAGGGCATCCGCTCCGCAGTACCGCGAAGCGAGGATGACTTTGATGCAGGTGCGAAATACCATATAGCCGCAAATGTTCCTTACACTCGCTATTTCATCGCCCACATTTTGCAATTCCAATTCCATAAAGCCTTGTGCGACGCGGCAGGTTTTAAAGGTCCATTGCATGAATGTTCTATTTATAACAGCAAGGAAGCGGGCACTAAATTGCAAACCCTTCTCGCTGCTGGTTCCAGCAAGCCTTGGCAAGATGTATTGGAAGAGGCAATCGGTACACGCGAAATGGATGCTTCGGCAATTCTGGATTATTTCGCCCCACTCAAAACCTGGCTTGATGAGCAAAATAAAGGGCAAGCATGTGGCTGGTAATCTTCCGGTTTAATTAAATGTTCCAAACAAAAAAAGAGTCGCACGTGCGACTCTTTTTTATTTGCGATTTGAGTTTAATGAACCGGTGCTTTAAAGCGAAACATGCGGATGGTGAGTAAAAACGCTGCACAGGTTAAGCCGGCAATCAATGCCGTCCAAAAACCCGGAGCACCGACTGGCTCAATCAACCAATCTTTAAAGGTGATGACGTAACCAAGTGGCAAACAAATTCCCCAGAAGGAAAGCAGCATAATCAGCATAGGGATTTTTGTATCTTTGTAACCGCGCAGCACATTGATCATGGTGACCTGGATAATATCGGCAATCTGGAAAATAGCGCCCAGTACAAACAATTGCGCTGCAATTTTTTGTACTTCGATATCCGATGTATAGAGGCTGGCAATAAGGTCGCGGCCAAAAAATAAAATCGGCGCATTAATGCAGGCGATAAAAAGCCCGAGCAATAACGAGCTACGCGCAAGCAGGCGCGCTTCATCGTGATCTTTTGCTCCCACCAGAAAGCTTACGCGCAGCGTCAATGCCATGCCCAAACTTAATGGCACCATGAAGCAGAGCGAGATCGCATTTAAAACAATTTGATGTGCTGCCACAGTGGTTGCACCGAGCGGCGCAAGAAATAATGCGATCATACAAAACATGCTTACTTCAACAAACATGGTGAAGCCAATCGGCAAACCCACTTTTAGGATTGCATGAATTTCACTCCACACCGGCTTCGCCCAATCGCCAATTAAATGAAAGGCTTTGTAATGTTGGCTGCGGTTTAAATACAGCAGTAATGCGAGCGCAGCAATCCAGTTGGCGATACTGGTAGCCCAGCCGCAACCGATGCCGCCCATTGGATCAAGCGTCCAGCCTCCAAGCGTAAATCCATAAATGAATAAATAATTGAGCGGCAAATTGATAATCGCACTGATCAGGAAAAACACCATGATCACGCGCGTGCGGCCCAAACCGTCGGTTAATCCGCGCAACGCATTTAGCAATAACAGTGCGGGTACGCCCCAGGAAAATGCATCGAGATAACCCTGCGCAATCGCGGTGGTTTCATCATCGAGTTGCAATAAGCGCAGTACCGGTTCGAGATTGATCAACACCAGAATCATCAGCAGCGATGCGACGCCCGCGATATACAATCCCTGCCAGGTAGCGGGCATAATTTTATTCAAATGTCCTGCACCGCGGTGGCCCGAAATAATTGGCTGCAGCGCATTGAGCGTGCCGGTAAAAAATAACAGGATCGGCACCCACAAACTGGTGCCAATACCGACACCGGCTAAATCTTTTGCGCTGGCGTGACCAGCCATTACTGTATCGACTACACCGTTAGCCATTTGCGCTAGCTGGGCAACCAATACGGGGGCACCGAGGATGGAAAGCTGTTTCCACTCATGCAGGGTGCGCACTACCAGACTACGGTTGTGATCGGGCAGGGTTTGCGGTTGGGAAGTATTTAGCGGTTCCACAGAATTTCCAAAGCGAGTGACATAAGCAGGACGACATTAGCTAACAAGATGCAGCGCTGGTGTGATTGCAACCAATTGCCAGTGTAGATGGGAATTGTGCAGACCAGATCGACGGGAAGTGAAGTTTAGCGGAATTTGCAGTGCGGGAATAAATAAAAAGGTAAAACGCAGATTTTGAAGGGGGGAACCATCCTTGGTTCCGGCTATCGGGCTGATTTCAGCCTGAAGAGGTTGGCGTGAGCGGGTCACGGCCAGACCGGATCAGCCATACGGGTTCTGCCTGACCGGGTCTGCCCGACGGGGTCTGCCCGCCAGACCGGGTCAGGAATACTTGGCGGGTGCCAATTTTTCCTGTGGTTTGTTTTTGAAGACTTTGTTGATGATGTCCAGTGCCGGGCTGGTCATGCAGGTAGTGACGATTGCCATGATGACCATCATCGCGAAGATCTCCGCAGAGAGAACACCCAGGTCATAACCGATATTCAGTACCACCAATTCCATTAAGCCACGCGTGTTCATCAGTGCACCTATAGATAAGCTGTCTTTCCAGCTTTGTCCCACACATCTGGCGGCGATGGCGCTGCCTGCAAATTTACCCAACACTGCAACGCAAATAATCAGCGCAGTGATTTGCCACAGGTAAGGATCGTTCAGCAAACCAATTTGGGTGCGCAAACCGGTGAAGACGAAGAACAGCGGCAGCAATAAAACCAGTGCAACATCTTGCACTTTATCAATAAAGATTTTTCTGAATTCTTCATTGTCGGGCATGATCGCGCCCGCCATAAATGCACCAAACAGTGCGTGTATGCCGATAATTTCTGCAACGTAAGCCGATAAAATCAGCGTGAGGAAAAAGATCGCAATCACCGGGCGGGTAACGGTTTCCACTGTGTTGTGTTTCTCGCTGATGCGCTGCAAAAACGGACGCACTACACGGATCATGAAGAACACATACGCAATTGCCATTACGATGGTAAACAAGCCGTTGATAAAGGTACCGGCTTTCACAAATGCAATCAGCGCTGCGAGTATGCACCAGGCGCTCACGTCATCTGCTGCTGCGCAGGTCAATGAAATAGTACCGAGTTTAGTTTTGTTGAGGCCGCGCTCCTGCACTATGCGCGCGAGCACCGGGAATGCAGTAATGCTCATCGCAACGCCGCTAAATAATGCGAATACCGAGAAGGGCACGTTAGCCGGTGCAAATTGTGCGTAGAGAAAATAAGACAAACCAACGCCCAAGGTAAAGGGAATAAAAATACTGGCGTGACTGATAATCACCGCGTCATAGGCTTTGTCTTTCAGTGTTTTTAAACTGATTTCCATACCCACGATATACATAAACAAAATCAAACCAATCTGGCTGACGAACTGCAAATTGCCGAGCGATGTTTTAGGAAATAACGCGGCCGAAAACTCGGGGAAGTGCATACCAACAAACGATGGCCCAAGCAGGATACCGGCGATCATTTCGCCAATCACAACTGGCTGGCCGATTTTGCTACAGATCCAACCGAATACGCGCGCAACAAAAATAATCGTTGCAATCTGCGCGAGCAACACGGCGAGCGGGTGATTCAGGTTGTGCATAATACCGGTGATAAAATTATCCCACTGGCTGCCATCAGTAACGGCACTGGTAGCCGCTGTATCGACAGCCGCTGAACCTACCTTCTGATTAGCTTTTGTGCCCAGCACGATAATCCAGTACATAAGCGCAATCAGGCCGCCAGTAATGGTCAGGTAGGAGAAACTTTGTTTAACTTTTGTCATCGTTTTTATCTCTCTAATAACTGCAGGAGAATCTGCCAAGTGTGCAGGTTGCGTAAGCTAACACAATGGCTATGACAGGTTGAGCCTGAGGATATAGTTATTTTTTATTGCGGGGTGATGAGAGGCTTATTACTGGTTTTACACATTGTTGAATAGCGGACGAAAGCCTAATTGACGGGCGTGGCAATCCATTTTATGACGGGCATAGCATTCGGGTGGGAGCCTACCTCTATCCGTGTGTGGCTCGCGTAATCAACCTGCAATTGTTGAAACAGTTTGGGATTACACCAATCGATACCCAGCACATGGGCGATCAGGATGCGGATCACTCCGCCATGGCACACGACCAGATAGTGACCGGCGCTGGTGCGCTGCAATAACGTTTCCCAGCCATCAATCACTCGTGCAGCAAAATCCGCAAGTGTTTCACCTTCTGGTGCATGGGCGCTCTGTGGCGATTGCCAAAACTTTTCTACCGCCTGCCAGTCATTTACAAGTTCATCAAAAGCGATGCCGTCCCAGACTCCGAAATTCATTTCCTTGAGTGCAGGTTCGAGTTGCAATGGAATTTTCTGTTCCTGCGCAAAAGCAGTCGCGAGTGCGGCGCAGCGAATAAGCGGCGAGCTGATAATATTATTAATAGGTTCGCGTTCATGCAATTGCGTGAGTGTGCGGCGTAAATCCTGCGCACCTTGTTCGCTCAGTTCGATATCGGTGTGGCCATAGAGTGCAGGTTTGCCATTTACTTTGCCGTGGCGCACCAGGGTGATTTTTTTATCGCTCACGTTGCTTAACCTTTATTTTCTGTTGCATCTTTTAAACAGAGTGGTAAACCGGCGGCGATAAAAAATACTTTATCCGCTTGCTGTGCCAGTAATTGATTTAAGCGGCCAGCTTCATCGACAAATTGTCGGGTAATTTCACCGAGCGGAATAATTCCTAAGCCCACTTCATTTGCGACAAAAATAATCTTGGAGTTACTGGTGCGAATTGCATCGAGCAATTGATTGAACAGCGCAAGAAAATCCTGTTGTGGATTATTAAATAATTGGTTGTTTAGCCAGAGCGTCAAACAATCCACCAATATGGTCTGCGAATGCCGGCTTTCATCCCGTAGGGTTTCAATCAATTCCAATGGGCATTCACGCAAACGCCACTCAGCAGGGCGATTTTGTTGATGGTGTTCAATGCGTGCTGCCATTTCGCTGTCTGATGCTGTTGCAGTGGCTAGATAAACCACCGGCAAATTGCTATCAAGCGCGAGCTGCTGCGCGAAACGGGATTTACCTGAACGGGCGCCGCCCAATACTAAGCTCATCATGATGGGTGTTGTCTTTTTAATTGTCGGGGCTTGAATAATAACCGGGCAGCGCCATATTCGTTTCATCAGGAATGAGGAACATGACCATGCAGGGTAATTATATTCAACTTTTTATTCAATTTGGTTTGGTGTTCGGATTCTTTTTAGTGGCCTATGTCGCAGTAAAATATGTGGCCTACCTGAAAAGAAAACGTCCCAATAAGGAACTTTGGGCCACTATTTTTGAAGGTGTTACCCATAAGACGATGGATCTTGAACCGCTAAAACAACCTGAAGTCTACATCGAGAAAAAGGCAAAGCGGGATGGTCAAAATTATGATGAGGTGCCGGAGGACAAACAGTACCACATCACTAAATAAATTGTGTTTGAACGAAATTTGCCAACAGTAATAAATAAATCCCTAATTCACTAATTTGTTGTGCCGCACCTAAACAATCGCCGGTGTAACCGCCGATTTGTTTTTGAAAATACCATTTTGCGGCGTAGCGGATAATCACCAGCGCACTAACGATTAATAATGCAGTTTGCCAATGCAGTAAAAAGAAAATGGGTAAACCGCTGGCTAGCAAAATAATCAAATCCGTTTTGGATTGATTGTTGGCAAGTGGTTTACTTTTGCTGCCGTCTTCATCGGCAACGTAGCGCATATCAAATACCAGGCTGGCGGCGACTGCACGCGATAATGCATAGGCGATAATTATGCTTAATACGATCTCTGTGTTTTCGATCAACAATACATACTTTCCCAGTAATGCCATTACTAACGCAGTTGCGCCATAGGTGCCGATGCGGCTGTCTTTCATAATGCTAATTTTTTTCTCGCGCGCAAAAGCACCGCCAAATCCGTCGGCAGTATCGGCGAGCCCGTCCTCATGAAAGGCACCGGTGAGCAACAGACTAAATCCCATTGCAAGCCAAAGGCTAATTGAATTGGAAAAAAGAGTGTTGGTGGCGATAAAAACGAGTGCGACTAATCCACCCAACAGCCAACCGACCAAGGTGAAATAACGGCTGGCACGATTGAGATTTTCCGGTGAGTACTCAACCCATGCGGGCATGGGAATACGACTGAAAAAACCCAGCGCGAGCAAAAATAAATTCAGCTGTTGCTTCACGCAAGGCTTCCAGACGTTGTGCTTGATGTTATGTCCGGGTTTATTCCGGCGCTGTCGAACGTGGCCATTTGATTATAAAAACTGACGGCTGCATGAATGATCGGTAGCGCAAGTGCGGCTCCCGTGCCTTCGCCTAAACGCAAACCTAAATCCAATAATGGTTGGGCATTTAATAATTGCAGCATTAATTGATGACCGGCTTCTTCGGAGCGGTGGGCAAAAATCATATAATCGCGCGCGTTCGGGTTGATGCTGACGGCAAGCAATGCAGCAGCGCCGACAATAAAACCATCGACCAAAATCAAACGACCTGCTTGCGCAGTGGCGAGCATGGCACCGCAAATTTGTGCAATCTCAAAACCACCCACTTCACACAAAATGTTGAGCGGTGATTGATCCTGAATGCGCTCCACACCCTGCTTAACCAGCGCAATTTTTTTGGCGAGTTGTTCGCTATTAATTCCGGTTCCTACTCCGGCACAATTTTCTACCGGTGCACCGCTAATCGCCGCGAGAATGGCTGCAGCGGAGCTGCTATTACCGATGCCCATTTCACCAAAGGCCAATAAATTAGAACCAGCGGCAATTTCAGCTTCTGCGAATTCTTTGCCCCAAATAATGGCCTGCTCAGCTTGGGCGATTGTCATTGCGGGTTCGTGTGCAAAATTGCGCGTGCCAGCGGCGATGCGCTGCAAAATCAGGGCAGAGGGCGCGGGTTTTATTTCGTGTTTGATTCCTGCATCAATTACTTTGAGTGGAATATGGTTGGTGCGGCAAAAACAATTGATCGCAGCGCCGCCCGCCAAAAAGTTAAACACCATTTGTTGGGTTACGCTGCTGGGGGCGATGCTCACACCGTCTTCGGCGATGCCGTGGTCGGCAACAAATACCAACATCAGCGGACGCTCAATGCTCAGGCGCTTGCGTTGCTGTACCAATGCGATTTGCAGGGCAACATGTTCAAGCTGGCCGAGTGCGCCCAGTGGTTTGGTTTTTTGGTCAATACGCTGTTGGATCTCGGGCGCCAGCTCGCGTTTGAGGGGCGCTATTTGCCAATCGAATGTCATAATCTTTTCCTTGTGGAAGGCCGCGCAAATTACCATATCCGGCGCCATTTAGTTCGACGTAATCGCTCTGCATTAGCGGATTTTTAACGATGTATTTATCTGCCCGCACAACTACCTATACGCTCCCCGCAACAAGCCGGCGTATAATCCCCGCCGGTTTTGTTCGCTTGAATCTTGTTCAACTCAATTGTTCGCTGTCTGGAGCCTGCCATGTTTGAAACCCTTCCTCTGTTGCCTGCCGATCCTATTTTGGGATTAAGTATCGCCTACGCCAATGACACTAATCCCAATAAGGTGGATCTGGGTGTGGGTGTATATAAGAACGATGCGGGCGTGACGCCGATTATGAAGGCAGTGGTCGAGGCGGAAAAACTGCGTATTGCCCGCGAAACCAGCAAGGCTTACACCCCGCCAGCGGGTTATCCGGGTGCGAATGAAGCTGTGGCCAAGCTGGTTTATGGCGCAGATCACCCGGCAGTTGCGGCCAAGCGTGTGCGCACTATCCAGACTCCGGGCGGCTGCGGCGCACTGCGCGTTGCGGCTGAATTGATCCAGCGCGCAAAACCCGGCGCAAGCCTGTGGGTGAGCATCCCGACCTGGGCGAATCATGTTCCTTTACTCGGCAGCGCCGGTTTGAGCCTGCGCGAATATCCTTACTACGACTACAAAACCCACAGCATTGATTTTGCGGCCATGCTCGCGACTATCAATGAAATCCCGCGCGGCGATTTGATTTTGCTGCACGCTTGCTGCCACAACCCGAGCGGTGCAGATTTGTCGCGCGCGCAGTGGGACCAGGTTGCCGATGTGCTTGAAGCGCGCGGCGTGATTCCCTTTATCGATATGGCGTATCAAGGTTTCGGCGAAGGTTTGGAAGAAGATACTTACGGCCTGCGTTTAATGGCTGCGCGTTTGCCGGAAGTGGTGGTTGCGACTTCGTTCTCCAAAAACTTTGGTTTGTACCGCGAGCGTGCGGGCAGTTTGAGCGTGGTATTTGCCGATCAAGCCCAAGCCGATGCAGGCAACAGCCAATTGCTGAGCGTGACCCGCGCGCTTTACTCAATGCCACCAGCACACGGTTCAGCGCTGATCGATATTATTTTGCACAGCGACGAACTCACTAAAGTCTGGAGCGACGAACTCACCTCCATGCGCGAGCGCATCGCTGGCTTGCGTGTGCAATTGGTGCAATCGCTCAACCAATTACAGCAAGGGCGCGATTTTGGATTTATCGCCCAGGAGCGCGGTATGTTTTCATTTTTGGGTTTGAGCGTGGAGCAAGTGCGCAAACTGAAAAGCGACTACAGCATCTACATGACTGACACCAGCCGCATTAGCGTCGCCGGTTTGACCAAAGAAAAAATGGATTACGTCGCCAAGGCGATTGTGTCGGTGTTGTAAGCAATCCTTATGCGTTCCTAACAGCGATACTGTTAAGCTCTCGCTTATGAACGCATTTACTTCTCCACAACAATTATTGCGCTTGGGTATCGGTCTGGCAGTTTGGTTGCTGGGCTGGTGCCTGTTGCTGTTTCTCGATGGGCATTTTGATCCGCTCAACCTCAGTTTGTTGCTGATTCTCACCTCCGCGATTTCGGCGCTCTGGCTGCCGCTTCGTCTCACCTTGTTTGCCAGTGTAGTGGCGTTGATCGCATTTAATTGGGCGTTTGTCCCACCGCGTGGCACCTTTGCGATTGACCTGCATCAGCACACGGTATTGCTGTTGGCGATGCTGGTAGTGAATGTGATTATTGCCGGGCTGATGGTGTTTTTGCGCGCACAAACGCAAAACGCGCAAGCTTATGCGCAGGCCGCTGAAGAGTTGCGCACCTGGGGCGATAAGCTGCGCGATGCGGATGATCCACAACTGCTGTGCAAGGATTTGTATGTTGCATTGGAGCAGTTGGCTGCTGGGACTTCAGGGTTGCACAAGTTGGCGCTAGTGACTTTCACCGAACCTTTGCCTGCAGCTAATCGCGCTGAGGCGCTGAATAAAATCGGTGTTGTGACTGGCGAACAGGAAGAGGCGCTCTGGCATTGCCTGCGCACTGGCCAAGCGTTGGGGCCGGGCACTGGTCATTATCAGGAATTGGATGCGCTATATCTGCCATTGCGCGGGCGCAGCCTTACCTCGGGTGCGGCGATGATTTCCGGCATCACTCATATTGATGAGTTTCCGGCGCTGACCCAGGCGCAGGCGTTGTGCGACCAAATGGGTGTCGCGCTTGAGCGCCATCGCATCCAGCAACAGGAGCGGCAGGCGAGTGACCAGGCTCAGGCGCAAAAGGTGCGCAACACTTTGCTGGCCGCCATCTCCCACGATTACCGCACCCCGCTTGCGACCATCATGGGCGCGGCTTCATCACTCGATCAGCAGGGCGAACGTTTGTCCGGCAACCAGCGCCAACAACTGGCGCGCAGTATTGTGGATGAGGCAGATCGCCTGCGCCGCCTGACCAGCAATGTGCTGCAATTGGCGCGCTTGGACGCAATTGGCAGCAACATTCAGGGCGATTGGGAATCGGCTGAGGAAATTGTTGGCAGCGTTATGCGCCGGATGCGCAGCCATGATCCGCAACAGCGATTGTCGGCAAAACTGGCGCCGGATCTGCCGCTGTTATGGGGCGACTCTTTGTTGCTGTCGCAGCTGTTGGAAAACCTGATCGACAACGCCCTTAAATACAGTCCGCCCGAATCGCTGGTGCAGGTGTTGGTTTATCTGGATAAGGGCCAGCTGGTGTTGGCGGTGCGCGATACCGGCGTGGGAATGGCAACTGCTGAACAGGAGCTATTGTTTGAAGTCTTCCAGCGCGGCGATCATCGCAAAACCGGCGGCGCTGGAGTCGGGTTGGCCTTGTGCCGCGCGATTGCCCGCGCCCACGGCGGTGAACTGGAGTTGCGTGCGACCACCGATGGCACCAGCTTCGAATGTCACTTGCCGCTGCACGCGCAACCCGCTAATCCGGAGCTTGAGGTATGAGTTTGCGTTTGCTGTTGGTTGAGGACGACCGCGAATTGCGCGCGACCTTACGTGAAGCCCTGTTGGTTGAGGGGTATCAAGTGCTGACTGCGGCGAGCCTCGCTGAAGCGCATGCGATGTATGGCCAAACGCAATTGGAGGAATCCAATGCGCAGGCGTTTGATTTGATCTTGCTGGATTTGGGGTTGCCCGATGGCGATGGCAGCGAGTTGCTGGTCAAGCTCCGGCGCAAGCAATCCACGCCGGTGATTATCATCTCCGCGCGCGAAGCCGAAGGGCAAAAAATCCAATTACTGGATGAGGGCGCTGACGATTATCTGGTCAAACCCTTCAGCATCGGAGAATTGTTGGCGCGGATGCGCGTGGCCTTGCGCCATCGCGGTAATCAGGTGCGCGCCGCAATTACCCGTTACGAACAAGGTGATCTGGTGATTGATTTGGCCAACCACAAAGTCAGTCGCAATGAGGAGCTTATTCATCTGACGCCCACGGAATTTAATTTGCTCGCACGACTGGTGCGCAACGCCGGACAAGTGGTCACCCATCGTCAACTGCTGGTAGATGTGTGGGGGCAGGAATATCTGGAGCACACCCATTATTTGCGTCTGTACATGGGGCAGTTGCGTGGGAAGCTGGAAGATAATCCAGCCGAGCCGCAGCTGTTATTGACCGAGCCGGGCGTTGGTTATCGTCTGCTGGATGCTCGCGATTAATCTATTTAGCACTATCCTTACAGAAATACTTATGCGTTCCTGATGCGCGATTAGGAACACTGGCGATGTCTTCATTGCATAGGTAGTTTCCATGACTGTTTCCTCCTTACCCGCCGATTCATCGACCTCACCGGCAACGCCCACTCGCCAGGGCATGGCCGCCATGACCTTAGCTGCGATTGGCGTTGTCTATGGCGATATCGGCACCAGCCCGCTCTACACCGTCAAAGAAATTTTCGCTCCCGCGACCGGTGTTCCACTCGATGCGCCGCATATTATCGGCGCTGTCTCGACCATCTTTTGGGCGCTGATGCTGGTGGTCACACTCAAGTACGTCATCCTGATTTTGCGCGCGGATAACCGCGGCGAGGGTGGATCGCTCGCGCTCACCGCATTGGCTGCAAAAACCGCCGGCTCCAACCAGCAATTGCGCCGCATTATTTTGATGATCGGCCTGTTCGGTGCGACCTTGTTTTACGGCGACAGTATCATCACTCCCGCGATTTCTGTGCTGGGCGCGATGGAAGGCTTGGAGATAGCGACCCCGACATTAAAACCGTTGGTGGTGCCGATTGCGCTCGCCATTCTGATCAGTTTATTTCTGGTGCAGCGTTTCGGCACGGGTGTGATGGGAAAAGTATTCGGCCCCATAGTAACCCTGTGGTTTTTAATGTTGGCGGTTTCCGGTATCGCCCATGTAATCGCCCAACCGGCAATTCTCGCGGCGCTTAATCCGCTTGAGGCTTGGCAATTTTTGGCAGGGCGCAGTTGGTATGTGTTCGCTGCCTTGGGCGCGATTGTGTTGGCGCTCACCGGCGCTGAAGCACTCTATGCCGATATGGGACACTTTGGTCGCAAGCCGATCCAAATCGCCTGGACTTATCTGGTTTTACCATCGCTCGCGCTCAATTACATGGGGCAGGGCGCACTCTTGCTGGCTGATCCAACCGCCATCGCGAATCCCTTCTACAAACTCTTTCCGCAGACATTAATTTGGCCAGCGTTGATCCTCGCTACTATGGCCGCGATTATCGCGTCGCAAGCGGTAATTTCCGGCGCTTACTCGATGACTCGCCAGGCAATCCAATTGGGCTTTTTACCGCGTATGACCGTGCTGCACACTTCCGCGCGTGAAGCCGGACAAATTTATATGCCGGCGGTGAATTGGATGTTGCTCGCTGGCGTTATTGCAGTGGTATTGTTCTTCGGCAGTTCATCCGGTTTGGCCGGTGCTTACGGTATTGCAGTTACGGTGACTATGGCGACCACCACCTTGCTGACATTTTTTGTGGTGCGCGGCCGCTGGAAATTACCACTGCCCATTGCCATTGGTGCGACGATTTTCTTTTTGACGGTAGATATTTTTCTGGTTGCGGGTTGCGCGCTTAAATTTTTGGATGGCGGTTGGTTCTCGTTGTTGGTTGCAGCGTTACTGTTTTTAATTATGAGTACCTGGGCGCGTGGTCGTGCAGTGGTGATGCAAACAATCCATCGCGATGGTTTGGAGTTGGAAACTTTCTTACCCACATTGCGCCCCGATGATATCCCGCGCGCTGCACGGGTTGCGGTATATATGGTGGCCGATGCATCCACTGTTCCCCAAGCACTGCTGCACAATCTAAAACACAATCAAGTACTGCATGAGCGCAATTTAATTTTAACCGTGCAATTTAAAGATGTGCCTTGGGTGAGCGAAGCGGAGCGAATTCACGTTGAAGAGTTAGGTAATAGTTTCTGGCGGGTGACAGTTGCGTTTGGTTTTATGGATGTGCCCGATGTACCGCGCGCGTTAAAACTGTCTGAGCAATACGGGCTATCGATCCCACATTTCCAAACCAGTTATTTTTTAAGCCGCGAATCGATAGTCTCAACGTCTGGCGGCGGTATGCCGCGCTGGCGCGAGCGCTTATTCTCCACCATGACGCGCAATGCGGGAGGTGTAGTTGAGTTTTTCCGCTTGCCGGATAACGCGGTTATCGAACTGGGAACGAGGATTCAGATTTAATTTTGCACAACTTTTTATTAATGTGCTGAAAAATAAAAATGGCGCTCAGTAATAGCTGGGTGCCATTTTTTACGCCTACAACTTACTTGAGTTGGAATTCGATTTTCTTGAAGCTCAAATCGGCTTCTTTAAATGTTTCTGGAATACTGGCGTTCCACGGATTGATATTGCCGCGCAACACTGCACCACTTTTAGTTTCTGCAACAAATAAACCGCGTTTGATAACGACATTACTCAACTCGGCAAGTGTTTTGTTTGTGCGCACATAATTCACTTCTGAATAGAACGTCATATTTTTAACCGGAACTGTGACTCTTACCCATTTGTCCAGCAGCGTCACCTGATCCAGTTCGATAATAATTGCCGCATTTAAATTTCCACCATCGTGCAGTGTGATTCCCAGATTCACTTTGCCATTTTCCAGCGCGTCTACAGTGGCTGCATTCACGTAACTTGCGTAGGTTGTTTTAACCGCATCGACACTCGGGATACTGGTTTTGGCGCTGTTGATTTTGATATCCAATACCAAATTTTCCAGATCACCCAATTTATACCCGTGTGCAAGAATATTTCGTTCAAAACCATTCGTGTGTTGACGATCCCAATCAGCGATTTTTTTCACCAATACTATATCGAGGGTGTCGACACTATTACAGCTGCTATTCAGTTTGGCGTTGTTGCTGTAGTTGTAATTGCTGCCGGCCAGTTTCAAATTTTTCCACTCGGTTGAGCTGCCATTAGTGGCGTGATTCCAGCCGCTGAAATTCAAGCTGGAAAGGCTCTGGTTTTGTACACCGCCATCGTAGTCCGCAAAAAACGCAAAAGTCTTAGCTGGTGCGCTGATATTCACACCACAATTTTCAATCTCGGCAACCGAGTAAGTGCTGTATTTGGTTGCAGTCAGTGTGGTCTCGCTGGCGACGGTGGAGGTTACGCTGCTAGAGGTTACAGTAGCTATCGAGCTGCTCCCAGCTTGTGAGCTAATTGCGATTGAACTGGGCGACATCGAACTTGGTGCTACTGAGCTTGGCACTACGGAACTCGCCGGAGTTGAGCTAAGCGGGGAAGAGCTTGGTGCGATGGAGCTTGCTGCTGCCGAGCTAGGTACTGGTGATGGCGCGGGCTTGCTGCCACCACCGCCACCACCGCAGGCGGTTAAACCGAGAATAGCTAAAGGTAATGCACAGGTTTTAATTAGGAATTGCATGATAGGGCGAGTTCTCCATGAATAGCGATTTATTATTGATTGGATAGTTATTAGTACTAAAGCAGTTTGAGCAAAATGACGCGCCATGAAAGCGCTATCTTTTGGTGTTTCTAGCTGTTTTACTTATAAGGGCTAAATCAGCGCTGGCGAATATATAGACAGCATTGGTGGCGGTAAATGATTTGTGATTGCGCTAACACAGATCGCACACAAAGTTGCATCGCTGAGACTAATGTAGGATGGGTATCCTGAGGGAATGATCGCTAACAGCCTGATTTGTGCTTAACCACCAGGCTGTTGTTATAACAAGGGGAAATAACTGCGGTGGGATGAATTAGCGCTGTTGCTGGATGTCGGTTTTATCCTGCATACGCATCTGTTCCAGCGGCAAGGTGCCGGGCTCGTCGGCGTTTTCGGCGATGGCTTCGGGAACGTTATCCAGTTTAAGTACGGCTTTTTGCAGAATAAGTGTATTGGGATAGGTGATCAGGTTGCCATCGGGGCGTTTCAAAATGACGTGGAACATGGTGATTTCGACGATGATGCCGCTCATATCATCGTCTTTATCGAGGATTTTGATACGGTCATTCACCTTATAAGGGAAGCCGAAGAAAATGATCATACTCGCGGTGACGTTGCTTAATATCGACCATTGGGCAAATAAGGCGATACCCACAACCGCAAAGATCGATGACAGGAAAACCGAGATCTCGCTGTAACCCAGGCCCAAAAATAAACACATGACCACTATGCAGCAAAATACCATGCCGATATTCATCAGGCGGGTCATATAGAGCACACGTAAATCACCGAGTGCGCGGTTCAGGCTGATATCGTGAATAATCTTGTTCAACAGCTTGGCGGCGAGATAAAACGCCACGATACAACCGAACACAATCAATAATTTTGAAAATACACTGTGACTAACAATTTCTTCGATACCGGGCATATCCACGCTGACACCTGCATTGCTGATTCAAAACACGGCTGCCATACTCCGGCAGTCGCTCATGGGCGGCATTATACCGACTGAATTACTGAACGAGCGCTTTATGACTCCTTTGTTATGCATTGCCCATCGCGGCGGACCACAAATAGCCAATGCACCGTTGCCGGAAAATAGCTTGGCCGCCATTGAGCGCGCGCTCGCATTGGGCGTATATGCGGTCGAAATTGATATATTTCAAATCGAAGGTGAATTACTGGTCACCCATGATCGCCGCTTGGGGCGCGTGGTGTCGGGGCAGGGAATTATCACTGAACAATCATTGAACTATTTGCGTGAGCAGCGTTTGGAAAATGGTGAATCCATTCCAACACTCCAGCAAATTTTGGAATTAGTGGGCGACAGGGCATTGCTCAATATCGAAATCAAAGGCGCTAATTCCGTGCCAGTACTCGCGCAAGTGTTGCAGGATTATGTGAGTGGGCATCAAGGAAATTACGAGCAATATGCAATTTCCAGTTTTGATCACCAGCAACTATTTCAATGCCTGCGCGAATTGCCACAAATCAAGCGCGGTGTATTGATCGAAGGTATTCCGCTCGACTACGCAAAATGCTGTGAACCACTCGCTGCCTACTCGTTTAATACCCACTTAAGTTTCCTCACCCCCGAATTAATTAACGATGCAAAAGAACGCGGGCTGAAAAATTGGGTCTATACCGTTAACCACGAAGATGATTGGGCTTATATGGAATCGTTGGGGGTGGATGCCGTGTTCACTGACAAGCCGGATAAATTGCTCGCTTTTAATAACAATTTTGCCGCACGCCAACAATAAATCATGGTAAGGATTTTATCTTTACCGAAAAAAAGGATAAGCCAAAAATGCAGATAAAAATAATTTCCGCGGTGTGGATATC
>Ga0247822_10000885_pt1 | contig 17375 bp, 18 predicted proteins | sample 13C_Cellulose_Da_FD_192423 | JGI IMG/M metagenome (GOLD analysis project Ga0247822, IMG submission 192423) | Soil microbial communities from agricultural site in Penn Yan, New York, United States - 13C_Cellulose_Day30 | ecosystem: Environmental > Terrestrial > Soil > Agricultural land | place...
GGCCCGAAGCATCCGGCTCGCCGGAGCCGAAGCGGGCATGGAAGCGGAAAAAGCGCAGGATCCGAAGATGGTCCTCGGCAATCCGCGTCAATGGATCGCCGATGAATCGCACGCGCCGGGCCTTGAGATCGTCGAGGCCGTCGAAATAATCGCTGATCTCGCCGGTTTGCGGGTCGGCGTAGAGGGCATTGATCGTGAAGTCGCGCCGCGCCGCGTCCGACGGCCAGTCATCGGAGAAAGCCACAGTCGCGCGCCGGCCGTCGGTCGAGACGTCGCTGCGAAGGGTGGTGATCTCAACCGGCTGCCCGTCAGCCACTGCTGTCACCGTGCCATGGGCGATGCCGGTCGGGACAGCCTTGATCCGCGCTTTTTCGAGGCGCTGGATGACATCGTCGGGCAGCAAGCTGGTAGCCAGATCGATGTCGGAGATGGGCAGGCCGAGCAGGTCGTCGCGGACGGCTCCGCCCACATAACGGACGTGTCCGGATTCGGAATCGAGCGCCGCGAGGATCCGGGCGATCCCGCGGCGCTTCCGCCAGGCTTCAGCGTCGAGCTTCACGCGGTTCCAAACCGGCGGGCGAGATTGACGATCATGGCGGCGGTCGCCCCCCAGATCCGGCGATCCTGCCAGTCGATCTGCCAATAGTGCCGCGTGGCCCCCTGAAATTCGGCGCTCATCTGGCGGTGGTTGGCGGGATCGAGCAGGAAGGACAAGGGGGCTTCGAAGAGGTCGGCCACTTCATCCTCGTGCGGGGCAAGATTGAGTTCGGGCGGGACGACCCCGACGACCGGCACAACGCGATAGCCGGTAATGGTGTGATAGGGATCGGCGCTACCGAGGACGCGGACCGCCGCAGGATCGAGGGCGATTTCTTCCTCGGCTTCACGAAGCGCTGCGGTCACATGATCCTCGCCGGGGTCGAGCCGTCCGCCAGGGAAGGCGATCTGACCGGCATGGGCGCGAAGATGCTCGCGGCGAACGGTCAGGATGACGCCCGGCTCGTCACGCTCTGTCACCGCCACAAGGACAGCGGCGTCATGGCGCGGATCGGCCCGGCCTTCCAGGTCGCCCCTCTGCAGGGATTCCGGAGCCGGTCGCCCAAGTGCCTCCGATAGCTGTTCTATGAGCGTCACGCGTCGAGCGCGAAGAACATGCCGCGGCTCCAAATGCCGGGCGGACGATGCCCTTCGGCCAGGGCGATGGCGGCGAGCTCGTAAAAGACGGGCCGGACGATGAGGGCTTCCAGGCCATGCCGGACCGCGATGCGCGGACTGGGGCCATGTTCGCCATGGGATACTGTGAGCGGATGCTCCGGACCGAGGATGACGGCGTCGCCGCTATCCAGCTCGAACGCGATCTGCCGCTTTTCGCGATCGTCCTCGCTGGTCATCGCGATCGCGCGGAAGGCGGTCGTTTCCACTTCAATCGACAATTTCTCGACCGGCGTCACCAGGACATGGCTGCCGTCCGGCTCCCGTCGCAGTACGGTCGAAAAAAGCCGAACCATCTCGGGCCGGCCGATCGGCGATCCCATGTGAAACCAAGTGCCGTCGGCGGCGATTCGCATTTCGCTGTCACCGCAATGGTCGGGGTTCCACTTGTCGACGGGCGGCAGGCTTTTCCCGTCGATCGCCTGAGCAAGCTCGGCGAGCGAGCGGCCGGCGACATGAATTGGAGGGCGGCTCTCGGGCATGGCCTCGGCTCTTGTCATCCGACGCCGCCCGGCGCAATCCGCGCGGCCATGACGCGGACTGCAATCGTCACCGGCGCAGGCAAGCGCATCGGCAGGGTGATCGCCGAGGCGCTGATCGCCGACGGCTGGACGGTCATCGCGCACGTGCGAAGGCAAGGGGATGCCGTTCCAGAAGGGGCAATCAAGGCCGTCGCCGAGCTTGGGGGGGCTGACTGCGCGGAACGGATTTTCGCCGCCGCACAGGATGTTCCGGCGCCGACGCTGCTGGTCAACAACGCCGCGCGCTTCGCCGAGGATGGCGTCGGGAATTTCTCGCCGCAGGAATTTTCGGCGCACATGGCGTCCAACGTGCAGGCTCCAGTGCTTTTGACCGAGGCGTTCGTTGCTGCGGGCGGAGAGGGCGACCGGCTGGTCGTGAATCTGCTCGATTCGAAGCTCGGTGCGCCCAATCCGGATTATCTGAGCTACACCTTGTCGAAGATGGCGCTCGCCGGCTTCACCGAAATCGCCGCTAAGGCCCATGCTGGTCGCCACGTTCGGGTGAATGGCATCGCACCGGCGCTGATGCTTCGTTCGCCCGGCCAGAGCGAAGAAAATTTTCGCGCCATGCACCGGCACAATCCGCTGGGCAGGGGCGTGGACCCGGAGGATGTCGTCGCCGCCCTGCGCTATTTCATCGGCGCGCCGGCAGTGACGGGGCAAATCCTCACCATCGACGGCGGCCAGCGCTTCTGGGCTCTCCCCCGCGACGTCCAATTCCTGGAGCAATGAATTGACCGAGACCGAAACCTTGCAGGGGCTTGTCCCGGATTCGCTCGCCGTCCGATCGAGCAAGATCATCCTCGATTCTCTCGAAGTCATGACGGACATTGGCTTCCACGATTTCGAGATCGGAACGCCGCAGCGCTTGCTGGTGACGGTGGAGCTTTGGCTGAGCGATCTCGAGCCTCCCGCCGACGACAACCCCGGCGGAGCATGGGATTACGACTTCTTGCGCCGCGAGGTGCTGCGGCTGGCGAGCGAGCGGCGCTACAACCTTCAGGAGACCCTGGCGCGGCGGATCTACGACCGTGTCGCGAGCATGCACGGAGTGAAGGCGCTTCGCGTCGTCACTGCCAAGCCGGATATCTATCCTGACGCTCGCGGCGTTGGCGTGGAGATTGCGTCCTTCGCAGGTTTGGCTCCGCGATTAACTGAGGGGTCATGACGATTCGGGAACAAAGTCGTTGCGCCACCATTTTGGGTTCATTAGAGAGGCGCGTCGTTCAGTCGATGATATAGTGATACATCGACTTGGTCGGCCAACCCCGACGCGTTGTTGCGTCACACGGAATTTTCCGTGGTTTTATGCCACGGGCCAGAAGGAGAGCTGCGGGTAAATGTCCTACGCCCAACGCAGGCAGATGAGCTCGAATCGTACGGCGGCTATCGTCATCGTCGGGCTTATTCACTTGGTTCTCGGTTACGCCATCATCACTGGGCTGGCCTACAACGTCGTCAAGGAAAAGCTTGAAGACCTGAAGACGTTCGACGTCGAGGAAGAGCCGCCGCCCCCCGAAGAGCCGCCGCCCCCGCCGGAAGACACGCCGTTGCCGCCGCCGCCGCAAGTCAGCGCGCCGCCGCCGCTCGTCCGGCTCGACACTCCGCCGCCGAATATCTCGACGACTCCGGTTATCCAGCCGCCGATGCCGCCGACCCCGGTGGTTACGCCGCCTGCGCCGCCAGCTCCGCCGCCGGCGCCCAGAATCACGCAGCCGAAGTCCGTCGTGGGCAGCCTTCAGGGCCTCATCCGCAATGACGACTATCCGCCAAATGCGATCGAGAACGACGAACAGGGCACTGTTTCCGTCGTCCTTACGATTGGCACGAACGGCCGCGTCTCGGATTGTTCGGTTGCGGGCTCCAGCGGTTCGCGAACGCTCGATTCGACCACGTGCCGGATCTTAAAGTCGCGAGCGAAATTCACGCCAGCACAGGATTCAAATGGGAGCCCGACGACCGGCACGTTTCGCCAGTCGATCAAGTGGGTTCTCCAATAATCTCGTAGTTTCAAAGTAATACACACAAGGAAAGTCGAAAATATGGCAACTCCAGCAGCTGCGGCTCCTGCCGGTCAAGAATTCGGGCTTCTGAACGCCCTTCAGGAAGGCGGCGTCATTTCTTGGGCCACCTTCATCATCCTGATCTCCATGTCGGTCTTCAGCTTCTACATCCTCTTCACGAAGCTGATGCAGCAGCAGAAGATCATCAACCAGGGCAAGAAGGTCCGCGCCAGCTTTTGGAACTCGGCGAACCTTCGTGAAGCTTCGACGAAGCTCGATCAGCGCAGCGCCTATCGCGCCATCGTTGACGACGCCCTGCTCGCTCAGGACCAGCACAGCAAACTGACCGACCCGGTCGACCAGCATGAGTGGGTTGCCGGTGGCCTCGCCCGTTCGCAGGGTGCGATCGGAGCGCGTCTCGGCGAAGGTCTGGCCTTCCTCGCGACCGTCGGTTCGACCGCGCCGTTCATCGGACTGTTCGGTACGGTCGTCGGCATCTACCGCGCGCTGATCAAGATCGGTGCGACCGGTGACGCCTCGATCACCACCGTCGCCGGCCCCGTCGGCGAGGCGCTGATCATGACCGCGCTCGGCCTCATCGTGGCCGTCCCGGCCGTGCTCGCCTACAACTGGCTCATTCGCCGCAACAAGACGATCATGGAAGACCTTGGCGCGTTCACGAACGACGTCCACGGTTACCTGGCGTCCAACGGTTCGGTGAAGCCCTCGATGGCGACCGCCACGCCGAAGGGCCAGACCAAGACCGCTGCCGCGCCGACCCAGCGCGGAAGCGAGCCGCTCCGCACCGGGATGACGTCGACCGGCGCCCAGTCGGAGCGCACCAACTAAGCTTCGTTTCGGCCGGCGCGGACGAGTTCGCGCCGGCCATGTAAGCCGTTGAACGATCTCGTGAAGTTAGGAATTTAAGCCCATGGGAATGAGCGTAGGCCAAGACAGCGGCGACGACGACGTCCCGATGTCCGACATCAACACCACGCCGCTCGTCGACGTGATGCTGGTGCTGCTGATCATCTTCCTGATCGCCGTCCCGGTGGTGTTGCAGTCCATTCCGGTACAGTTGCCGACGGTTGCCTATGAGGTGACCCAGACCAAGCCCGAGAACGTGAACCTCTCGGTTCGCGCAGGCCCGGGCGGCGAATGCGAAGTTTACTGGAACCTGACCCGCGTCAACTCGGACGAGCTGCTCGAGCGCGCGGTCAAGCAACTGGAAGACCTGATCGCCAAGGTGGGTGGGGTCGAGAACGTGACCGAGGAGAATATGCCGGAAGCGCATATTCGCGGTGACATCAACACGCCGTACCGCTGTATCGGTGGTGCTGTGTTCGCCATGCAGCGGGCCGGCTTCGCGCGGGTCGGTTTCATTTCGCAGCCGAACCCTCTCGTTAACCAGTAATCTCGCCGGAGACCGCCGCCATGGCAATGCAAACCACTTCTGACAACACGGCCGGCGAGCCCATGATGGAGATCAATACGACGCCGCTAATCGACGTCATGTTGGTCATGATCATCATGCTGATCATCACGATCCCGCCGCAGACTCATGCCGTGAAGCTCGACTTGCCGCAGAACACGCCGAACCAGACCCCGCCACCGGTCGATCCGATCAAGAACAAGATCGTCATCACCCAGGACGGCGGCGTCCTTTGGAACGGGGCGAACGTGAATCTCGAACAGCTTCGCGTCTATCTCGAAGCCTCTCAGCAGATGAACCCGGTCCCCGAGCTTCACCTGCAGCCCGAGCCGGACGCCCGCTACGAGGTGGTCGACGAGGTCCTCGCGGTTACCAAGCGCGCCAACGTCACCAAGATGGGTTTTGTCGGCAACGACGCCTACATGAAGTGGTAGGCGTTTCGCTTAGCGAACAAGGAAGGGCGGTCCGTTTGGGCCGCCCTTTGTCTTTCGGGCCACCTCATCCGAATGTGAAAGCGTAAGCTTCGGCTCCCGGGTCGAGGAACGTGATAGTGAAGGTTCGCTCGCGGGCGCTCTCCCGGTGGCGAATCAGCTGATAAAGCCGCTGGTCGCGAATCATGCCGTTGCCGTCGCTGTCGATATCCACGCCTGCGTCCGTTCCGGGCGAAGCGCCGTCGAGCGTTACGCGGAACCGCACCGCTTTGTCCGTGGCGCTGCCGAGGACAAGGTGAAGGTCGCGGGCTCTGAAGCGGATCGACAGGCTCGCATTCGCCGCTTTAGAAAGGCCGCGCTGGTAGGAAACGGCCCAGGGTCCCGCATACGCCCACTGGCCAAGAGTGAGCACTCGCGGCGCTGCATAGGTCTTGGCTCCATCCTTCGCAAAACTGCCTGGCGAGACGAAGTTCGCCGCCCTTCCATAGCCAAGATACGTCTCGCGCGTGGCAACATTGCCGCCGGATGCGGCTGAGGCGCCGCCGGACCGTACCTCGGCACGCGCGCCTCCCGGTCGGTGCCCGGCCTCGGCCAGCAAGCGGCGGATCGCGGCCTCCGTCTCGTTCTCGCCGCCTTCGCCGAAGTGATAGTGACGGAGGCGTCCGTTAGCATCGAACAGATAGTGAGCGGGCCAGTAGCGGTTCTTGAAGGCCCGCCAGATGGTCCAGTCATTATCCATAGCGACCGGGTAGCGGATGCTGAAATCGGCAATCGCGCGGCTGACGTTCGCCGGGTCGCGCTCGAACGCGAACTCGGGTGTGTGTACGCCAATTACCGCCAGCCCGTCCTTCGCGTAGCGTTCATGCCAGGCGCGAACGTGCGGGATTGTGCGGATGCAATTGATGCAGCTGTAGGTCCAGAAATCGACCAGCACGACCTTTCCGCGAAGCTTTTCGCGACTGAGAGGGGGCGAGTTGAGCCATTGCGTCGCGCCATCGAGCGGCGGCATCGGACCCTTGTCGTCGAGGTTCGTCGACGAGGATGGCATGGTATCGCCAAGCCCGAGCCAGCCGGCCAGCGTCCGTTCGATCTGGTTTGTCGGTCCGCTGGACAGCTTGGCGAGCACCTTGGTGTCGAGCCGGAAGGCAATTGCGACGACACCGATGAGGATGAGCACTCCAAGGACGCGGCGGACTCTCTCCCCCGCGCCGATCGAGCGTTTCATCGCGGCATAGACCCGGCCTCCGACGAGCAGCGCGAGCGCCAGGCTGGTGGCCGCGCCAGCCGCATATGCGAAGAGCAGCATTCCCGTTTGCGCGTTTGCGCCGCCAAGCGCGGCGCCGGTCAGGATCAATCCGAGGATCGGGCCGGCGCAGGGTGCCCACAACAGGCCTGTTGCCGCGCCAAGCAGCAGGGACGAGCCAACGCCGCCGCGACCGTCCGAGCGGTTGGCGAGGCGATTGCCGAGATCGATCAGGGGCCGCGCCGCCCGCTCGGACAGGGCGGGAAAAATTAGCAGCAGCGCGAAAGCGGCGAGCAGCGCGAGCGCGATCCAGCGGCCCCATTGGTTTGCGGCGAGCGCGGCTTCGCCACCGAACGCGGCAAGCGTCGCGAACAAAGCGAAGGTCAGCGCCATCCCCGCCAGCAATGGCAGGCCGTTGGTGAGAAAAGGCCGGTCCGCGCGCGCGAAGACGAATGGCAGGACCGGAAGGATGCAAGGGGAAAGGATGGTCAGGACGCCGCCCAGATAGGCGAGCAGGATGATCAGCATCAGGCGGGCCTGAAAACCAGCGACAGGCCGTTGATGCAATGCCTCTTGCCGGTCGGGGGCGGGCCGTCGTCAAAGATATGACCGAGGTGCCCGCCGCAGCGGCGGCAATGCTCTTCGACGCGTACCATTCCGAAGGCCGTGTCGCGTCTGGTGCCGATGGCGTTGGGAAGCGCCTTCCAGAAGCTTGGCCAGCCGGTACCGCTTTCGAATTTCGCCGCCGAAGAGAAGAGCGGAAGGTTGCATCCCGCGCAGGCGAAGATGCCCTTGCGCTTTTCCTTGTTGAGACGAGAGCTGTAGGGCCGCTCCGTTCCGGCCTGACGCAGAATCCGGAACCGCTCGGGACCGAGCTTGGTGCGCCATTGGGCGTCGGTCATCGTGACCTGGAGTTTGAGCGCCAGAGCGGCACTCGGACAAAGCAGGGCGCCGGCGGCGGCCGCCGTGGTGAGGCCCAAGCGCAAAAAGGCGCGGCGGGAAATGCTTTCCTCGCTCATTTCCCAACCATAGGCGGCAGGGCGATGAACCCGAAATGAAATGCGTTGATGCGTCAGGCGTTGAACTGGAGGTTGGCCAGTCCAGCGTAGAGCCCGCCATTTGCGGCGAGATCCGAGTGGCGGCCCTCCTCGACGATCCGTCCTTCGTCCATGACGACAATGCGGTCGGCAGCGCGGACGGTGGCTAGCCGGTGGGCGATGACGATGGTCGTCCGCTCGGCCATCAGCCGTTCTAGCGCCTGCTGGACGAGCCGCTCGCTCTGGGCATCGAGCGCACTGGTCGCCTCGTCGAGGAGGAGCAATGGCGCATCGTGGCGCAGGAGCGCGCGGGCGATGGCAATGCGCTGGCGCTGGCCACCGCTCAGGCGCGCGCCGCTCTCGCCCATGAAGGTATCGAGGCCATCTGGAAGCTGGCGCAGAAATTCCTCGGCATTGGCGTCGCGCGCGGCCTGCCAGATGTCGTCCTCCGAAGCGTCCCAGTTGCCATACCGCAAATTGTCGCGGGCCGACGACGCGAAGATCACGACGTCCTGAGGCACCATCGCGATGCGCTGGCGGACGTCGGCCGGGTCGGCATCGCGGACGTCCACCCCATCAAGAAGCACTCGGCCGGACTGCGGATCGTAGAAGCGTTGGGCGAGCTGGAAGAGCGTCGTCTTCCCGGCGCCGGATGGGCCAACGACCGCGAGCATCTCACCGGGCGCGACCTTCAGCGAAAAGCCCTCGAGCGCGCTGGTTTCCGGCCGGGTCGGATAGTGAAAGGTGACATTCTCAAATTCGAGCGCGCCGCGGGCAGGAACGGGCAGGTCAACGGGCTTTGCAGGGGCCGTAATCGTCGGCTGGACGACCAGCAGTTCCTGCAGGCGCTCGGAGGCGCCAGCGGCGCGAAGGAGGTCGCCATAGACTTCCGACAGCGCCCCGAAAGCGCCGGCGACCAGTCCGCCGTAAAGCACGAAGGCTGCGATCGTCCCGCCCGACATCTCTCCGGCGGCAACGTCGATGGCACCCTGCCAGATGATCATCGTGATCGAACCGAATATGATGAAAATGAACAGCGCGGTCATGATCGCGCGAAGGGCGATGCGCTTCTTGGCGGTGGTGAAAACCGTCTCGGTCGCCTTGGTAAAGCGCTCCGCTTCCCTGCCCTGCTGGTTGAAGGCCTGGACGACCTTCATCGCACCGAGCACCTCGCCGGTGACGGTGCCGACATCGGCCATCCGGTCCTGGCTCCGGGCGGAGACGGCGCGCACCCTCCGGCCGAGCAGGAGGACGGGCCCCATCACGAGAGGAATCCCAAGCAGCAGCATGGCCGCAAGCTTGGGCGCCAGCACGAACAGCATTCCCGCGCAGACGGTGCCCATGATGAGGTTGCGCAGGGCGATCGAGACAGCCGAGCCCACGACCTGCTCGATGAGGGCGGTATCGACCGTGATCCGGCTGGTGATCTCGGCGGGCCTGTTCTCCTCGAAAAAGGCCGGCGACTGGCGAAGAAGGTTGCGGTGCACAGCCAGGCGGATGTCGGCGACGACCCGCTCTCCAAGCCAGCTGATGACGTAGAAGCGCGCGGCCGTGGCTAGCGCCATGATGACCACGAGGAACAGCAGATATTCGAACCAGCGGCCGATGTCCCCGACATCCCCGCCGGCGCCAAAACCGCGGTCGATGATCAGCTTGAAGGCGTAGGGGATGCCCGAAGTCGCACCGGCGGCGACCAACAGCGCTGCCAGCGCGGCGACGAGCTGGAGCGGGTAATGGCGTGCCTGGGACCAGACCATCTTCAGGCTTCCAAGGCTTCGGCCCTTGGGGCGCTGGTGCTGGGGGAGAGTGACCATGGCCAAGCCGACTAGCAGCCTTGCTTTCCCACCCCAACCCCTCCCACGGAGGGCCTTGGGCAGTGTGGCGCTCGCGCCTCAATCGCCGCAATGCGGCAACGGCAGTGCAGCATTTCGATTGCCCCCGGAGCTTTTGGCCGCCAGACTGGTTGTTCCCGGAGCTAATCCAAGGAATTCGAATGCTTTACGACGCCTATGAGGTGCAACGCTCGTTTCTGGCCGGGGCGAGCAGGATGGCCTCGATGGGCGCGGGATGGCTGAACAATCCGGCCAATCTTTTTGGTTATGGTTCGATGGGCCCGGTCGTCGCTGCCAGCCTCGACGTTTTTGCGCATGCCTCTGCCCCGCGCGGGCGTCCCGAATTCGGGATTCACCAGACGCAGGTGGGCAAGAGGGTCGTCGAGGTCGAGGAGGAAATCCTTCTCCGCCTGCCGTTCGGGCAGCTCAAGCATTTTCGTAAGGTCGGCCTCGAAGATCCGGGACCCAAGCTCTTGATCGTCGCGCCGATGAGCGGCCACTTCGCGACGTTGCTCCGCGGCACGGTCGAGCGGATGCTCCCCAAGCACGACGTATATATCACCGACTGGCGTGATGCGAAGATGGTGCCGCTCGAGGAGGGCAGCTTCGATCTCGACGATTATGTCGATTATCTCATGGCGTTCCTCGATGCGATCGGCCCGGGCGGGCACATGCTGGCCGTCTGCCAGCCGTCCGTGCCGGCTTTTGCCGCAGTCACGCTAATGAACGCCGACAAGCATCCGGCGACCCCGAAGACGCTGACGATGATGGGCGGGCCGATCGACACGCGAAAGGCCCCGACGGCGGTCAACACGCTGGCGACCGAGCGGCCCCATGCCTGGTTTCAACGCAACGTCATCGCCACCGTGCCGATGATCTATCCAGGTGCGGGCCGGAAGGTGTATCCGGGCTTCCTTCAGCTTGCCGGCTTCATGACGATGAACCTCGGCAGCCACCTCGTTTCGCATTGGGAGTTGTTCAAGCACCTGGTGGTCGGAGACGAAGAAAGCGCCGATGCGACCCGCGACTTCTACGAGGAATATCGCTCGGTCGCCGACTTGGATGAAGCGTTTTACCTGCAGACGGTCGATGTCGTGTTCCAGCGCCACCTGCTGCCGAAGGGCGAGTTCGTCCATCGCGGTCGACTCGTCGATCCGAAGTCGATCACTCGGACGGCTCTGCTGGCCGTCGAAGGGGAGCGCGACGACATCAGCGGCGTCGGCCAGACCCGCGCCGCACTCGATCTGGCGGCCAAGCTTCCGGAATCGAGGAAACAGTATCTCCTCGCCAAGGGCGTCGGCCATTACGGCATCTTCAACGGCCGCAAGTGGCGCGAGAGGATCGCGCCCGTCGTCGAAGCCTTTATCGCCAAGGCTTGAGGCCGCCGTTCATCCGTTCGTCGAAAGATTATGGCAGGCATTTCGAACTGCGCTACAAATGTAGCGTAATTTTCGGAGAGCAGCATATGCGCACGCCAGTCACACTGATCACCATCGCCGCGGTCGCGGCGTTGGCCTTTACACCCTCGGCCGGCTTCGCGGACACCAGCGTCCGGCACGGAAACTCGCCGCAGGTCGTCGGCAACGGCCAGGTCGTCACGCAGAGTCGGGCGATCGGTAATTTCACCCAGATCGAAGCGCGGGGCGCAAGCGACGTTCTCGTCCGCGTTGGCCCGGCGCCTTCGCTGGCCATCACCGCCGACAGCAACATCATTCCACAGCTTTCGAGCGAGATTCGCGGCGACAAGCTGGTGCTCGAATCGCGCGGTTCCTACCGCACCCGCAATGCGCCCCGCATCGTCGTTACCGTTCCGTCGCTCGAATCCGCGGCATTGTCCGGCAGTGGGAACGTCAATGTCGAAGGAATTGGCGGATCGTCAGTAGCGCTGGCCGTCCATGGCTCCGGCAATTTAACCGCCACGGGCCGCGCCGGCGACCTCGCCGTCGCGATCAACGGCTCGGGCAATGCGGACGCGAAGGGCGTCGTGGCCGGAAGCGCCAGCGTTGCAATCTCGGGCAGCGGCAACGCCACGGTCGCGACCAGCGGGCCGCTGAGCGGCGCCATCTCGGGTTCCGGCAACATCCGCCACCTCGGCCAGCCGAGCAGTGTTTCGGTAGCCCGCAACGGCTCGGGAACCGTCATTCCCCTTAGATAAAGATCAGGCGGCGCGTTTCGGCGGATTGATCCGATCCATCAATCGCCGGAGCGCGCGCCTTGCCGCAATCACCAGCCAGACCGACAGGACGACAAGGATCGCCGCGATCAGCGCGGCTGCCAAAGGGTTGGCGATGGCGAGCATCAGCAGGCCGCCTGTCGCCAAGTCCTCCACAGTCGACACGGCGACATTGCTGAAGGGCTCGGGACTGGCATTGACCAGCGTGCGTGCCCCCGCCTTGCCCGCGTGGGCGACGAAGGCCGCACCGCCGCCAAGCAGGAAGCTGGCAATCTGCCATCCCGGGTCGGCGGAATCGACGATCGCGAGGCTCAAGAGCGCTCCACCGAGCGGGCGGACGAAGGAATGCACAGCGTCCCAGGCGCTGTCGACCCAAGCGATCTTGTCGGCGAAGAATTCCGCGAAAGTCCCTACCGCAGCCGCGCCGATGACCCATGGGCTGGCGATGACGTCCAATGCGGCGAGCTGGTCGGGCAGGGCAATCCAGCCGAACTTCATTGCGATGCCCGTCACCAGGGTCACCAGGTAAAGCCGCCAGCCGGCCAGGAGGCTGGTCGATGCGGCGAGGGCGATGACCTCCATCGGCGTCATGGGCGTGTCCCTTCGTTGCACGGCAACTCTACGCGGGCGTGACAAAAGGACAAGCTGCGGGCAGTGAGAGTGAAATGAGCGATCGCGCGGACCTGGAACGGCGTGCCAAGACCGATGGTGAAGCGGCAATGATATTGGCCGAGGCGCGCCTGTTCGGCGACTTCGGCCCGCCGGATCGGGCCGGGGCCTATGCGGCGGTCAAACAGTCTGCGGCGCTGGGTTTCGAGGATGGGCGCCGGGCGTGGGTTTATCTCACGGCCGCGGGTATCGGGCATGAGCCGGATCCGGTCGCAGCCCGCAGGATGCTGGCGGAACTCGCCAAAGAAGACAGGTTCGCGGCGCTTCAGCTCGCCTTCCTTGACCACCTGACGTGCGAGAAACGCCTTGCCGAGGTGAAGTCGACGATCATTTCGGTCGACCCCTATATTGCGCTTTATCCCGGCCTCTTCAGCGCCGCCGAGTGCCGTTACCTGATGATCCTCGGCACGCCGTGGCTGGAAAAGGCCTTGATCCTCAGCCTCGAAGGCGAATCCAAGTTCGATGATTCGCGCGATGCCTTTTCGGCGCACATCCCGCCCGTTGCGGAGGACCTGGTGGTGCAGGCCATCAATCGCACCATCGCGACAGCGACCGGAACGAAGGCCAGCTGGGGCGAGCCGCTCAACATCCTGCGCTATGTGCCGGGGCAGCAATACAAGCCGCATCATGACGGCATGGGGTCCGATAACGTCTCGCCGCGAAATCTGACTGCGCTCATATGGCTCAACGACCAGTTCGAAGGCGGCGAGACCGACTTTCCCAAGCTCAACGTCCGAGTTCGCGGCTCGGTCGGGGACATGCTGGTTTTCCGCAATGTCCTCGCCACCGGGGAGTTCGACGAACGAATGATCCACGCCGGCTTGCCCGTAACCGAAGGCGTGAAGTGGATGGCGAGCCGCTGGATCCGCGGACAGGATTTCCTGGGCGGAGCCTAGAGCGCGGCGCCGTTGAACGGCTTGCGGGCCACCGAGTCCAAGTCGATATCGTCGACGCAGCGCAGGTTGATTGCAGCCATTTCCTGACCGCCAGGCCCCTTGCCGCGACCGAAAGCGCTGATGCCACAGTTCTTGCAGAACAGATGTGCGATCACGTTCTTGTTGAAGCGATAATTGGACAGGCTGTCCCCGCCCGATGTCTGCTTGAATTGCTCGGCGCCCGTGAAGGCGAGCAGCGGCGCCGCCTTGCTACAATAGGAGCAGTTGCACTCGATCCCGGAAGCCGTGTCGACATCGGCTTCGAAGCGCACCGCGCCGCAATGACATCCGCCAGAAACCTGGGTCATGAACTCATCTCCTCCTTCACACGACCGCCAAGGGAATGAATCCCGCGAAGTCAGAACTCGCTCTGCGCGGCTGGCCGGGCCCTTTCGCGTCTCTCGCGGAACTCAGGCGGCACTTCGCGCCGGTTTCGTCACTCTAGGCGCTACAGGACTTCGAACAAGCCGGCCGCGCCCATTCCGCCGCCGACGCACATGGTGACGACGACGTAGCGCGCACCGCGGCGCTTGCCCTCGATCATGGCGTGTCCAGTGAGCCGTGCGCCGCTCATGCCGTATGGGTGGCCGATCGAGATGGCGCCGCCGTCGACGTTGAGCAGGTCGTTGGGGATGCCAAGCTTGTCGCGGCAGTAGAGCACCTGCACCGCAAAAGCCTCATTCAGCTCCCACAGTCCGATATCGTCCATCTTGAGCCCAAACCGCTCGAGCAGCTTGGGCACGGCAAAGACCGGTCCGATGCCCATCTCGTCGGGTTCGGTCCCGGCGACGGCCATGCCGATGTAGCGCCCGAGCGGCTCTAGGCCCTTCTTCTCCGCGACAGCAGCATCCATGACGATGCAGGCCGAGGAGCCGTCGCTCAACTGGCTGGCATTGCCGGCAGTGATGGACGTGTCCGGACCGAGCACCGGCTGAAGCGCCTGAAGGCCCTCGATCGTCGTGTCGGGCCGATTGCCCTCGTCCTTGTCGATGGTGACTTCTTGCATCGAAACTTGGCCGGTTTCCTTGTCCTTGACGCCCATCGTCGTGGTGACGGGCACAATCTCGGCGTCGAGGCGGCCCTCGGCCTGCGCGGCGGCAGTGCGCTGCTGCGACTGGAGCGCATATTCGTCCATCGCCTCACGGCCGATTCCGTAGCGCCGGGCAACCGTCTCGGCCGTCTGAAGCATCGGCATGTAAACGTCCTTGTGCATCGCCACGAGCGAGGGATCGATGGCGATCCGCATTTCCGGCGTCTGCACCATGCTGATCGAATCCTGGCCACCGGCCGCGACGATATCCATTCGGTCGACGATGACCTGCTTGGCCGCGGTGGCGATCGCCATCAGGCCAGAGGCACATTGGCGGTCGATGGTCTGGGCACCGACGGTCACGGGGCATCCGGCGCGAAGCGCGACCTGGCGGCCGATGTTGCCGAACTGCGTGCCCTGGGTCAGCACCGCGCCCCACACCACGTCGTCGATCTCGCCTGCCTCGATCCCGGCGCGCTCGATCGCGGGGGCGAGGGATAATGCGCCGAGGGTGGCGCCGGGTGTGGCGTTGAAGGCGCCCTTGTAGGCACGGCCGATCGGGGTTCGGGCGGTGGAGACGATGACGGCGTCGCGGGCGGACATAGGTGTTCTCCTAAGTGAAGATGAGGCCGAGCCATTCGGCGGTAAGGGCGGGCTTTTCCTCGCCCTCTATTTCTACGGTGACATTGTGCTTGAGCAGGAGCTGGCCGGGCGCCTTCTCGTCCGCGGCGGCCAGCGTGAAGTGGCCGCGCACGCGCTTGCCCGACCTGACCGGCGCAAGGAAGCGAACGCGGTCGAGGCCGTAATTGACGGCCATCTTCGTCGTGTCGGGGATCAGCATGACGTCGGCGGCCATCCGGCTCAGCAGCGACAGCGACAGGAATCCGTGCGCGATCGTGCCGCCGAACGGAGTTTGTACGGCAAGCTTCTGGTCGACGTGGATGAACTGGTGATCGTCGGTCGCGTCGGCGAATTGCTCGATGCGCTCCTGACCCATCTTTATCCATTCCGAAACGCCGATCGGCAGACCGACCTTTTCGCGGATTTCCTCGAGCGTGGCGATGGGCATCGGACGCCGTCCTAAGCGCCTCGCGAACGTGCTGGCAAGGGCTGCCAATCCGACGCTACGTCACCCTCGCTTCTCGTCTTTCCCTTCAACTCGCGCAACGGGTTGGACCTGCGGGTAAGGCATGACCATCGTCCCGTCCGGAGCCGCGGTGAACGTGGTCTGTGTCGGGTAGGCCATGTCGATCTTCTCGCGCGCGAAAATCCGCATGATAGCGATGATGATCGCCGACTTGTGCTTTGCCAGCGTATCCGCGTCGCTGGTGCGGTCATCATAAACCAGTTCGCAGTCTATCGAGCTTGGCCCGAACTGGGTCGCGGTACTGCGGATGAGCCGACACGACTTGATCGGCTTCACTGCCTCTTCGAGGATTTCGGGGAGCCGCTCGATGATGTCGGGCGAGGTTTGGTAGGTGAGCCCGAAGGTAAGCCAGGTCCGCCGTACTTTCAGTTCGGCGATATTGGTCAGTTCCTGTTCGAGCAGCTTGGTGTTGGCCATGATCAGCTGCTCGCCGGTGATTGAGCGGATACGCGTCGTCTTCAGCCCGATTTTTTCGACCGTCCCAACGCTTCCTGCCGAGCCACCGTAGCGGATCGTGTCGCCGCGCCGAAACGGCCGGTCGAAGACGATGGCGAGTGCAGCGAACAGGTCGGAGAAGATGCCCTGCGCGGCCAGACCGATGGCGATTCCGCCAATACCCAGGCCGGCCACCAACGCTGTGACGTTCACCCCAAGATTGTCGAGGATGACGATGAAGGCGATGGCGAAAACAGCGACGCTGACCAGCACGCGGATTAGCGTCATCGCATTGCCAAGGGTCGATGCACCGGGGTCTTCCCCAACGCGGCTTCGAACCACGCCGAGAATGATCTCGCGGGCCCACACCGCAACCTGGAGGGCCGCCGCGACGATGAAGAGGATGTCGGCGAGGCGCTCCAGTTTAGCCGGAATCTCGGCATAGCTAACGACGATATCGATCGCCGCGGCGACCATGAAAAAAATGCCGGTTTTGGCGAGCACGTTGCCAATGATGCCCTGCCATCTGCGGCATTCCGGGTCGCCTGCCAGCAAGCGATCTCCAAGGGCCCGCAGCAGGAGCATGACTCCGACGATTCCCGCAGCAATCAGGCCGCCGATAAGAAGCCGATCAAGATTATCGCCAATCCATTCGATGAGACCCACGACCGGAGCTGCGCCTTTTTCGGCGAGATCGCCCGTGCGATCCGCGGCGTTCGAGAGTACCGTTGTCGCGTTCGTCATGGCTATCCAATGGCCAAGGCGGCGCCTCTGTTCAAGCAGCGCGCTTCCGGCGGCTCCGGCGAGGCTTCTTCTTAAGGAATTTCAGGAAGCCGGTTTCGGCGCTTGACAGGCGCCGTCGCGCGCGGGGCCGCTCCATGTCGCGCAGCGGATCTTCCGGATTGTCCTGCAGTGCGTCGATCAGGCACGGGTGGACGTAGCTCTTGCGGCTCATCGCAACTGTGTTCCCAAGCGCCTCCGCGACGGGCTCAAGCACCGTCTTCAGGCTGACCCTCTTACTCTCCGCTTTCTCCAGCAGTTGTTCGAAAAAGATGACGCTCGCGCCCCAGGTACGGAAATGCTTGGCGGTGAAATCGCTTCCGGTCGCCTCGCGGATATAAGCGTTGACGTCGGACGAGGTGACCGCCTTCGGCTCACCGTCGCCGTTGAGATACTGGAACAGGTGCTGGCCCGGCAGGTCCTCGCACTTCATGACGATACGCTTCAGATTGGCATCGGTGACGGTCACCTCGTGGACGATGCCGTGCTTGCCGG
>Ga0247822_10000888_pt1 | contig 17355 bp, 22 predicted proteins | sample 13C_Cellulose_Da_FD_192423 | JGI IMG/M metagenome (GOLD analysis project Ga0247822, IMG submission 192423) | Soil microbial communities from agricultural site in Penn Yan, New York, United States - 13C_Cellulose_Day30 | ecosystem: Environmental > Terrestrial > Soil > Agricultural land | place...
GACGGGAGCCACTTTCTTCCCGTACGGGATGAGCAAGTCAGGGGAACCCGAGTGAAAGACCAAGCCGCCGAAGCGACCATCGCGACCGTCGCACAGAAGTTCACGGTCGCCGGCGGCAGCACTGCCGTAGTCGGCGGCCTCACAGCCAACGAGATTGCCGCCTTTGGCGGCCTGGCCGTGGCAGTGCTCGGTCTGCTGGTGCAGTTCTACTTCAAGCGCAAAGACGACCGCCGCCGCGATGAAGCGCACCGCGCGCACATGGCGCGCCAGGCGTGGCCAGCCTACGAGGATGATGCATGAAAGCCAAACTCATCGGCGGCGCAGCTGTCGCTGCCGTGCTTGCCCTGAGCGCTACGCTGGTCAAGCCATGGGAAGGCTACAGCGCCACGCCCTACAAAGACATCGTGGGCGTGGTCACGGTCTGCTATGGCAGCACGAACGGCGTGCAGAACAAGACCTACACGCTGGAAGAGTGCGAGGCCACGCTCCATACGGAGCTGGGCCAGTACCTGGTCGGCGCGGCCAACTGCATCGGCAAGCCGCTGACCGAGAACGAATGGGCGGCTGTGCTGAGCTGGACATACAACGTCGGCGTCAGCGCTGCCTGCAAGTCAACCTTGATTCGGCAGATCAATCGCGGCGAACCGGCCTCGGTCTGGTGCTATGAGCTGCGGCGCTGGGTGTATGTCAAGGGCCGCAAAAAGCCAGTTCGTGGCCTGGCTAACCGCCGCGAGGCTGAGCTGGCGATGTGCCTGGGTAACTCACAGGTATCGCCATGAGCACTGACTCGCAGCCCACAGGTATCGACCGCCGCTGGGCGTCACGCAAGTTCGCGTTGGCGTGCGCCGGCTGGCTGGCCGGTGTCGTGTTCTTTGCCATGGGCAAGATGGACGCCGCCCAGTGGCTAACCCAGTCGGCCTGGGTGCTGGGGCTCTACATGGCCGGCAATGTCGGCGACTCGGCGGTGACGCGGTGAGTAAGGCTCTGCTGCTGGCGGTGCTTTGGTGCGCCGCGCATGACATCCGCAGGTCTTGTGTTGTTCGTACTGATGCACGTGGCCATTGCTACAGGACGCCGATGTGATCGACTTCTCCGAAGCGCGCGCCCAAATCTGGCAATACATCTCAGCTGCGCTCCTGGTGCTGGCGGTCGCCGCGCTGATCAGCGCTCTGTACTTTCGCGGGAGTGCCGCTCTTTCCGATGCCAGCGCCAAGGCGGCTGAGGCGGATCGAGATTACGCGCGCGCGGAGAGGGATGCGCTTCTGTGTGCTCGCAACAGAGATGACAAGGCCACCGCCGCTGGCGAGACCGCGCGCGCGCAGGTCGACGCCCACACCGCCACATCGAATGAACGCCTGACCCAAATTGAGGTCCGCTATCGTGATCGCACCATCCAAGTTCCTGCTGTGTGTCCTGCTCCTGACCCTGAACTCGTGCGCGACCTCGGGCAGCAAGCAGCTCGCCTATCTGCCGCCGAAGGTCGATTGCGCGCAGTTCGACCCGCCAGCCAAACGCCTGCCGGCATTGCCAAGCCCCGCTGAGAAGTCACTGGTGGCCTGGATGCTCTACAGCTACGCCGCTGGCGACTACGCCGAATCCCTGCTTGAGCAGCGCATTGCGACCGCAGCCTGCATGCAGGAGGCGCGCAAGCGCGGAGATATCCGGTAATGGCTGGCGAGAAGCATAAGAACAAAACCACCTGGGAGAAGGGCAAGTCTGGCAACCCAGGTGGCCGCAGTCCCAGGACGGGACCCAACGGCGAGAGCCTGACGGAGCTGTGCCGGGCGGTCACAGTGGAAGCCGTGGATACGCTGAAGCTGCTGATGCTGGACAAGACTGGCGACCCCAAGGACCGCATCACCGCCGCCATCGCCCTACTGGATCGCGGCTGGGGAAAACCGACCGAGAAGGTTGACATGGAGGCGCGCGTCGAACAGCTCGGCGTTCCGGTGATTCAGTTCCTGTGCTATGACGACGAACGTCCGGCAGATAAGACTCACTAGGCCGCAGCTCGACTTCGTCACCGCAAAGGAGCAGTTCCCGGCCTTCGTTGCTGGCTTCGGGTCCGGTAAGACGCATGCAGCGGTCACGCGCGCGATGGCGCGCAAGCTGCAGTACCCAAAGCAGAACGTCGGCTACTACCTGCCAACGTACGACCTGGTAACCACCATCGGCTTCCCGCGCTTCTACGAGCAGTTGGAAGAGATGGGGCTGCGGTTCAAGCCCAACAAGAACGACAAGATGATTCACATCCAGGATGCGGGCGCCATCATCTTCCGCACGATGGACAATCCAGAGCGCATCATCGGCTACGAGGTTGCTGATTCGTTGGTGGATGAGATGGACACGCTGCCGGAGGAAAAGGCGCGCGAGGCCTGGAACAAAATCATCTCGCGCAACCGGCAGAAGAAGCCGGACGGGAGTTTGAACACGGTAGGCGTGGCGACCACACCGGAAGGTTTCCGGTTCGTGTATGACCGCTGGCAGCGCAATCCTGTCGATGGCTATCGCATCATCCGCGCCAGCACGATGTCCAATGCACGCAACCTGCCAGATGGCTACATCGAAAGTTTGCGCGCGAGCTACCCAAGCAACCTGCTAGCGGCCTACCTGGACGGCGAGTTCGTCAACCTGGTGGCCGGTAGCGTGTATCCGGAGTTCGACCGCAAGTTGAATGCGGTTCCGCTTGGCGAGGGGATCAAGACGGCCGAAGCCTTGCACGTCGGCATGGACTTCAATGTCGGCAAGATGTCGGCGGTCATCCATGTCCTGCGCGGCGATGAGCCTTACGCGGTCACGGAGATTACGGGCGTGTTAGACACACCAGCGATGGCGGCGCTGTTGAAGCGCGACTATCCCGGCCACCCCATCATCGTCTACCCAGATGCCAGTGGCCAGTCACGCAAGAGCAACAACGCCAGCGAGTCTGACCATGCAATCCTGCGTCAGTCTGGTTTCAGCGTCCGGACCAATCCGACCAATCCGCGCGTGAAAGATCGCGTGCTTGCGGTTAACAAAATGGTGCATAGCGAAGGCGTGAGGCGCTACCGCGTCAATCCGCAAGGCTGTCCTGAGCTTGTCGAGGCACTGGAGAAGCAGGCGTATGACAAGCACGGCGAGCCAGACAAGTCCGGTGGACTTGATCACGTCGTGGACGCCGCCGGCTATTTCATTTGCTACCGCTACCCAATTCAACACCGCTTGGCGGTCGTGCAACCCCTGAGGATTTGAAATGGCGCTTGCCGTCAACGAACCGAACGACGAGATTCGAGCGCTGCAAGAGCAGTGGTGCAAGCTCGAAGCCCTGGATGGCGGCACGCCCGCCATGCGCAAGGCAGGCGTGAGCCTGCTGCCGCAGTGGCCGGCCGAGGAAGATGCCTCCTACAAGGCGCGCCTGCATACGGCAACGCTGTTCCCGGCGTGGAAGCGCACGGTCAACGTTATGTCCGGCAAGCCTTTCTCCAAGGCGCTGACGATTTCAGGCGCGGCGCCTAGCATTGAGAATTGGGCTGAGGACATCGACCAGCAGGGCGTGAGCCTGCAAAACTTCGCAGCCGAGATGTTCCGCGAACCGCTTGGGTACGGTCTGGCCGGCATCCTTGTGGACTACCCGCGCGCGCCGAAGGGCGGTTTCCGTAGCCGCGCCGATCAGGAAGCCAGCGGGCAGCGGCCCTACTGGGTACGCGTGAAGCACGGCCAGATTCTTGGCTGGCGTGCAAAGACCGTGGACGGAAAAGTGCAGCTCTCCCAGCTGCGCTTGTTGGAATCCTTCGAGGAGGAAGACGGCGAGTTCGGCACCAAGCAAGTGGCGCAGGTGCGCGTGTTGCGCCCGGGTGGGTGGTCGGTGTACCGCCAGGCCACGGATGCGCAAAAGAAATCCAGCTGGACCCTTGTGGAGTCCGGCACAACCTCGCTGTCGGTGATTCCGTTCGTGCCACTGTATGGCGTGCGCGAGTCCTTTATGGTGGGCAAACCGCCGCTGCTGGACGTGGCCTATCTCAACATCAAGCATTGGCAGTCGCAGAGCGACCAGGACACCATCCTGCACGCCGCGCGCGTTCCCATCCTGGCCATCATCGGTGCCGATGATCAGACGCAGTTGGTGGTTGGCGCTTCGACTGCGGTCAAGCTGCCCATGCAGGCCGATATGAAGTGGGTCGAGCACACCGGTGCAGCCATCTCCGCTGGCGCTGAGTCGCTTTCGGCCCTGGACGAACAGATGATTCAGTCCGGCGCCGAGCTGTTGGTGAAGAAGCCTGGCGAACGCAGCGCCACCGAGTCCGCCAACGACGCCGAGGGCAACAAGTCCGACTTGCAGCGCATCGCTGAAAACTTCGAAGACGCGCTCGACCAGGCTCTCGTGTTCACCGCCATGTTTGCCGGCATCCCGGTCGAGCAAGCGGGAACTGTCGAGCTGTACGACGGCTACGGCGAAACCACGCTGGGCGATGCCTCGGCGACGCTGGTCAAGGATATCTGGCAGGGCGGACTTATCAGCCGCAAGACGGCTATCGAGGAGTTTAAGCGCCGCGGTGATCTGGCGCCTGAGGTGGACGCAGACGCCGAGGCGGCGGCTGTCGCCGAAGAGGGTCCGCCGCTGGGCATGATGGGCTCGGGCGATGAGGATCCAGAGACGGCCTGACGTGTATACCAATCCCCGCCTTTTGATGCAGGTCTAGGCGAACATGCCAACCGTAAACGCCGCACTACAGGACGAGGCTATCGACCACGCGGTCGACTTGCAGCGCTACAGCATGGACGTGGTACGGCGCATGATTGCGCTGCTCAACCGCAGCGACGCGCGCCTGGCTGCGCAGCTGGCCGAAGCGCTCATGCGCATGGAGGCCACCAGCTTCACCGTCGAACGCCTGGAGGAATTGCTCACCGCCGTGCGCGCGACCAATCGCGCCGCCTACGACGCCATCTACGTGGCCATGCAGGCGGAGCTTGATCGGTTTTCCACCTACGAGGCGGCCTATGAAGTGCGTGCGCTACGCGCGCCGGTGCCAGCGGCTGTTGCGCTGCAGGCTCCCATCGAGGGTGTTTCGGCCGCCCAGGTCTACGCCGCAGCGTTGAGCCGGCCGTTTCAGGGGCGACTGCTGGCCGGGTGGATGGCTGATCTTGAGCAGAGCAGGGCCACCAGCATCCGCAACGCCGTGCGCGCTGGGTTCGTTGAGGGCCGGACGGTACCGGAGATTGTGCGCGCCATTCGCGGCACCCGGGCGAACAACTACGCCGACGGCCTGCTGGCCAAGCCGCGTCGCGAGCTTGAGGCGGTTGTACGCACCGCGATTTCGCATACGGCGCAGACCGCACGACAGCTCACGTACGACGCCAATGCGGACATCGTGAAGGCGCTCAAATGGGTGTCCACACTGGACTCGCGCACCAGCCCCATGTGCCGCGTGCGCGATGGCCTGAACTACACCGCCACGGTGCCGCACAAGCCAGTGGGCCATAAGGTGCCCTGGGGCGATGGCCCTGGCCGGCTCCATTTCAACTGCCGCAGCGTGTCCGTGCCGGTGCTGAAATCCTGGCGCGAGCTGGGCATCGACACCGACGAGATGCCGGCCGCGACGCGCGCGAGCATGGACGGGCAGGTGCCGGCGGACACAACCTATGGTGCATGGCTGGGCCGGCAGAGTGCGGCGCGCCAGGACGAGATTCTCGGTCCCGAGCGCGGGCGCCTTCTGCGCGCCGGCGAGGTCACGTTCGACAAGTTCTACGATGATCGCGGCCGCTGGCTCACGCTGGCGCAGCTGTCTGCGCGGGAAGGCTTGACTACGCCGTAAGAGTGGTCATCATTTCCCAAGATGCCGAGATTGCGCGTAATCAAGGGCGGGCCAGATTTGAGCCCGGCAGGGCAGGTGCGGCGACGCGCCCGCCAGTCCGCGCGCGATTGGCCAGCCTGCCCGCACTGCGGCGGTCGCGAGACCATCCAGGCCAAGATCGGCAACGTCAAAAACGACCTCTGCGTCGCTTGCCTGCTAACTAGCAAGCGCGTGGTGGTGGAGTAATTCAGCGGTTCCGGCAAGCTACCGGCCCGCGCTGATAGGGTCCTGCCTAGCGTAGGCCCCGGCGGCAGCCCGCAAGGGCCGAAGCGTGGTGGACTGGCGTTCGAAAGAGAGCAGCACCTGCCGTTTCCCTGATTTCCAAGCCCCGCCGAGCGGGGCTTTTTCTTTGGGCCGAGCCCAGCAACCTGTCCTGAGGACGCAACCCCGTGAGTGACATCGATCTGAACGCACCTGAGGTGCGTGCAGCCATTGAGGCTGCCGTAGAGAAAGCCACCGCCCCGCTGGTCGCCAAGCGCGACGAACTGCTGGGCGAGGTCAAGAAGCTGCGCAAGAATTCGGAAATCGACCCGGCCGACCTTGAAAGGGTCGAAGCCGAGCGTGACCAGCTCAAGCAGCAACTGGCCGAGGCCACGAAGGCAGCGAAGAAGGCTCAAACCGACCTTGAGGCCGCCAACAAGCGCACCACCGACATCGACGCAGCCTACAGCGGCACGCTGAAGGACGCGGCGCTGTCCCAGGCGCTGGCGAAGGCTGGCGTTACCGATCCCGTCTACATAGAAGCGGCCAAGGCCCTGCTGGGCAGCGGCGTACAGGTCGTGGACGTGGACGGCAAGCGCGTGGTCAAGGCTGGTGAGGTCGATCTCGACAAGCACATCACGGAGTGGGCAGGCAGCGACGCAGGCAAGCGTTTCGTCGCAGCGCCCGACACCAACGGCGGCGGTGCCGGCCACGGCAACCGCGGCAATCCCAATAACGGCGACAAGCTCCCCGATGTCAATGACAAGGCGGGGCGTGTCGCGGCGTTCAACGCCCGACTCGCCAAAGCAGAGGAATAAGTAATGGCACTGACCAACATGAAGGTCTTCAACCGCGAGGTGCAGACCGCCACCATCGAAACGCTCGCCCAGATGATCGATAAGTTCAACGGCGCTTCGGGCGGCGCCATCACGCTGACGAACGCCGCGTTCGAGGGCGACTACCGCTACGAGAACTTCTGGAAGGGCATCCATACCGCGATTCGCGACGTGGACCGCTACGCCACGAACGCCGCTCAGGCCGCGACGAACCTGGAACAGCTTCAGGCCATCGGCGTGAAGGTTGCCGGCGGCTTCGGTCCCATCCAGTGGGAGCCGGGCCAGCTGGCGTGGGTGCAAAAGGCTCCCGGCGAGGCTGTCGAAGTCATCTCCCGCAACCTGGCCGAAGCCCTGCTGCAGCGTCAGCTGAACCAGGCCATCGCTGCCTTGGTGGCAGCCATCGAAGCCGGCACCACGAACACCTGCTACGACGGCAATACCGGCCCGCTGACCTATGCGGACATCAACAATGCGCATGCGCTGTTCGGTGATCAAAGCGGTCTCATCGTGGCGAACGTCATGGATGGCGCGCAGTACCACAGCCTGGTCGGCCAGAACCTGGCCAACGCGCAAAACCTGTTCCAGGCCAGCGGCGTGAACATCGTCGACATCCTGGGCAAGCGCGTCATCGTCACTGATGCCCCGGCGCTGCGTGAGACCCCGTCGACGACCACCAATGACGTCAAGGTGCTTGGTCTGGTGGCTGGTGCGGCGACCGTGTACGACGGCTCCGACCTCATCACCAACATCGAAACCACGAACGGCAAGGAACGCATCGTGACCACGTTCCAGGCGGACTTCTCGTATGGCCTGGCCCTCAAGGGCTTCGCCTGGGATACCGCCACCGGCGGCAAGTCGCCGACCTCGACGGAACTGGCCACTGGCGCGAACTGGGACAAGGTCGCCACGTCGTGGAAGCACACGGCCGGCGTCATGGCCCTTGCATTCAACAAGTGATGCCAAGCCCCGCCGAGTTCTGGCGGGGCAATACCAGCCTTCGGGACATCACCCCTCGCGGGGAACGATTCCCGGAGGCTGGGCTTTTTCAGGCACTGGGCCGCGCATGTCGCGGCTCGGTGTTCGAGTTCGGGTGTGGAGATGGCCGGCTGGCGCCGGCGTTCGCGCCAGAGCGCTATGCGGGATTCGATATCAACCCAGTGGCTCTGGCCGCTGCGGCTGCTGCAAATCCCGGATATCGCTATGCCACCAAATGGCAGCCGGCCGAGACATGGCTGGCGTGGACGGTACTGCTGCACATCCCGGACGACGAGATTACCGACCTGCTGGCAGCCACGACGTCGTATGAGCGAGTGGTCATCGGCGAGGTCATGGGCCGTCAGTGGCGCCGCCCCGGCAATCCACCCGTGTTCAATCGCGATTCGCACGAGTACGTCAAGTTGATGGGCCGTGACCTGATCGACACGATTGCCGTGCCGTATCCGCGTTATCGCTGCGACCTCACCGTCCTGGTGTTTGAATGATTAAGGCTTGCGTGCTGCGGTCCGGCGGAGACTTCGGCCCCGAGCATGTGCGCTGGTTGGCCCGGCAGGTACCCGGTCTGGTTTGCTTGACCGACACGCCGGTCAAGGGCGTGGATTGCGTGGCGCTTGAACATGACTGGCCCGGCTGGTGGGCCAAGATGGAGATGTTTGGACCGTCGCTGCAGGGCGATGTCCTGATGATTGATCTGGACACTGTCGTGCGCGAGTTGCCGGCACAGCCGGCACGTACGACTGTCCTGCGCGATTTCACCCAGCCGGACATCATCGGCTCTGGCTTCATGTACGTCACCGCGCGCGATCGCGCCCGCGTATGGGAAGTATGGCTGTCCGACCCTGCCGCCCACATGGCCACCAACCAACGTTGGCCGAAATGGGGCGACCAGGGGTTTCTGATGGACCATCTGGCAGACGCAGCGCGCTGGCAAGACAGCGAGCCGGTCTACAGCTTCAAGGCCCATTGCCAGCGCGGTGTTCCGCGCGATGCGAAGGTGGTTTGCTTTCACGGCAAGCCCCGGCCATGGGCCAGTGATGCCGCGTGGGTTCCGCCGCTGCAGGTGGGGCCGCTGCTACATGACTTTCGGGAACTCATCCTCGCGCACCAGGGCAAGCGGATTTGCGTGATGGGCGGGTCAGCCCGCCTGGCGCAAGACCTGGAAGGCGTTGAGGCTGATGTCTACATCAGCACGAATGGCCACGGCGCGCATCTTCGCCGGCCTGATTACTTGCTGGCGATGGATGAGCGCAACAGCCGCGAACAGATGCCGATGGGCGACTGGCTTCGCGGGTTATCGGATGCACCCATCATCAGCCCGCATCGGTACGCAACGTACCGCCTCGGCCATTGGCCGCAGTGTCCGCGCTTCGTGCTTTCCGGGATGGTAGCCGCTTGGGTGGCCTTCGCGATGGGCGCGAGCGTCGTGATTCTAGCCGGCTGTGATGGCTACGGCGGCGATGCGGGATACGTCGAAGAAGCACACAAGATGGCTCGGGATGTGTTCTGCCCGGTCCGAGTCGCTGGTAACGGGCCGCTTGGCGCGGTCTGGCCAGCCTACACGCGAGAGGAGAGTTTCGTGAGCGATTCACCGCACAGTTCCATTGAAGGCCTGAAGGGCGTCGACGGCCGTATCCGCATCCGCGCGCGCAAGCCGTGCACGGTGGGCCATGTCGATCTGGTCAAGGGCGACGAAGCCGTTGTGATGCGTCACGAAGTGGCGCGCCTGCTCAAGCACAAGATGGTCGAGGAAGTCGAGGCCGTCGAGGAGAGTGAGAAGTCGGAAGGCGATCTCACTGCAGCGCAGCTGAAAGAAAAGCTGACCGAGCTTGGCATCGAGTTCAAGGGAAACGCCAGTAAGGCGGTTCTGCAAGGTCTGTACGATGAGGCTGTCGCCGCTCGCGGCGAGGCCGGCGACGAGCCGGCGGCCGAGTAACCCATGGCCATCGTGATCGAAGACGGCACCGGCTTGGCCGATGCCGAGGCGTACATTTCGGTCGCGGATGCAGACACGTATTTTGCTGCCCGCGGCAATACCGCTTGGGCGGCACTGGCCACCGAGCAGAAAGAGCAGGCGCTGCGACTGGGCTCGGACTACATGGGCCAAGCCTACGGTCAGCGCTGGTGCGGCACGCGTACCACGACCACCCAGGCGCTGGACTGGCCGCGCACTGGCGCTTGCGGCATCGCCGCTGATGTCGTTCCGGTGCCGGTGCAGCGGGCGAATGCCGAATTGGCCGTGCGCGCGTCCGCCGGCGAGCTGCTGGCCGACCAAGGCGCGCAGGTGAAGTCCGAGACGGTCGGGCCGATCTCGGTGACGTACGCCGACGGCGCCCGCCAGTGGATCCGCTACGCGGTGGTCGACGGTTTGCTGGCCGGTCTGCTTCTCGATGGCGGCGGTGCGCAGATTCCGGTGGTGAGGTGCTAATGGAAGCTTTCGCGAAGTGGCGCAATCCCGACGGCACTTACAACGGTGCCGCAATGCTGGCTGAGCTGAGCGGCGTACCACAGGAAGAAGTCGCGTGGATGGGTCGGCGCATCGTCGAACTGCGCGACCAGGGCGTCCCGAAATCCGAGTGGCAGCGGATCGTGAAGGAAGAAGCAGTCACGAAGCCTTGGCTCACCAAGTGACCACCTTCAACTACGCCGCCACCGCAGCCACGGCCACGCGCCTGCTGCAGCGGTTCGGCGCGTCCGCGACGATCAAGCGGCAGACGACCGGCGCGTACGACCCATCGACGGGCACCACGCCGGTCACGGTAACCGAACTGGCGACCACCGCCGCCGTGTTCGCCTACGACCAGAAGTACATCGACGGCACGCTGATCCTGCAAGGCGACCAGCGCGCGCTCCTGGCTCCCTACCAAGAGCCCAGGCAGGGCGATAAGTTGACATGGCAGGGCAAGGACTTCGAAATCATCGCAGTCAAGCCCACCAGCCCGGCCGGCATGCCGGTGCTATTCGAGGCGCAGTTGCGTGGCTGACACGCCGCAGGTGTTCGCACTGAACATTGCTAATTTCGTCGACAAGGCCAAGGCGGCACCGACGCACGTCGTGCGCAAGATTGGCCTGGACTTGGCTACGCGTGTCGTCATGCGCAGCCCGGTCGACACCGGGCGCTTCCGCGCCAACTGGAATGTCGCTTTCGGTCGCGTTGACACGCTGACTACGCCAAGCACCGACAAGGCTGGCGGCAAGACCATCGAGCGCGTGCGTGTCCAGCTCAACGGCTGGGTGCCTGGGCAAGAGATTTACCTGACCAACTCGCTGCCATACGCCATCCCCTTGGAGTACGGCCACAGCAAGAGCCAGGCGCCGCAAGGCATGGTTCGGTTGACCGTCGCTGAGTTTCAGACCTTCGTCAACGCAGCTGTCGCGGAGCAGACCAGGCAATGAGCACTGAGGCTGTTCGCGCCATTCTGGAGACGCGGCTCTCGACGTGGGCTGCTGCGCGCGTGCCGGCGCTGCGCGTGGCCTACGAAAACGCTCCGTTCACGCCTAACCAGGGCGAGACATACCTGCGTGCCTACCTGCTGCCGGCGCAGACCCTGAGTGAAGACCTGCAGGGATCGCATCGAGGCTACGTCGGCGTGTTCCAGGTGAGCATCGTGCGCCCCATCGGCACGGGCCGAGGGCCGGCGCTGAGCATCGCCGCCGAGCTCAATCAGCAGTTCCCGGTCAACGGCCGCTACACCAGTGGGTCGGTGACCGTGCAAGTCATTTCCCCGGCCAGCGCCGGCCCTGGCATCCAGGAGCCGGAGTCGTTCGCCGTCCCCGTGTCGTTCGAATACCGCGCCGACACCATCTGAAATCCGGCCCTTGGCCGAAATCCCGCCCGCGCATGCGGGCTTTTTTGTGCCCGCAACCTGAGGAAACTCCATGGCCGTCTCCCTGCCGAACGGTTCCGTCATTGCCATCGCCAGCGGCTATGGCTCTGTCAAGAACATCTCCGCCATTTCCAACGCCGACCCGGGCGTGGCCACCGCTGCCGCGCATGGCTTCACCGATGGCGACATCATCGAGGTCACCAGCGGTTGGTCCCGTCTGACCGACAAAATCATCCGCGTCGACGATGCCACCACCGGCACGTTCGAGTTGGAAGGTATCGACACCACCTCCACCAGCGTGTACCCGAACGGCGGCGGCGCCGGCAGTGCGCGCGAAGTCACTGGCTGGACGCAGCTGGCGCAAATCACCGACTCCACCTCGGTTGGTGGCGATCAGCAGTTCCTGGAATACCAGTTCCTGGAGTCGGACAGCTCCAAGCGCATCCCGACCTACAAGGCCGCGGCCGGCGTCACGTTCACCATCGCCGATGACCCGAATCTGCCGGGCTACATCCTGGCCAAAGCGGCCAACGATGACCGCGCGCCGCGCGCCGTGCGCATCACGCTGAGCAACGGCCAGATTCTGCTCTACAACGCCTTCATCAGTCTGTCGACCATCCCGTCGCTGACCGTGAACGAGCTGATGACCGTGCAGGTCACGCTGTCGCTGCTGGCCGAGCCGGTTCGGTACGCCTCCTGATGGCGCGTCTGAAGCTCAACCCCGAACCCACCTTCAAGGCAAAGGTGGGTATCCCCGTGCCGGGCTCTCGCCCGGCCGAGGTCGAGTTCACCTTCAAGCACAAGACGCGATCGCAAGTGCTCGAATGGTTGAAAGCACGCGAAGACGACGATGAGGTCGGCGTGTTCCGCGAAATCGTAGCGGGCTGGGATCTGGACGACGAGTTCAGTGACGAGAACATTCGCCGGCTCTGCGACAACTACGCTGGCGCCGGCTTTGCCGTGCTGGAGAAGTACCTCAACGAGATTCGCGGGGCTCGCCGGGGAAACTGATTGCGGCGGTGGCAGCGCTGTATAGCACCACCGCCGCGAAGCCGCCGGCTGCAGAACTGGCCGTTTGGGGGCTTTCCCCGGACGACTTTCCCGAGCTTGACGACGAGTTCGACGTCTGGCCGGACAACCTCATCGCGCTGAACGTCTTCATCGCGATGCAAACCCAGTGGCGCGTTGGCTACACCGGTGCCACTGGCCTGGACTACACCGCGCTGCCTGCGGTGCTTTCGCTGGTTGGCGTTCCCGCCGACGAGCAACCCGACACCTTCGAATGTCTCCGCGCGATGGAAGCGGAGGCACTTGCGCAGATGGAGAAAAAGCGTGGCTGATATCGCGACCCTCGGAATCAAGGTCACGACCGATGGTGTCGCGAACGCAACGCAGCAGCTCAACACCCTCAATGCGACAAGTCAGGCGACAGCAAAGTCCGCCAAGGCCGTGGCAGAAGAGTGGCGCAAGGCCACGTTCAGCGACAAGCAGCTCTTCTCGGCAAATCAGTCTCTCGCGCGATTCCGCGAGAATCTCAACGGTGCCGAGAAGAACGTAAACAAACTGGCGCTTTCGCAGAAGCAACTAATTGCGGCTCAGCGCCAGCTGCCGATGCAGTTCACCGACATCTTCACCGGCCTGGCCAGCGGCCAGAAGCCCCTGCAGGTTCTCTTGCAGCAGGGCGGCCAGCTGAAGGACGTGTTCGGCGGCATCGGCCCCGCGCTGCGCGCCAGCGCCGGGTACATCACCAGCCTCATCAATCCGCTGACGCTCGCCGCTGGCGCTGTCGCCGCGCTGGGCACCGCCTACTTTAAGGGCGCCCAGGAATCGGTCGAGTTCAACAAGGCGCTCATCCTCACCGGCAACTATGCCGACACCACCGCCGATGCCTTGGCCGACATGGCCACGCAGATGGACGCCATCTCCGGCGTCACCACGCGCAGCGCAGCGGCCGCGCTGGCAGAAGTCGCCAGCACCGGCCGGTTCACGGCTGACCAAATCACCTTGGTTGCTACCGCTGCGGAAAACATGCGCGCCGGGACGGGCAAGGCTGTCCAGGACACGGTGAAGGAATTCCTTAAGCTGCGCGAAGACCCCGTCCGCGCCATTCTCCAGCTCAACGACACCTACCACTTCCTGACGCGGTCGACCTACGACCAAATCAAGGCCTTGCAGGAGCAGGGCAGGGAAGCGGACGCGGCTACCGTCGCCATCGAGGCCTACGCCGGCGCCATCAACTCGCGCATTCCACAGGTCACCGAGAACCTGGGCTTCCTGGAGCGCGCGTGGAAGGGCATCAAGAGCGCGGCGTCCGAAGCATGGGACGAGATGCTCGGCATTGGCCGCAAGACCACGCCGACGGATCTGCGCAGCGACATCGAGATGTGGCAGAACGATATCCGCCTGAATCCCCGCATGTCGGGCGTCGAGCGGGAGATGCGCGAGCGCCAGATTCGCGACGCGCAGGCCGAAATTCAGCGCTTGAGTCGGCCAAAGGTGCAGCTCATCGAGGCGGGCAGTTCCATCACCCCGCCGACGCGCACGGTGGACTCGGCGCAGATCCGCGCCGAAGACGAGTTCCAGAAAGTCACGCTGAAGTACCTGACGGACCGTGAGCGGCTTGAACGCGACATTGGAGAAATTCGAATTGCCGGCCTTAAGGCAGGAAAGTCAGAAGTTGAAATCGAAAAGCAGATCGCCAAAGCGCGTGAACAGGCTGCCGCGCGAAGCGCCAAGAAGGACGGAACACGAAAGGCCACGGACTTCGGCGCACCCATCCTGCAGCAGCTTCGCCAGCAGATTGCACTGAACCAGGAGCAACTGGGCACCGAGCAAAACCTGACCACCTCTCAGCGGCTGCGCGTGCGCGTCATGGAGCAGATGGAATCTCTGGGCACGAAGCTCACGGCCGCGCAGCGCGCCGAGATTCAGGCCTCGCTTGAGCAGCTGAAGGTGACCGACGATCAGGTCTCGGCGATGACGCAGGAGGCCAGGCTCAAGGAAGACCTCATCCGCCTGAACGCACAACTGGAAGTCAGCGAGGCCAATCGTGCGCGGGCCAATGAGATTGACCTGATGGGCATCGGTCGCGGCGCCGACCAGGTCGAGCGGCAGCGGCGCGCACTGGACATTGCCCGCGAGTACGAAGACGGCCTGCGTGCCCTGCGTGATCGCGGCGTGGCGGAGGACTCCGAAAGCTGGCGCCAGCAGGAAGAAGCCCTCCGCGCCTCCCGCGACCGCATGCTCCAGATGGAGGGCGACTACTACGCCGAACGCGATCGCATGCAGGCCGACTGGAAGAACGGCGCCGTGCGCGCGTTCGAAGACTACATGGCGGCTGCTGACGACGTGGCTGGCCGAACCGCCGATGCCATCAGCGGCGTCTTGGGCAGCATGCAAGGCATGTTTGAGGAGTTCTTCCGCACCGGCAAGTTGGATTGGAAGGGCTTCCTGGATGACATCAATGCCGAGCTCGCACGCTTTTTTAGCCAGCAGTTGGTCAAGCAAATCGTACAAGGTGTAGGCAGCATGGGTAGCAGCGGACAGGCTGCTGACGGCACGAACTGGACCGGAACTATCGCTTCGCTTTTTTCAAGTGACTGGGGTTTTTCATCCGGCGGCTACACAGGTCCAGGCAGGCGCAACCAGCCCGCCGGCATCGTGCACGCTGGGGAATACGTGCTGAACTCCGACGCAGTTCGTCATTTGCCTCGCGGATACCTGGACCACCTTAACCGCGGTGGCGCGCCTTCCGTTTCATCTGGCGGCGGCCCATCGCACTACACGTTCGAGGTGCGCGGCAGTATTGACCCTCGCAGCGCCGGCCAGATTGCATCTGACACCAGTCGCAAAGTAAGCCAGGCAACGCGGAGGAACGGCTGATGGCCTTCATCGACGCGCGCCTGAATGATCGTTACCGCTTTGGTTTCACCGGCGGCCCGGCCTGGAACACGCTCAAGGTTGACTTGCAGAGCGGGCGGACGCGGCGACGCAAGCAATGGGCCATGCCGCATCACAAGTACACGGCCGACTTTGCCACGCTTACCGAATCGGAAAAGGAGGTTCTGCTGTCCGCCTTTATGGCGGCAGGCGGCAGCTACGCCTCGTTCCGGTTCCGGGATTACAACGATTTCACTGCCACGCGCCAGCTCATCGGCAGTGGCGATGCGACCGACGATCCAAAGCAGCTGGTGCGCAACTACTTGTTCGGACCGTCGCTTTACACGCGCACCATCACCCTGCCGCTGGAGGTGGTGGTACGTGACGAGGACGATGTCGAGGTGCCTGTCACCGTTGACGACGAAACCGGTCTGGTCACGCCCGTGACCACATGGCCAAGTGGCAAGGCGCTGTTCTGGTGGGGCAAGTTCGACGTGCGCGTCAACTTCTCCAGCGACTACAACCCGCTGACGGCGGTCGCTACCGGCATTCGTGAGGCCACTATCGAGCTGGAAGAGGACTTCGGCTGATGGGGCGGCACATCCCGATTGCCCTGCAAGCGCACAAGAATGAATCCGGGAACACCACTTGCCTGCTGATGAAAATCTCCCCCGTCACGCCCGGCTTTTCGGCGTACGGCGTGACGACGCTTGATCGCGACGTCGTCTATGACGATGGGTACGGCGAGATGACCTACAGCGCAGCCGTAGGCTTTGAGCCGACCTCCTTGCAGTTCCGGGGTGACATGTCGGTCGACAACGCCGAGGCCACGAGCCTGATGCCGGTGTTCGACATCCCGGTCAGCGAAGCCGATATCCGCGCCGGCGCATACGACTTTGCCGCATGCAAGGTGATGGAGGTCAACTTCGAAGACCTCACCATGGGTCACGTCACCTTGCAAGAGGGAACCGTTGGCCAAATCACCATCGACGCCAATGGCCTGAGCTTTGTCAACGAGATTCGTGGCCTGGTAGCACAGCTCAAGCAGTCGGTCTGCGAGAAGGATTCATTGACTTGCCGCGCGCCCTTCGGATCACAGCCCATCGGCAGCTTGATTCCCGGCCCGCAGCTGCGCCGTGGCTGGTGCGGGTTCGACGCGGAAGCCTTGCTGGTCGATGCAGAGGTTGTTTCGCTGGGGCTGGAAAACACCGTCACCTTCACTGTCACGCCTGCCACTGGCTTGACCACGAACTCGCTGGCCCCTGGCCTGGTCGTGTGGGTGTCAGGACTGAATGCCGGCCGCTCTAACGAGATCGACAGCAACACTGCGGGCGGTCAGATCACGCTCCGCTTCCCGACTGACTTTCCAGTGCAAGTCGGCGATCAGCTCCGCTACCGCCCGGACTGCAACCACAATGCACGCGACAGCAGCAGGGGTTGCGCACATTGGTTCGGCGCAGAGTGGGTGCTGCACTTCCGTGGCGAGCCTGACATCCCGATTGGCGACGCGGCGCAACTGGAGACGCCGCACGCCAGCAGCGGTCCGGGCATGGGCGCGCCGGTGTTTGAGCCCGCCCCAGAGGGAATGGGGCCGTGAGCGAGCTGGTCGCGGCCGCTCGCCGCTACATCGATACCCGCTTCGTCCACCAAGGCCGCTCATCCAGCGGCCTTGATTGTGTTGGGCTCCCCTGGATCTCGTATCGCGATCTCGGTGTCCACCTCGATCCGCATAGGTCGTATTCAGGTGAGCCGAATACGGCAGAGATGGTCCGGCGCCTGACCGCTTCA